>Ga0307515_10004026_pt1 | contig 30681 bp, 40 predicted proteins | sample 17_EM_MG_FD_194513 | JGI IMG/M metagenome (GOLD analysis project Ga0307515, IMG submission 194513) | Populus trichocarpa ectomycorrhiza microbial communities from riparian zone in the Pacific Northwest, United States - 17_EM | ecosystem: Host-associated > Plants > Roots > Unclassified | place...
CCCCCCCCCCCCCCCCCCCCCCCCCCCCCGTCCTGCAGCCGCTGAAGTGTGATTGGTTGTGCAGTAGCTTCTAGAGTAAAATTGATCACAGGGGATGGGCCAAATGTACCTCAATATTCATCTTGAGAAAACATAACCATGGCCTTCTTTCCACTGGCGTATTGAGACAGTGCACAATGAATAGCTGTGGCTGCCAGTGCTGAAGTCTGAGGAGCAAGAGGTTGGAAATACTGGGATGTTGCTGGCTGGCGCCCCAAGCTATTGGCGGTGAAGAAAAATTGGTGGTAAATAAGATCAAGCACTTCCATTCACGTGAACCATAACTTCTTATCATCAATGACTTTGGAGAGGTAAGCATCATCAAACAGGAGCTCATTAACCTTGATCCAACGCTCAGTCTCAGAGCCCACATTCAACCTGAAACTACAGACACCAGTTCTAGGTGCCCCATCTGCCAACCTTCCTCGAATGGTACTAATCTTCAGTTTCAACTATGTATATTTTTGGGGGTAGTCAATATCCGTAAGTCTGATAGAGGAGCATTGAACAGGATTCAAAACTTACAGCTTGTCGTGTTTGTGGATCGATTTTGAGAGATGGACCACTGGGCAATTGACACAGGAATCGTGTACCTACAAGTGCACCTGCTAATGCCCACTGACAATCCTGGGCTTCAATCGCTAGTTTCCAAGCTTCTTCAACCATCGAGTACTTGTCATCAGATAGTATTGGCCCAGGAGTCTTCGTGAGTACGATTCCCTTCATGAACCGTTTCACTACCTCAAAAGTAGCCTTTTGGTGTTGGGGAACATTCTGATCACTACTGGCCTTGGGTTGTGGAATATTCTGGAGTCCACTAGACTTGTTGGGAAGCACCAGTGCCCGAGCGGATGGTGCACAGTCAGACTCAGATAAGTTATTGAGGAGGGATGACTTCTGGTGTTTGAGCGGTGGTGGTGCCATTGCCGCAGGTAGATTTCGGGAATTTGGAAGTGAAGGGTGTGGAATGACAGTATTGGCCCGGTTCCATTTTTTTCGCAGTGGAATCCTTGTAGTGTGTAATGACTTGTCCCTGCGCACCTGACCTTGATGAAGGACCTCCTGTTGATGATCCAAATCGTCTTCTTCGATGTCGGATGATAAGGTGAACTCTCCAGTGTCCTCACTGCCATCGTCACCGATCTCCTTATTGGTTTCGTCATCCTGATACATTAACGAAATCGGGGATATTAGTCATCTGCAATACGATGCACGAAGGCAGAGAATTGGAAAGCAAACATTTGATGGACGATGAAGATTGGCTGCTTTCTTGAATGCGAGTGCTCGGTCTAGGTGTGCTTCTTGATTCTTCTGTGAATAGTGATTCCTCACCTGGCTGGGCGTAGGTTCCATTTGCTGTAACGAAGATCTAATGTTGGAGAATGTGGGAGAGAGTGTGGAAGCGGGAAACAGAAGATTAAGTGCAATACAATAACGGGATAAATGGTGCAAGAATTTGCACATAGTCAAGGAGAATGCAATTCGAGGCGTGCCTTGGAAAGGTTCTGGAGAGATGACTTCAACGGTTTATAATTATATCGAGGATGGCAGTGTGTGTTGCGATTTCAGATATTGTCAGGTGCGCCGGAATAGATGGATTCTTAATGCTGAATGTTAGCAACTCCTATGAACAACACTCTGTACGGTTGCAAGAATTGGAGGTTGGCTACAGCCAATGCACATAGAGAATAGAACCAGACCCACCAGAAGATAACTCGCGACATCAACTAACCCTGGGTGCTGGCCACCAATTGAGCACTGAAAACCTGAATGAAAACATGAGCCCCTGCATATGACTACTATAAACGTAGTCATTATGCGTGAAAGTTCGAGCATTTGAGGTGACTGCATAGCATAGAAATTGGTGCAGCATTGAGAATCTGCAGAACTTGATGGATTTGGTTGGGACCTTGTGAGTGACCGCAGAGTTGCGAGGGTTCATACTGGAGTTGATCATCGAGCGAGGAGAAATCTGAATCTCCATATGTGGCATATCTGCTGGAAGGACACATGTATTTTCATGATATTGTATTGTATCACAATGCTGCAGCTAAGTTAACGGTCAATAAGGCAATATCGTAAGTGTAACTTCCCTTTCATGCGTTCATCTGGGCCATGTCTGCAGAATAAGCCTTCACAACAATGTTGCAGTAGTTAATGGAAGAGGGAGAGACTTTGGTACACAAAGGAAAGATGCAGATGGAGAGAAAGAATGGTAATGTACGATGGATGATTGAGGGGTAATCTTATTGATTCAAGCACTCATCAATGCCAAGATTGCAAACAAATGGGTCATAAATTCTCACTCGCAGTCTGGTTTTGCGCTTAATATCTAGTATATCGCACACCGTTAAATCACACACCGTTAAATCGCACACCGTGAAATTGCACACCGTTAAATCGTACACCGTTAAATCGTACACCGTTAAATCGTACACCGTTAAATCGTACTCCGTTAAATCGGACACTGTTAAATCGTACACCGTTAAATCGCACACCGTTAAATCGCACACCGTTAAATCGCACACCGTTAAATCGCACACGATTAAATCGCACACCGTTAAATCGCACACCGTTACATCGCACACCATTAAATCGCACACCATCAAATCACACATTCCTTATGAATCTCACAACCACAATGTTGATTCAATATAAATAGTGGGGTTGAAAGCTATATTCTACAATGGTATGAATGTATAGTGAGACGTCATGTCACGGCGGGCAAAGGGATGATGGTTGCATGCATGCAGTTCCAGGGAATTGACATGCACTGAAGTGGAAATGGTTATGCTTGGATTCAATGGCTGAGGATTGCAGGCTCATGTTACTCTGACAGTTAATTGCACTCTTCGTAGCTGTCTTCTCATAACTCGAGCTTTCAAGATTCTCTCTCTAGGAGCTTCTCTCGATGGAAGTTGGTCCACATAATCTATTTTCAGATATCAGTTTTGGCGGCCCAAACATACATTTAGACAGAATACAGCTATGTCTTGATTCAAATATTTGAGAACTTAGGCCTCTTTGAGTAAGTGCGGTACATGGGTGAGAGGGAGTTGTCAGCCATCTTGCAGAGTCGCTGAGCAGAATCAGTCTTTTGAGATTCTCGCTCTTAAGCTTCCACAGCTCTTTCGACAGAGCCCAAACTTGCAGAAGCTATTTTAGGATTTGGAAGCATTGGTCCAAACATACTACTTAGTCAATATCGAGTTGAATGGGGTTACTAATTGGCCAGGCTTGTGCATTTATGGTTTGGTTGCGTAGTGGCAACCTTCCTCCATCGGACAGTAGACACGGAGCTGATAGTTCAAGGCATGTTAGCGGCGGGCTTCAACATACTGATCAAGCATAGGTTCATATCTTAGCAGGCACAGAGCGGGATGAGCCGTCTGAACCTAAAGTTGAAGTGTCTTGATTGATCTGTGTGCACTGGGTCCACTAATTCAAAGTCGAACAAAACATGATGAGAATGAAGCAAAGGAAAATATAAACAGTGCAGTAGGTACTGCAAGTACATGCGCTTCGGTTGCTGATTTGTCGCTCTTGAGGCGTGCCTGGGCTGGAATGATAACATCGATAATGACTCGCAGCTTGTCAAAGTTCGCTTCATACATATCCAAGAAGCTCATTCTGGACAGGATTGAAGATCTCAGTTGTGAATGATCTTCAATCATAGGCCAGGAAAACCCAGGCAGCGAAAGCGGCATTTGAGCCAAGAATACCCAAGCCATGTCTCAGCTTCCGACTCTCTGGGATGCGGATCAGAGGTGTGCCAGAACTTCAATCATATGCCCCCAAAAGCTGCAGCTTTGCCACAAATAAGTGGGCCTTTGTCTCATATTTTGACGCAAGTAGTCAATATTGCCTAGTCTGTTGTGATTGCCAAATGGGATTGGCAAATATGCAGTGCTGGATCTGTCACAAAGATATGCCCAGGATTCTCCGGTGCACCTGATCAGCGATCATATGGGTGCAAAAGCTCCCGCTTTGCCACAAATAAGCGAGCCGTGTCTCATACTCAGACATAAGTACTTGAATATCGCCTAGACTGTCGTATTGCTACATGTGATTGGCAGATATGCAGTGCTCGATCTGTCTTAACAATTCATATGACATTTGCCGAAGAGACTCCGGTGCACCTGAAAGTGGATGAATTTTGCTTTTTCATTTGAAATACGTACACGGCTTCAGGCTTCCGGTGCACCTCAAATTCGCAACTGACAATTGATCGAAAAACTTTGCTGCCTCAGTCTCACAATTCGACTCATGCCATTTATCGTGCAATAGGTCAGCCGGAGGAACTTCTTATGTCGCGTATCAATTCACATCATCTCATATGGTCATTAATAATAAACAAGAATGCCAATGAAATCCCACTCTAGCCATTTCTAATTCAAGATACAACAATTCCAACATCAGAACTTTGATTCACTTCAACATTGAAGAGAGAAAGATTCATCTCTCCAGTATAGTGTCCCTTACAAACGACCTATTTGACTATTTGTATCAGTTACGAAGATTATGTTGCTGGAATGTCTAAAGAGGCATACCTTGATGAAGCGTCCAACACTCTAGGATTAATGGTTCATCAGACTGCAACGTGTCTCCATTCTCTATCAGCCGATTCCTATGGTCCTCACGAGCCTCCAGCATCCCGTATATCATCAACATCGTGGTGTTCGGTCGACTCATCAAGCCAATCAGGACTCTCATTTGGGCAACTCAGGAGTGTTGGTAGGGATCACTCACACGGTTATCGTAGCCACCAGGACCTGTATTCAATAACCATGTTTGTGGTACTAGGTTTTGCCCTAGCCGATCAACTCGTGCAAATGCCTGCCGCTGCTCATTCGATACCTAAAATTTCTGAGTTATTACTGCCTGATTTGCAGCTGTAAGTTTAAGGTCTGTCCCGCCCACTTTGGGTGTGGTTATGAATACTGAGGGATTTCGTGAATCCTGCAATTTGAGCTGCATTTCTGTGCATTCATCATTGCCCATTTTGGCATACATGTGGAATATATCCACATTATCCACAGAAAACTTTGTTAGCCACCACTTCAAATGACGAAAATTGCCAGGAAGAGGACAAAATTGCCCAGCCTTTTGTGGAGGAGGTGTACTGAGCGTTGAATTTTTGTTTCTCTCTTCTGGAAGGAGCATCTCTCTTGATGCGTCATCTTGGCCAGGTTCTGGATACTCAGCAGGTTCTTTGACAAGCAGTGGCAGAAATGTCTCTCAGGCATCAGAAAATCGGAGAGTCCACCCAAGTATCACGTGGCCATTGATCCTGGTATTGTCCAGGAACATCGTTGCGATCCTCGGTGTCTCCCAACCCTAATGAGACACATGCCAGCAGCCATCTGTGTACCCTCAATGCTCCAGAAGCACCCCGCAAAGTGTACCTCACCACCAGCGTCTCCAGATGTGCTTGCTCTTCCTCAGTCCAGTCGGGATCAATGAGGTGTGCATTCTCCTGTGGTATCCGGGCGAGTGGTTTTCCATTGGCGAGTTTTGATTCTGACCAGCGCCTGATCGTCCATGGCGTTGCAATCTGATTCATCCGGTGCGCCGCATCCTGTTGAGCTTCTTCGTCTTTAGTTCGGATAGCATGCATCAAACTCATCACAGCGGAATACAATGCCTCAGAACCATGCTTTTCCATCACAGTATCATCCTCAGGATCTTCAGGTGCACTGGATAACATCCACATCGTCTGAAACCACCAGTCATAGAGTGAATGGAATCCCGGTGTAGCTGTGACTTGAAGTTTGAATCCAATTTTTGCTTTGATCGCAATTTGCCAGCCCACACTGTTTTTAGTCTTATACCGATAGGACTTATCAAAAATCCCAAAACTCCATGCACAGTAAGAGAGTTCGCCGTTAGTTGATGGTTTCGCTCTGGATTTTAAGTTATCATACGACACACGGTGGATATTCCATCGGTTTTGTGGCTCGTCAGAACTGCTGCTCAGATCCTCGTCGGGGAGATTCACATTTCCGGCGTGCAATGAGTTGACGAGTTTAAAATTGGTTCCATGTGTCATCTCCTCAATAACAGATTTTGAAGGTCTCCGCCACTCCGGGCATTGTTACCATCGGGATTGGTTCAATGGCTGAGATCAGTGCTGGATCCCCATGGGGTGGTGTTGACTGGATCTCCAACAGGCAGCGGGGCACAGAATTCAATCTCTGGAGTGGATACCACTCCCGCTCTTCACCCACAATGCCAGGAAAGTCGTTGTGTGCCAAAATTGCCCACTCATCAAGGGTATTCCCCCATAAAATGGACAGTGGCAACCCAATTACAACTTGCTCAGTCACCGATTTGCAAAGCATTGCCACTGCAACCGAGGTGAAAGTCTTTCCAAGACCCATTTCATCCGCCACCAGTGCTCCTGGCATATCAGCATCCCAAACCCATCTCCTCATGATGAACCAGATGGCCCAAACCTGGTGCACCAAAAACTTAGTTCCGGGCAGGCCTGGAATTGAATACTTGCAGCCTGGAAGACGGTCATCTGTTGATTGGGGAATAAGACGTGCATTCAGCAGCTTGACTGCTTCATGAAGACACTCGTGTTCAAATTCGTTGTTGATTGTATTGAGAACCATATTCAGTACTGTGCTTGTATTTTCTGGATCAAAGACCTCCTCACCATCCTCCACTTGCTCCTGAACCTCCCTTGCACTTGTGTCCATGTTGCTTTCATCCTCAATGATCTCTTTGAGTTGCTCGGATGTAAGCTGGGCAGATAAGCTCATATTCCGGCACTACTGAAATTCATCTCAATGTTAGGTATTTCATGGAGAAGCAACCATTTGAACGAATACATGTGGATGGAATATAATCAATTCCATTATTTCAATCAGAACTTACATTAATACAAGTATCATTCTCATGCCCACCATCCTCCTCTCCCTTCTCTTCTCCCCCTCCTCCACCCTCTTCAGGACCTTCCAAAGTCTATGTATAATGATTAGCAGTTGCTCACATCGAGCGTTAATACGGCTAGCGCGGATTACCTTTGTCGGCCTAATTACATGCTCAGCAATCTCCTTCCCTGTCGCTCTCATTATTTCTACCACAAATATGTTCACATGATGTCCATGTTTCAACTTGAAAGCATTTGAAAGGCAACAGTTGTACGAAATCTGGCCATATATGTGGTCATTGATCATTTGCCTGTGTTTGTATATTCCCATATACTCTTCTTCCGGTTTGTCTTGCTCCAAGCTGCACTTGAACATTGATGAGAGAATGTCTGGCTCTTTTGGGCCGCCGTTTTTGTCGATGAAATCAACCAACTCCTCCCAGTGCCTCACATCTGTATATGAGGCTTGGAGTTGTTTGGGGGCTAGAACCACATCTTTGCCATTCGACACCCAGTGAATCATAACCGTGAACGTTGTATTTGGCAACTCTGGGAGGTTACTTCTCACTGTTTTGCCCACGCGCTCTCTCCAATCTGTCTCTGGTCGCTTGTTGCCTCGCCTTCCCCATTTCCTCGCCTCCCGAATTTCGCTTGCGGATTTCTTTAAAAACATCTCCACCCACTGCCGGCGAATCCATTCAGAATTATCGAAATTAACCAGTAGCAGCCAGTTCTCGAATGTCGCCAAAAAATCTGCCACCACCCTCTCCCTGTGGAGGGGTCCATCTCGAACTTGGTTCAATCTGTTCTGCCCCCGGATGATGGACCGATGCTTCTTATCGAGAAACTCTGCCACCCATAGTTTTTGCCACTTGTTGAATGCACTGTAGTTGGTCTGCCCCATCCTTTTGGCAAATTGCTTCAAGGAGAACTCTGTTTGTTTGAGGATAATTGGGGGTTTGCCTTCTGCACTGCCCAAGTCTGACAAATCGTCACTCTCAGCAGCTGGATAATATTCATCGTAGGACATCTCTGGCAATGGGGACAAGTCCGCAATCCCTGCGACATGTGTTTTCCATGGTTCCGCTGGCGGCTGGAAGCTTGTCGTTGGGAGGCTAATGGGGTGTCTCCCAGATGCGCCGGAAGGAGGTTGAGGCGGAGCAGTCGAGCTGGAGGATATTGGCTGATTGACTGGATGATTTCCTGGCGGTCCTGGAGGCACTCTCGGTGCACCTGGAGATGGCGGCCCTTGTCATGGCAACTGCAGAGGGGGGAACATTTGAGACCTGCCATAAGCACCTTGGTGCATGTCATATGCTTGCGACGGTGGCCCATAACTTGGATATTCTTGGCTCGCGCTGCTGGTAGGTTGCGAACTGTGTGTCATGTTGAATGGAGACTGGCGATAAAACTGCGGAGCACCATGAAATGGCTGCTGTGCAGGAGGGTAACCGTACCCTTGCGGCAGATGATATTGATTGGTGTATTACCCAAATTGACTCTGTTTGCGAGTGGCATGTCGTGAACTTTTATCCAGTGATTCTGAATTGTTGTCACCACGTTGTTGCAACCCATTTAGGACACCAGGTGGAGGCATATTCACTGTCTTCGGTGGAGATCCGTTCGTTGACATGCTCTGTTAAACAAAGATAGTGGTCAACTACTATACATGCAAGATGAGATATAGAATCAATCAGAGCAGGGTGGAGTAAATTACAAGTAGCAGTGACCTTCGGCGGAATGAAGGGCTTCTTATATCCTATTCTGTTTTCACGATCTGTGGTGTTTCACTACGCCTTTGATCCATGAAACCAACCCGGGCCTTTAGAAGAAGAAACATCAATCACACCCATCCCACCATTCTTTGTTATATGCTCAAATTCATATACTAGGATATTGGATGGGTGGTCACCTTTGTACGCATCGATGACTTAACAGGTCATAGCAGGGATATGATATGATATCTCCAGGAACCCAACAAGAACTATATCCAGTATGAAGGTTCGCACGACTAGGGATATTACACATAAGTTGTGTGTGTACGACCTTGCAACCTCATTCAATAAGAGGCCTGTGAGTCGAGCAGCAAAAGTGATTGCTTCCTATTTAGCTCCTTCCCTATACAGCTTAGTTCTCCTCATGATGCACGCTCCTGTCAAGGATCGTTCCTGGAGCACACATCCAACTAGCCTTATCAGTTCTCGATGATCAATGCCCGGACACCCACCGAGCTCGGAAACTCATCTATTCATTGTATTATGACGATCTACCTTCATTGTCAGCTGCTCGGAGGCTCGAGCGTAGGCATAACTCACAATGACATAGTACAAGGCGCCATTGTGGTGATTGCAGTGATGACAAAAGAAACCTCCCCCCCGCATTTGGCGCGGAGCGTTGCGGCTGTGAATGTGTTACACTAACCTGAGTTAGCTCGCTTTGAAACCAATATCGCTGAGGCACTATATCACCCCCTGAAGCATCATCGAGATTCATCTGAATACGTGTTCAGTGACCATTTCTCCAACATGGTCAACACTCACCGGAAACATGTCAAGTGCTTTATTTGCTACAGGGAATCATTCGACGAGAGCTGACTTGAGGCTCAGAATCAACAATATCACCCGATATCAATGAATGAAGGGCTATTACCTGATGAGATTGTACAACATGCAGGCTGGGATCGACCCGAGCCATCATGGTTCGACTTCAGTCGGTGCACCTGAATGGCCATCGATAAGCTTAGGCAACTAATTTATCTACCTGTAGACAATGTACCTGGTGCACCACCACCTGATGATACTCCCGACAAAGAAATGATGCACCCCCAGAGATCTTATCTGACTTGTACCACTGATCCAACAGAGACGAGGGCTCATAGGCAGGTAGTTGGAGTGGAGAATGCGGAGGGGAAAGCATATGGCAAAGCAACTGGATTGTACAACAAGCATCGCAAGTACTCAGAACAATGGAATCCATGGCATCCTTTTCAGTCAGCACACGAGGTTCAGCAGGCTCAATCATTTAGCCAGCAAACGAAAACGTGGATAGATCATCATCTGAGGCATGGACTGGACAACTTCAGCATCAAATCATTTCAATCAGCAGATGCTCTACAAAAGCTCCTCTCTAGACTCGATTTTGGGCTTGGCAATGAAAGTTGGATTGAAGATCATATGCACATCATCGGAACATTATACTACAGGGATATTTTCCAATGTATACAGTTCCTTTTGACACATCTCCCATTTCATGCGCACCTCAATTTTTCACCAGTGCGCCTTGCAGACTCAGAAAGTCGCAGAATATACAGCGAGATGAACACAGGCGATTGGTGGTGGAATACGCAAGATCAGCTTCCTGCTGGAGCAATGATTGTGCCAGTCATTTGTATTTCCAACAAGACCCACTTGACCAATTTTTCAGGCAACCAGCATGCCTGGCCACTGTATCTCACAATCGATAATATTCGAAACAATATCCTCCATACACCTAAAAACCGCGCCTGTATTCTTGTTGGGTCGATCCCCAGCCCTCAAAAAGGTGGCAAAAATACTGATGAAGCATGGCATTACGCGGTTGGAACAGTGCTGTCCCCACTCCGGAATCTTGACATCACTGGCCCTTGCTTGAAATGGCATTGTGCTGATGGATTCCAGTGACCATGTAATGCTCATTTGGCTGCCTGGGTCGAGGATTATCCGGAACAACTGTCATGGTTACTCAAGTCTCATATGGCTTATGCCGGATGTGTGAAATTCCTCAAGGTGTGCCGATGGGGCATTCAACTTTTTGACCACTTGATAACCCACGAGATCAGCATGTTTCTTTGGAGCTTCTGGATGAAACTGATATCAATGTTCTGCACACTCTTGGTGTTTATTCAATCCACAACCAGTTCTGGCAATACCCTCTCTGCAATGTCTATCGCCTTTGGCAGCCTGATGAATTGCATCAGCTGCTCCAGGGTTTAGTTAAAGACTTATTGCACTGGCTGCTCAAATACCTGAATGTTACAAATGTCAAGGATCAATTTGACAATCGATTCACATCAATACGATGATAGCCAGGCCTGCAGCACTTCCCTGAACCATTCGATTCGATGAAATGCGGCTCCTGGTGGGGAAAAGAAATCCGTGGCATGATCAGAACACTGGCAGTGAATTGCACTCTAATTCATGACTGCTCCGAGGATGCTGGGAAAACTGCGGCAGAAACAGTCTCTGATGTAATGGTGATGGGAGCAGTGCGGGCATTATGTGAATTCTCTCTACTTGTCAGCCAATAAAATCACTCAGATCTATACCTTGCAGCACTCGACGATGCACTGAAGCAATTTAACATGAAGAAGGGTGCCTTTCGAGATCAGAAAATGTCGAAGTCTGCAAAGGCCAAAGTGGATGCACTATTGGCCTGAGAATCCCATCATGTTCAAGAACAAAAGATTCATAAAATCCGTGCTGCAATGGATGTTCAACTGTACAGGGCTGAAAAGGTTACCACATCAAACCAAGGGCAATTTCAGGTGCGCCTGAATAGAGCCCGACATGCGGCAACCAGATGGTCAGATGCTGATCGGCAGAGGGCAATTGAGTGATTGGAGCGCGAAATCCATCAGGTGACACCTGCTAAATGCAATCTTTTCGATAAATTATTCCAACATCATGAGTGACAACTATTGCAGGAAGTCGGGACTCAGGCAACCGGTCCAAGAAGCATATTCGCAAGAATACTTGCTCGAATAAAGACTGCTGCAGAAGAAGAGGCTTGGGGGGCAGCAAACATGGCCGCCCACAAGCGTGTGCAATTCCAGGTCTGCCTATTCGATGCTGAGATTGAAGCCACCATCGGGAGTAGCGGAGCTACGCACCGTGTTGTGAATCAGGTCGAGAGAGAGATTTATGGTATCACTTCGAAAAACCAGATGAGGTTCACAAAGGAATTCCCCATCCACTTGGTTGAGTTTGGAGCTTGGTGGCAGGCAATCGGCGTTCAGGAGCTCTGGAAAACCATCCAACAGCATGTAATCCATTTCAGATATCCAAAGATGCATCTTGTGAGCTATATATCAGAGTCAATTCGGCAAATGGGTTCCGGCAACAATTTCACCACAGATAGTTCTGACTAGCTACATATCGGCAATGTGATAGAGGCATATCGATCTACCAACAAATTCAAATACATTCAACAGATGCTCAAGCACAATGACCAGTGTACCGGTCTTGATTATATGGAGGAGACATGGCCATATCTTGCCATTGAAGGCTGGTACGATATTGACTATGCGAAAGTGTTCAACCTACTATCAGCTGCAGATAAATAGTGAAATACGCGGCAAGCACATCTTTTACGTCTTGACCATTGTCAGAAAGAGCGATTGGTCTGCCCCGTATCACAACAGGTACATCCTTAGAGTGAAACTCATGTCCGCGGTGTGTGCAGATGTATCAAATTCACCTCACTCAGAGATGCATTATTAGATTTTGGAATTCCCATCTTTGAACCGCTATTCTGTACTCAAATTGAAGACGACTGGGGACATGAAGTTAGTAGACTGGTGCTCGGATATGATCAGAATGTACTCATAGACAGTGTATTTATCAAACTTCAGAATGGGCTGTTGTACTACTGTGAACCATTTCACTGCCCTATATCTGTTGAGCGTCTGGGACTTGATTGCAAGGTAGAATATACGGATGCCAACAAAGGGATCTTGCCTGAATCTCATAACATCTGGGTCCAAGATACGGGCAGTGACCTTGATAACACCTTCGAAGACCGAGTTCCTTCTGTTCCTGTATTATACATCAGCTGGGCTCCACCAAATCAGATCCTCCAATTTCAGGATCGCCTGCCCACCGGAAAATTGATATGCACATTCTCTGGTAGGTGCAAGAAGACCCAACAATGGATATTACGTCCTCAACCTCAAGAATATGCGGTGGTGATTCCAACAAAGTACAAAGATCCACATGGTTGGGCTGATTGTGTTGACGGGTTCATCAAGGTTGTCAAACAGACTGATAAGATGCATATTGTACCTGTCGGAGCAATTGTTGGACCTACACATTTGGTGTGAGAAAATAATGCTGCATCAGATAGAATCGATAGCGTATGGCTTGTAAATAATCATGTGGATTCAGATACCTACTGGACTGTGTATTAAAGTTACAATGCCTGAATCAAGGTGTACAGAAGATAGTTAATTGAATTGTACTATTTGATATAAACATTATGATAATCACTCCCTGAGAGTATGGCTCCAGGTTCGAGGTGCACCGGAATACTCTCGGAGACACGGCCAATACTCCCAATAGCTCCGAAATCTGCACATCCCAATAGTTTAATTTGGAAGCATTTTGAAGACAACTATACACTCTTCAGAAGATTCTTGGATTCTGTTCCACAACTGCCGCAGTATTCAGGAGCACCGGTGAAATAGTCTCGGAGCACCTGAGAGCGCATCACTTTGCATTCAACCTATCTGAGAGCATCTGGGAGCATCTGGAAGGATCAGTGAGGCTGTTCAGAGTTGCTGAGTTGTTCGGTTATGACTTCCAAACCATTTTACATTTTGCTGATGTTATCTGCCACCAGTGCTCCTGGGATATCAGCATCCCAAACCCACCTGCTCACAATGAACCAGATTGACCAAACCTGGTGCGTCAGAAAATTCGTTCCGGGCGGGCCAGGGATTGAAGACTTGTGGCTTGGAACACGGTCATCAATTGATTGACCAATCGGATGAGTATTCAAAAGCCTGAGCGGCCCCTCAAGACACTCGTGTTCAAATTCTTTGTTGATTGTGTTGAGAACATTATTCAATACTGAACTGGTATTTTCTGGATAAACGTCCTCCTCGCCATACACAGGCTCCTAAACCGCTCTTACACCTTGGTCGGTCCTCTTTTCGTCCTCAATGATCTCTTTCAGTTGGTTCGATGTAAGTTGAGCTGATGGGCTCATACACCTGCACTTCCGAAATTCACCACGATGTTAGGTATTTCACAGAGAAGCATTTGGACCCAACAAGTATGTGGAATATAATCAATTCTATTCACTCAATCAGAACTTACATTAATACTGATATAAGTTTCTTTCGCATCTGCCTCCACATCCAGCACACTTTCATTTTCAACGGCTCCCTCCCAAGTCTAAGTCTACGGATCGGCAGTGGGGCATAAGTAATTGCAATAAGGCTAGCGGGGATTTCCTTCACCAGTCTAATTACGTGCTCCGCAATATCCTTCCCTGTAGCTGCCTTCATTTCTACCAAAAATAGTTTCACATCATGTCCCAGTTTCAACTTGAAGGCATTTGAAAGGGAACTGTTGAATGAAATCTGACCATATAGAGGGTCATTCATTATTTGCCCTGGTGCGTATAATTCCATACTCTCTTTGTCCAATTCGTACTGTGTCAAGTTGCATGAATATATCGCAGTCAGACAGTATGGTTCTTTCGGGCTGCAATTTTCTTCGATGAAATCAATCAGATTCTCCCAGTGGCTTACATCTGTGTACGAAGCTTGGAGTTGATTGCTGGATGTCTGGTCATTGTTGCCATTCGGCACTCGACGAATCACAATCAAGAAAGTTGTATTTGGCAACTCCGGGAGGTTACTTCTTGCATTTTTGCCTGCGCACTGATCCAAATCCGTCCCAGGTCGCTTGTTGCCTTGCCTTCCCTTCTTCCTTGCCTCCCGAACCTTGCTTGCCCATTTCTTCAAAATCATGTCAACCCACTGTCGCCAAATCCATTCAGCATTATCAAAATTTTCTCAAGGCAGCCAGGTCTTGAAAGCCTCCAAAAGAGCTGCAACCACTGTCTACCGGTGCAGGGGTCCAACTCATGGCTGTTTCACACCGTTCTGTCCCCGGATAATGGATCAATGCATCGTCTCAAGATACCCTGCCACCCATACTTTCTTCCACTTCTTGAACGTACTAAAGTTGGGCTGCCCCATCCTTTTGGCAAATTGCTTCAAGGAGAATTCTGTTAGCTTCAAGCTGATTGAGGCTTTGCCATCAGCCCCGCCCCAGTCCAATGAATCATCGCTCTCATAATCTGCATCGTATTTGTCATAGGAAATATCTGAGAATGGGGGCAAATTGGCAATCCCGGTAACATCTGGCCTCCGTGGTTCCACAGCTGTCTGAAATAGTTTTGTTGGGAGGCTAATGGGGGGTCTACCAGGTGCGCCGGGAAGTTGTCCTGGAGCATTGGAAGCGGAAGAGGTCGGCCGAATGACTGGATTGTTTCCAGGTGGTGCTAGAGGCACTCGAGGTGTGCCTGGAGATGACAGCTCAGGTCCTGTGAATTGCTGAGGGGGGACCATTTGGGGTCCACCATATCCTCCTTGGGGGAAATCATATGCTTCCCACGATGGCCAATAACTCGGATATCCCTGGGTCAAACTAGAGTTTGGTTGTGAGCTTGGTGCTATGTTGAATGGAGCCTGGTGGTAGAACTGGGGAGAGCTTGGAAATGGTCGCTGAGAAGGCGGGTAACAATACCTTGGAGCTGGTGGTGGATGAAATTGATTCGTTGGTTGTCCGAATGGAGTGTCTTTGCTCATTGTATTGCCAGCATTATTATCTGATGCCCCCACATTGTCATCTGGGTGTTGTTGTGGGCCAAACAGCCCACAGGTTGGAGCCATATTGGGTGTCTTCGGCGGAGATCCATTCGTCAACATTGTATGTGAACAAAAAATGGAACTAATGAAATAATCGATTCAATTGCTGATTTTGAATGCAGCTGAGTATGTTTGAGAATATTGAAGGTAGCAGTGACCTTCGGTGGATTGAAGGCTTGTTATGTCCATCGTAGTTGTCACGAACTGTGGTGTTTCACTTCACCTTTGTTCCCATGAAACCCGGCCAACAAAACGAAATCATAATCACACACTTCCTGCCTTTCTATGTTATATGCTCCAATTCATATTGTAGGATCTTGGATAGAAGCTCACCCTTGTTCAGTTCATGACTGTAAAGGTCATAGTACAGATATGACATGATATCTCCAGGAACCCAACAAGAACTATATCCGGTTGGAAGGGGAGCACGACTAGGCATTGTACACTCAAAATGAGTGTGTACGACCTGCACCACATTCCATATGAGGCCTTGTTAGTCGAGCAGCAACAGTGATTGCTTCCTTTTAAACTTTTTGTGTTGAACTCATTGTCTCTTCCGGATCCACCCAACAGTCAACTATCGTTACTGAAGAAAACATCCTCTCAGCCTATCAGTTCTCGATGATCATTGAGCGGGCATACAGCCAGCTAGGAAGCTTACCTAATCATTGAATTGAGCAGATGTTATCCGCTGCTTGAGGCTCGAGCGTAGACATAACCTGCACAATGCCGTGATGCTGTAGTATACGATAAGGCCGATCGTAGTAGCACCTGATCTACAGTAATAAAAGTTGATTGCAGTAATGACATAAGAAGCTTTCTTTGCTAACAATTTTCAGTAGATAATGTGCAGCATTATTGTGCAGGATTTGAGATGTATTATCCAACTTTGTGAAGAAAACTGATCGTAAAGTGACTTGGTTTTACCCCTCCTCTACATTTGGTGGGGTGTGATGCGGCTTTGAAAGTGATACGCTAACCTGAGTCAGAGTTAGCTCGCTTTCAACCGAATATCCTTGAGGCTCAACTCCAGCAACAAACCATACCCCCTAAAGCATCATGGAGATTTGTCAGAACGCTGAGCATTTTGCAAATATGGTCAACACTCGCCGGAAACATGTTAAATGCTTTATCTGCAAAAAGAAAGTATGCAATGAGAACCGACTGGAAGCTCACTGTCAATGATCTCACAAAATATTGATGAATGAAGGGCTATTGCCCAATGGAATTCTACGACCTGCCGGCTGGGATCACCCTGAGCCATTATGGTTTGATAACAGTAGGTGCACCTGAATGGCCATCGACAAGTTGTCAATTAATGATCTACTCATCGACAACGTACCAGGTGCACCACCACCTGATGATACTCCCAACGAAGAACCTATAGACCCTCAGCAGCCTGATCTCACCTGTACCCCTGATCCAACCAAGACAAAGGCTCATAGATGGGTAGTTGGAGTGGAAAATGCGGGAGGGAAAGCATATGGCAAAGCAACTGGATTGTACAACAAGCATCGCAAGTACTCAGAACAATGGAATCCAAGCCATCCATTTCGGTCCGCACACGACGTTCAGCAGGCTCAATTGTTTAGCCAGCAAACAAAAACCTGGATAGATCAATATCTCAGGCGTGGACTGGACAACTTCAAAATGGTATCCATTCAATCTACAGATGCCTTGCAAAAACTCCTCTCCAAACTGGATTTCGGTCTCCGCGATGATAGTTGGGTTCACGATGACTCACATATCTTTGGAACATGATACGACAGGGATATTTTCAAATGTATCCAGTTCCTACTAGCACATCTTCCATTTCAGGCATACCTCGATTTCTAACCGGTGCGCTTCACGGACTCTGAGGGTCGTCAAATCCACAGCGAGATGGACCCAGACAAGTGGAGGTGGGATACACAAGATCAACTTCCTGCCGGAGCGACCATTGTGCCAGTCATTTGTGCATCCAACCAGACTCAGTTGACAAAATTTTGAGGCAATCAGCATGCCAGGCTGCTGTGTCTCATGATAGGTAATGTTCGAAAGGAGATCCGCCGGACACCTACAAAGCGCTCCTGGATTCTCGTCAGCCTGATCCCATGTCCCCCGAATGGTGCCAAAACCATAGACGAAGCATGGCATTCCACGGTTGGAACTGTGTTGTCTCAACATACACATCTTGACATCACTGGCCCGGGTTGAACTGGGATTGTACTGATGGATTCCAGCGACAATGTTACCCGGTGTTGGCTGCCTGGGTCGGAGATCATCAGGTACAAGTCATGGTTGCTCAAGTCTCATATGGCTCATGTCAGATGTGCGAAATTCCAAAACGTGCGCCGTTGAGGCGTTCCACCTTTCGACCACTTGATACCTCAAGAGACCAGCATATTTACTCGGAGCAGCTGGAGAACAACAATATGGATGCTCTGCACACTCTAGGTATCCACCCAATCCCCAACCAGTTCTGGCAATTCCCTCTCTGCAATGTCTATTAGCTTTGGCAGCCTGATGAATTGCATCAGCTGCTCCTGGGTTTAGTTAAAGACTTATTGCACTGGAAGCTCAAATACCTGAAGGCGAGACAGGTCAAGGATCGATTTGGCAATCGATTCACTTCAGTGCCACGAGATCCCGGCTTCCAGCACTTCTCTAAACCATTCGATTCATTGCAAAGCGGCACCTGGCAAGGTAAAGAGATCCATGGAATGATCAGAACACTGGCTGTGGTTTGCGCTCGAATTCTTGTCTGCTCCAAGGATGTTGGGAAAACTGCGATGGAAACAGCCTCTGATGAAATGGCAATGGGAGCTGTGCGGGCATCATGTGAATACTCTCTACTTGTTAGCCAACAAAATCACTCTGATCTATCCCTCAAAGCACTAGACGATGCACTTAAGCGATTTTACCAGATTCCAGGAATTTTACAAGAACAGAAAATGTCAAAGTCTGTGAAGGCCAAAGTAGATGACCTGTTGGCAACAGAATCCTGTCAGTTACGCGAACAAAAGATTCATACAATTCGTGCTGCAATGGAGGCCCTTGTGTATGGGGCTGAACAGGTTTCCTCATCAAAATGCAGGCAATTTCAGCTGCGCCTGAATAGAGCCCGGCAAGCAGCAACCACTTGGTCAGATGCTGATTATCAGAAGGTAATCGAGCGATTGGAGCGTGAAATCTATCAAATAACACCGGCTAAACGCAAGCTTTTCGATAAATTATTCCAACACTATGAGTGACAACTATTGCAGGAAGTCCGGACCAAGGCAACTGGCCCCAGAAGCATATTCACCAAACAACTTGCACTAATGAAAACTGCAGCCGAACACGAGGCTTATGGGGCGGCAAACATGACTGTCAACAACCGACTGCAATTTCAGAACCGCCTATCCGATGCTGAGACAGAAGCCATGACCTGGAACTTGGCTGATACAGAGCGCGTCACTGTCCAGCTGGAGAGAGATATTTATGGCATCACCACAAATGAACAGGAGCGTTTCAAGAAGGAATTCTCCACCTGCCTAATCGAGTTGGAAGCTTGATGGGAAACCATCGGCATTCAGGCGCTCCGGGAAACCATTCAACAGCCCGTGATTTAATTGGGATATCCAAAGATGCATCTTGTGATCCATATATCACAGTCAATTTGCCGAATGGGTTCTGGTGACAATTTCACCACTGATATTTCTGAACAGCTTCATATCGCCAACATGAAAGAGGTATATGAATCTAGCAACAAAGTCAATTACATTCGAGGGATGGTTATGCATGCTGACAGGTGTACCGGTCTTGACTATATGGAGGAGACACTATCATATCTTGCACTTGAAGGCTTGTACAATGTTGACTCTGCAAATGTTTTCAACCCACTGTTCGCTACCGATACATGGCGAGGTACACCCAGAGCCCATTTGGTACGTCTCCAAACAATTCAGGACGAGCCCTTTATCAGCCCTGTGACATGTTAGGGGTTCTCCCTTAACAGAGTATATGTAACCTGAGATAACCAGTGATGGGTACTTGTCAGTAACTTCCGAGTTATCTGACATGCAAAACGACTACCCTAGGCATCCTCAGAACTTTCAGTCATGATATCCTTTAGCGGGGATAGAGTGGTACTCGTCTCGATTGGATAGAGGAGTTTCTACCTCTAGCGGATTCATTGAAAGAACAATACTTAGGAAGTTCTGATTTGATGATGCAATAACACTGCCAGATCGAAAGGGATAAAAACCTGCCGAGCGTGTTGTTTTCAACCAGATTCACATTTCAAGGCTGGAGTGCTTATGTCTGATCGGATAGAACAAAGGAGTTCGCCCCGCAGACACGGCAGTTGTCAGCCTAAGCTATTACGTGGGATCTTAAGATCGGCTGTGTTATGTGACGTCGGAGCACTGGGCACTCCCCGGCCAAAGGGAATGGTCCCGGCCTGAGCTATTGGTGTGACTGTGAGATTATGATATTGGTTGTTGATATGAGACCTATTGCAACCCCGCACATTGGCGTGTGATGGTATGGCAACTGCAAGTATCATGGATACGTGTCATTTAATCTACATCGGCATAGTAGTAGTTGTCCGCCATGTAAACCTATAATGCAATCATACTATAGTATTGATTAGCTCGGAGACGTTTGTACACTATGTCGGCAACGTTCCCGATTACCGAACCATACGAGAGTGAGATGTCCAAGTTGATGTTATGATCTGATATATGATATCTTGCGGGTGTGGCCTGATTCTTATCAGGAGCATAACGCTTTAATACCGCACCGGCATGAACACGATAACCATTGGGATTCGTGGCAATACTTGCAAGGCGCATTCGTTTGAATGTAAGACGCAGATGTATATTGCTATCGAAATCATGGAAGACGAAGTATGGGTACGCATGCGTAACATCCTGAGAAGCATCTATATAAGAGATCACATTGTCCCGGCAATGAGAAGAACAAGCTCTAGCAGCGAGACAAACAGCGATACCTACCAGCGGAAGAAAACCGTTATTTATTATTCAGTTTTTATGATACCTATATCTACCTATTATTATATATAAAATCTATTAGCTTTGTGTAGCGGCAGCCCAGCACCATTGATAAAGTATTACCTCGAGTAATGACCTTGACCTTCGAGAGCCACAACGACGTTATAGTATATGCGCTAGAGAGAATCATCAGTTACGCCAGGAAGCATCAGTACATTTTTGTGGCGCAAAGCGTCTGGTGGATAGCTTCTGTTATTAGCCTTACGGAAGGATTGGTAACACATATCGATAATCTACGGATACGAGAGTTTACAGAGTTAGTTGGCATGTTAGTTACGGACCAACCTGATAAGGAGGAAGTCACCATACCTCAAGATATTCCAGATTGCCTGAGCATCGGTGTTGAATCAGGATACATTCATCCCGATAGAAAAGGTCAAGTTGACAATACAACCAACGGCAACGGCAGTGAGAAGAATAGTGATTCTGATTCCGGACGGGCTTCAAGAGTTATATAGGAAACTGAGGAGTTCCTTAGAAAGTCTCAGAAAGAAAGGAAGAAGTTGAGAGGAAAGCCTGATCCGTTGGCGCGTACAAGATCAGGGCAAATACCAGCATTAGCTTCATCCCGGAAGCAGAATAATTGTTTACGGGTAATTCCTAAGGATACTATTGCTGCATACCTCCGACAAAGGAAATAGGATCAATGGCCGTGCAATAGTACTTGCTTAGAAATATCTCAAGAGGTACAACTAAGTATAGGTACTTACGTGGAAGCACCCCCGTAACATGACACAGCAGGTATATCATTTGAGAGAAACGCATTTCTGCGGAGTGTGCAGAATGATCAAATTATCATCACCCAGAGATGCATCAGAAGATTTCGGAATTCCCAACTTTGGATAGCTATTCCACGCTCAAATTGAAGAGGACTGGGGACCCGAAGTTTGTGGACTCGTGCTCGGATATGATCAGAATGTACCCATTGACACTATATTCATCCAACTCCATAATGGGCTGTTGTACTACTGTCAACCATTTCAAAACCCTACTTCTGTTGAGCGTCTTGGACTTGATTGCAAGGTAGAATATACCAATGCCAACCAAGGGGTCATGCCTGAAGCTCATAACAACTGGGTCCAGTATACGCAAAGTGATGTGAATGACCTTGATAACACCTTCCAAGGATGAATGTCTTCTTTTCCTGTATTATACTTCAGCTGGACTCCACCGAATCGGATCCTCCAATTGCAGGAGCACCTGCCAGCTGGCAATGCAATATCGACATTTTCCAAGATGTGCAAAAAGTCCCAACAATGGGTTTTATGTCCTCAAGCTGAAGAATATGCGGTGGTGATTCCAAAAAAGTTCAAAGATCTTGATGGTTGGGCTGATTATGTTGACGAGATCATCCAGGTGATCAAACCGACGAATATGATGAATATTGTACCCGTTGGAGCAATAGTTGCACCGGCACATTTGGTGCGGAAGAATGCTGCATCGGGCAGCATTGATAGCACACTAATGGCTTGTAAACACTCGTGTGAATTCAGATACGTACTGGACTGTATATTGATTAGATTAGAATGCCTGATTCAGGTGTATAGCTGTGAGATAGTTGATCGAATTGTCTATTGAATATAGACATTATATAATAACACTCCCGGAGCGTCTCGCTCATGGTGCAATGGTATGGTCTTGGCGAGGAGTGTCGTAGACCCAGCAGCTCCAAAATTTTACCCACTTAAAGCCATGATTGTATAGCATTCTGAAGATGACTTCATCATCTGGAGAATATTCTTGTATTCTGTTCTGCAACTTCAGGAGCATTGAGGAGCACCTGAAAGTACGTCTCAGAGCACCTGCGAAGCACATTGTTTTGCATTCAGCCTGTTCAGGAGTATCTGGGTAGTTCTGGATAGATCCATGTGGCTGTTCAGAATTCCAGGGACGTTGAGTTATGACTTCCGAACCATTTTACATTTTGCTGATGTGGTCCGCACGCCTGTAATGTTACCCCAGTCTTCCTTAACAACCCTGTTGCCAGATAGGTGAACGCAGCGATGAGCAACCCAATGCTTTCTTGCGTCATTTATCATGGCCAACTAGCCAACTGCACAGCTGGTACCCAGATGCCTATGCGTGGTGGTTGCAGCTGCCTTCCTCTGGATGACATCCTCCGAACTCCAGATGTGGATATGACTGATGATATCAGGGAGGAATTAGATGATGATGGTGGGACGCTGCGAACAAATCCAAGAAGCTTCCAGACGATGAAAACAGGCTTCCAAAAGTTTCAACGGAAGCTTCAAAAGAGGATTATAAGACAGCAGCGATACCTGGAGATCGTTTGAGTCCATGCTCTTGGTCTGTTTGCCGAATACGAGCAAAGCCTTATTGCTGATGAGGATGTGGCTTGGCTACGCGAGGATGATTACCTTGTGAATCCTCCTGCTGCAGGCTCTTCAGCCAATAGGAAGCGTATAAGCAGCCGCCCAGCTGCAAATCAGTCGTTGTCAGGATGGAATGCACTGGCTGGGCGGTTGTTCAAGGATTTGCATTGTGGGTGAGTATTTTTCTGCCACTTTGGAGAGTGGATGGATGGGTGATAATTTAAAGTTTTTTGGTGAGGTTTTGGGTCTCTTTTTGGTGTTTTGTATTTTTTATTATTACATCATTCATATTCATGCATGCAGGGCTCCATTGAAAGTTCACAATGTTGGGATTAATTGTTGAGACATTTATGTCTGGGAAAAGAATAGTGACAGCGATAGGACTCCGTCTATGGCTATTATCTAATTGGTAGTTTGGTATCTTTACCCAGGAGAAATTAGCTGGAATGATTTGTGAAACGCGAACACGTTTAGCTGGTAGCAATAACGATTGTCATCAAAGGAAGCCAATCAACAACCCTGCGGTGTGCTTCTCACCTGCCATTCTTAGTTCCAACTTCCCGTCCATCCAAGGAGTTGGAAGTGTGGGTGGCGAGACAAGCCAAGATCCTTGAATTGTCGACAGGATGAAAAGATGCATCACGACGATGCTTTTAATCATATCAATGCTTTGTTTTCTTTACACAACGCTACAATTCATTTACGCTGCATTCATTTACATTTCTTGTAGTCACTCCTTTGATGTTTTCATACTTATCACTCGCTGCCTTTTTCAATCATGACAAAAATGCGCCACACTTCTCCTCCTCCGCCTCTTCCTTCCAGCACCAGGTGAAGCAGACAATCTATCCACGACGAGAATTTCTATGACCATCTCGAGCACAATACCTGACAATTACGATGATTGTCGAGATGAAAATTCAGAATCCAACGATCAGCCTGTTTGGCGACCATCCAGGACAGCAATGGGCATGCGGCCATCAAAAGGTTCCTTCTTGTCAACACTTGGAAGGCATGTTGCGGCAACTGAATTAACTCCTATGCCGGCGCGACATCTACATCCTGAGCGTCGCGAGGTCGATATTTTCTTGGAGGAGGTGGATGAACGTGTGACTGCTCCGCTGGCATCCAAAAAGGTATCCAATTATGCATTTGACTGGGTGAATCCACCTGCTAATGTATATATTTACTAGAGGAAGAATTCAAACGAAGCCAGTGAGCAGTTGGTTGCATGGAAAGCTGGAAATCTGTGGCGATATGGGCGCTTTGTTGAAGACGTGACAGGCCTCATCATCAGTGCAGAATACAATGCCCCGACAACCCTCCCAGGCATTCTGGCGATGGTCATGGCACGGGGGAAGCCCATAGCTATTGATTATGCGATGTTTGTGAATTCCTTTGCCAGGAATGTGGTGAAGACCACCCAGATTCATAGTTGGTGGTATGAGGATATCACCTGGATTGATCCAGCCCAGAGAAACTCGGACGTTCCACGAGCCTACATTTAAGTGGCAAATGAATCATCTGAACGATTGTTTTCATCGCTGACATTGTGCATCAGGCTCTCGCAAAGATCACTTGCTCCCGTGCAGCAATAATATACCACTGCATGACCTCAATTGGCTCTGATTACGGATTTTGAACACAGTTGCCTACAGAGATCCGGACAATGGTAGCCTGGCTATTGGCCAAGGACAGGTTTACATGCCCTATAAACTGTGGTGAGGTAAGTTCAATGTTCCATTTGTGCTGAATCATTGTCTTGATGATCGATTTGGGAGTGTAAGTTTCGATTTACAGCGACTGAAATTGTGGATCTTATATACCAGACATACTTCTATGGCATATGACAAATGGGAATGAAAGATAGATCATTGATTGATGAAATCAACCAGACATTCATTACCCTCACCGCGACGGCCATCCACCATTGTCTGTCGGCCTGAAGAACAGGCGAGTTTAGGCTCCCGCCAGAGGTTGGTCCACGAGGTGGAGCGCAATGTAAGTGCGATACAAGAAACATTAATCACGCAGTTAATAATGCATGCAAAGATGTATTTCATCGTCTCGACGCAGATTGTTGATCTTCCTCGCCAGAGGTTGAAGCCAAAAAGATTGACAATATCCGCAGCATGATTCGCCGAAGGATCCACTCAACTTGTATGGACCCAGCGACAGCACAACCTCACAACAATCAGGGCAGCTTTGATGAGGACTTCCTTGATTGAGTCAAGGAGGAGCTGATAGAGCAGCCCGACAATTCTTTTAATCGTTTCAGCAGCTTTGTTGCTGCTACTAAAGCTAGCATGTGATTCTCTGCTGTTCTGCCTATGGGTGGGTCTGCCATCACCAGCAGCAGCCAGCCCGTCACCTGCAGCAACCACAACTACAACAGCAACAGCAACAGCAACAACAACAGCAACAGCAACAGCAACAGCAACGACATCACCAACATCACCAACATGAGCAGCATTGAGAATATGGGATTAGTCAATGGAAGTATGATTGTAGAGGGTGCGATGTTGCTTGGAGATTAGGAATGGTGTCAGTGATCAGATTTAGAATTTCCTTTGTGTGCTATTTTATTCTAGGTTTCATCAATATATCATAATAGTAGTAAATGTAATACAACTGATGGTTTACTGAAGTCCGATCTCAAATGGGTGAAATCAAGATCATGATGATGCATAATCCTCCCGCAACAGTTGAACTGCAAGGTACTGACGATCTTGTATCAACAAATTAAATATTGTAAACCACTTCTGCATGGTAACTATCATGGGTCAAATTGAGTCAGGAGGGTCTTTAATAACAAGAACTACACTCTTGATTAGATGTATGGAGCGACTACTATCATCATCGCGAGGACAAATCAAATTGAGCGACGTAGGAGTATGCCGAGTGATGATTTGTGATATTGCCAAACGAAGTGTAAACCGTTCGTCAAGTGCTTGTGGTCACATTTGCAAAGTTGGGTACACTGGTCATGACGCTTGAAAACAGCATCGCGACAACTCCAAGAACACGCTGGAACTGTAAAGCAATGCCATATTTTGGGGAAACCTCGATTTCATTTTTTTGAGTTTGTGGGTACAATAAACTATATAAATTTTATGAAGGAAATTTAGTTTTTGCTGAGGTCCCTGCCCCATCCTGAAAATGAGCATCAACGGGGCATCAACAATCTTTGTTCCTGCATCTTGGGTATTCGAAGTATCACTTCGTGGCAATAATTTATATATGATGTAATGGCTGCCTTTTCAGGTTAAACACAGTATGATATCTTCATCACCCCATCATGAAAATGAGCGTCAATGGAGCATCAACAATTTTTGGTCTTGCATATGGGGTGATCAAGGCACTGCATGGATATTCGAGCTCATAACAGAACTGTTGACCGCCTTACTGGGCAAAAATACCAAAGATAACAGAAACAACACAGATTACAAAATAATCAATATCGCAAACTGCACAACATGCACAAAGTGATTACTGGATGTTGAATACGCGATTTTGATAAGATACTATTATCAAGCAGCAAAATCAACAGCATTATATGAATCTAGAGATGGACCCTCTGGACAACCCGCTGAGAACATGCCCAATTCAGATGGGTTAGGAGATTTCCATCAAACTGTACCCGAAGTGAAAGTTCAGGTGTATTCACAATCCGGACAGCCAATTCGGCAACAGTTCAGTTCAGATACAGACCTGAACCCCAAGTGACGGTCTGGAACCATTGCTAACACTACTCTGGGTGTCTTAATCTGTGTTATGAGAGTTGTGCAAGCTTGTGTATAATTGATCTCTCAAGGGATTAAATAGTGGAGACTATTGTTGATATCAATGGAACAGTTCAAGTAATTGTCCAACTGATCAAAATCTACAGGACCAAAGTGAAAGAAACATGTGCAGTAAGTTAGCGTAAATGACTAAACAAGTTTTTGAAATATCATGATGACTAGTGTTAGCAATGGTTGCGGGTTACCTGGCTTCAGTCCTGGTTGGAACCAGAACTGAGACCCCAGTCCATGTTAGGGACCGCCAAGGAACCAAACCGGGGAACTAGCGCTGGGTCATTACCTGGACCGGACCGAAACCCTGAGGTTTTTGGCTGGGTAGGAACTGGACTCCGGGTCCATTTTGTGGGTCTTACAACTTTGGCTGCAATTAAATGTTTGAGTTCTTATCGTATCATGACATGGGATATACATAGATCATGTATCTTTAACCGCTCTTTCACCTACCGCTTTCGTATTTGCGATCTGACTGATACTAGTTGAGTGGCTGCAAAATAAGTGCAAATTGTCATTAAAATTTTCGCGTTTTCGATACCGACTCAACGAATATCAGTCGGATTGCAAATCTGTAAGTGGGAGGTTGAAGTACAGCCAAAACTGCACAATCTACATACTGATCATGTCACATTACAATCAGAACTCAATTACCTAATTGGAGCGAACAATCTGGGCTTGCAAAGGCCAGGTTTTGAGGTGAAAACAGGCCCAAATGCAATGGTCAGGGTTTGTCATGTGGTAAAACCGTTGCAACGGTTCAGTTCCGGTTCCAACCCAAACCCAGAACCATTCTAGCGTGTTGGAACCGTTGCTAACACTAACATTGATGACGCGATCACAACATTGAACTCTTTGATGAATGGGGGAAGACAGCAAATCAGTCGCGCAGATTCTTTGTGGAGAATGTGGAGAAGGATCAGTACGTGGGGTCTATTGTCGGAACCCTATTTCGCTTGTTGCTGATGCATAGGCTTAGTCAACTCTGAGATTTAATCATCCTGGGATGCTAGTCTAATAAGTTCCATATACTTCCAAGGGCTCTTAGTGCCAGAAATACATTGTGAGGATAACAACATCAGCACCAACCCTAGATACTGTCAGAAACACCCCGGTTTTCCGGACGGCTCTGATGGCTTGAAGCGATCCTTGTACCCTCGGAGGGAGAATTTCATACTTCCTATCGCCCTAGCGACGGGTCGTGTTGCATACTTGCCTGCTGTACTCTGCGCCTGGTACACGGTGACGTATACACACTATCAGAACGACACATGTGTTTCACTCTTCGCAGCGGCTGCATTTAGGTTGTAGCCATTTACACAACCCCTGGCAATGGTTATGTTCTGCTTCGGCTGATAGCCACATGCCACACTCTCGTTTATGTTTAGCTTTGAGATTTTGTCACTGATTTCAATACAGTCTTGGCTTCAGATACATGGCGTGCAATTGCACTTGCTTCACTATTATCGTATTTTACATATCTGAAATTCACTGTTGAATCTTCACACTCTCTAGTACTGTGCGCTTAGTCCTCGACATTCTGCGTTGATCCATCATTGGCTTGCGATGCTTCATCCTCCTCATCGGTATCTGCATCGGCGCCATCCTCAAACTCATACCTGTCAACATCACTGGTTCACAGGTCAAACCTACTATGCCCTCAGTTCTCCACATTCTGCATTGATCCATCATCGGCTTGCAATGCTTCTTCCTCCTCATCCACATCTGCATCTGCATCCGCCATCCTCACCCTCATACCCAGCGACATCGCTGGTTCCCAGAGCAAACCTCTCGAGTTCAGTAGCGGGCCGTCGTCACTGGCTGGCGGTCAGGATGGCATTGCGCTCGTCGCTTTCGTCACCTTCATCAACGTGATCCCCGCTGCCCCCTGGAATTCTGGAATGCAGTTCGTCATCCATGTAATTGTTGTCTAATGGGATGTTTCGGTCAGTGCTTCCAATCTCTGGCTCCTCAGGCGCCACTTTGGAGGTCAAATAGTCAAGAAGAATAGCATTGTCAACGGGCACTGCTTCCACGCTAATGACCACCGCAGGCATTGGGTTCTCCGCCGGTTGGATGAGACGCTTGACTGTAGCAAGAGTGTTTTCATACACCCTCCATTGGTAGCTCTCCTGTAGTGTGTTCCAGGTATTCATCAAAAATGTATACGTGTCTACAATGCCAGGCGAGGTTGACAACTTGCGACCAATTGCAGCGCAGCAGGATGCGTTCTTACCATCGTCATTCTTGTAATTGAAGTAGTTTGAGCGATCAGGTCTGTCTGCTTTTTGCTTTGACTTGGAAGATTTCGGATGAACAGCTTTGTTCTTTTGCCACTCAAGGAGAGCATGGCGCAACATGGTGCAGGTAAACATGATCAGTGGTGAGGGTATATGACCATCCTTGTTGTTGATCAGGGAATTATAAAATCCATCAGCATACCTACCACAGTTTTTCGCCCGATGATAAAATTCGATGTAGATATACCCCAGGATTACTTCTTCCAGGAAGTACAGTGGATGCTGGCCATTCATTAGCAGGTATCAACTCTCTCTGCATTGGATTTGGGCTGCGTACACCATCTTCCACATGCTCTGCTACAGAAAAATAACACTTATAGTCTGCCAGAGGGGAATTGATGAATTCCAAACACTCTGCAGCAGATTCAAAGCGGTGGAGATCATAATGCTCTGCTATGTTCTCCCTTGCTGATTGAATGAAATGTGATTTAACCTTATTGACTTGGGCTCCAACCTGGTACCGGTTAGAGCGTTTAATATCCAACGTGGGCCACTGCGTCAGCATACCTTTTCCAAGATCTTCTCTGTGCACGCCTCGAATCCTATGGATCAACTGTTGTATTACTGCATAGCAGTGTTCTAGTATGTCTCCATGATCTACAAGTGTGGGGCTTCAGCTAATGCTTTCGAAATGTGTCGCGTTGCATAACCTACTCTCTCCAAGCAGCTTGCACTCATAAACGGCCGTCTGTTCCACACGTAGAGCTCCAGAAGTCTGCCCGTTGCCAACACAAGACGTGTCCTGTCAGAGTGATTAAATCGATTGATGCTGCAACCGCCGGAGACCATTGATCAAGGGGTGGACACCGCCTGCGATTGCAATTACAACTGCCTCGGTCTCTGATTCTTGTTGGTAGCTTGCGTTCGGAGTGGACTTGTGATGATTGCGTGGGCTTCTGGATGAGGGATGAGGGTAGACAGGTTTTCGAGCCCGCTGAGAGGAGTGAGAGTGATAGCAATGCCAGATGCTGGGCTGGATTCAACGCGACGCGTTGGTGTTCCTCCTGGTGCTGGTGTGCCACAACTGGTTGTACCTGGCATGACAGTTGGAGTATTTATCAACTGTCGCTGTGCAGCGGACGGGGTAGAAGTCACACTTTGAGTGATATTTGCAACCCGAGACTTTTTCAGCAAAGATGAGGAGGGGGAGTTCTGACCTTGGATTGTAGAGGCTATGGAACTCCCTCCTTGGGAGGAATCCCTCTCGCCAGCCGGTCTGGAAACACATCTCTAAGCAGGCGGAAGTTGATAATTCCCCAAACGCCCAGGCTTTTGTTGATTTTGTAGATTAGCAAGACTAGGAACATTTCGTACGACCGGTGTCATGTCAGGGTGAGGGCTTTCATCAGCAATGACCCTAGTTTCCGTCAGAAACACCCGGGTGTTCCGGACGGCTCTGACGGCTCTGACGGAACCTCATACCCTTTGACGGAGAATTACACGCTACCCGTCGCGTTGCACACGTACCTCCTTTACATTTTGGTGACGTATACGCACCATCAGAACGACACGTGTGTTACACTCTTCGCAGTGGCTGCAGTTATGCTGAAGCCTTTTGTTCTCCGGCTGCCGCTTCTTTGTAAATGCTGCGGGTGCACCTGGAAATCATAGCTACTACTTATCGTTCAACGATTTTCAAAACTTATGCATTCAGTTTGTATTCTCAT
>Ga0307515_10004027_pt1 | contig 30679 bp, 28 predicted proteins | sample 17_EM_MG_FD_194513 | JGI IMG/M metagenome (GOLD analysis project Ga0307515, IMG submission 194513) | Populus trichocarpa ectomycorrhiza microbial communities from riparian zone in the Pacific Northwest, United States - 17_EM | ecosystem: Host-associated > Plants > Roots > Unclassified | place...
CGTTCTCTTGTATAGCAAGCAATAGTACGACTTTGGAAATATATTCTGATCTTTGTTCCTCGATACGCACTTCGAGTTCAGTCCTGCAACATCCATATCACCTGCGCCCGACCCCGCCCGTTACACTCTCATATCGTCAAGGTCGCTAGGTAGCTGTCCGGACTCAACTCTAGAAGTCGCCTGGCTATTTTCGTGTCTTCTCAAATCATCTTCGATCCAAGCTTTGTGTAGCCCATACTCAAATTCATCTTTTTCTTCTTCGGCCTTAAGTCTCTCGTACTCTGCCGTTCCGAAAAAATATCTTTCCTCCCGAGTAACCTCAGGAGTGCTGTCCGTTCCAACCGAATCCGTAAGTGGTCCGGTGATCTTATCGAGTAGGCCACCGATGTGGCTGCTGGAAGTAGTGGTGTCTGCCGAACCGCTCGACATTCTTTCCTTAAAATTCTCCCTGGCTCTCTTAAGGATATCCTTAAGGGGCTCTTGCTTTTGGCTCCGAAGAGGCTCATCGTTGTGTGCTTCTAGATGGTTGATGTTCGTTCAACTGAAAACCGAAGCAAAAATTTTCTCGCGATGTCAAACTTGATTGGATAAAATCGGTCTTGGCAAAACTAAAAGGTGGTGTGGTGTGTTGTCGGAGGTGTGTAGATTATTACAGGTTTCGAGCCTGTGACTCTAGGGTGTTTATAGCATCTTGTGTTTTCAGCACCTCCCTGGCGTTTGAAGCACCAACTGAGCTAAGCATTCAATTCTTGCATGTCTAGCTGTTTTATGACTGTTAGATTGCAAAGATTCAACTGTACCGAGAAGGCTATTGCATATTTCCTTCCGTCTTAATGTAGGCGTACTCTGAAGGTAGACGGCGCGGCGAAAGGTGACAAACGATTATGAAAAGAGTAGTAAAAGATTTTATAACTAGGTTTGGAGCCTGGGAAATTTTGGAGTTTATCAGGTTTCGAGCCTGTGACTTGGAGTGTTTTAGCACCTGACAGTTAATGCACCAACTGAGATAAGCGTTTGGTTCTTGTATATTTGATTGCCTCGATGTTCTAGACCGGATCTTGTTTATCATATGGCAAATCACAACCGTACAGAGAAAGCTATCTGTTTGAAATCTACTCGACCACGCCTCTGGTAGCCGTGGCTACAGTCGGTTCGGCCATATAGTTCTTATTAATTGCGTATATATAGTGAGACTGCTAGGGGTAGGAGACATCAACGATATCGCTTCTGACTTCTCTCAGTACCGGTTACTCATTACCAACAATATATCATATTCCTATTTTGTAAGCGAAAAGGCAGGAGAAATAGCAAAACCATGGCCAAAAAAGCAAAAGAGTGGTTACCACAGGTTTCGAGCCTGTCATTTCCGGTATTTATAGCACCGCAGAATGATGATCAATGCAGGTTTCGAACTCGCACCTAGTGTTTGAAGCACCTTGTGTTTGTAGCACGCTGCCGGCGTTTGAAGCACCGACCTATATAAGTTTCGAACCTGCGCATGATGTTTAAAGCATCTGGCATTTGAAGCACCGTGCTCTGTCAACCGAACTAAGCTGTGAGCCCTCGTATATTTTGTGGTTTGATAGATCCTTAGGAGAGCGGAATTGGGAGAGGCTAGTTGCGGGTGACTCTGAGCACGGAGCATTGATATGTGGATCGAGAAATTATGGTCATGAGTGTAGCACTTAAGTAAGTAGTTATTGAATGCAGTTCAAGATCATCGAGAATTTCAGTACCCCTTCTCCGCTACATAAAAATTCCCGTACACGTACCTGCACGAGGAATTTAGCGCGAGTATATAATGCCCATGCCATCAGCCATAGATAGCAAGATCACAACCGTACTGAGATAACTACGATGAGTAGCGCGTTTCTATTTGGGTGAAGTCGGGCGGCGAGGCGGAACGGTGGACAACGGCGGTATGGCATTGCACAAATAAATATTACCGCAGCTCAGGTTTTGAGCCTGTGACTCCAGGTGCTTATAGCACCTGGAGTTTGTCGCACCAAGATTTCTTTGCCAAACAAGCCTGATAACCAACCATTGTATGTGTACCAATCTTCGATTGTTCACATAGCCTTGCGCGCCACAACTTCACCGAGATAGCCATCGATACCGCGGACGACACCCCCACAGATTCTATGGAGCAAGCAATGGGGCAATTTCAACAGAGTAATCAGTAGAGTACAGCTGGACTAGAGCGTAGCAAAAAGTGATTACATAGGTTTCGAGCCTGCGATTCGATGTTTATAGCATTGATCAATGCTGGTTTCGAACCTGCACTGTACCTAGTGTTTGTAGCACCTGGCGTTTACAGCACCTGGCTGGCGTTTGAAGCGCCAACTAAGCTAAGTATTCAGCTCTTGTTAATTTGTAGTATCCTGCTTGCCATAAGTTGAGAAGGCTCACTGACAATGAGAAACCGCACATTCCCGGTAAGTATGCATACTCTGGGGAAAATAACCGAGAGAAGAGGAACATACAATATAGTTTGCTCTCTAACATGACATTATGAAAAACAAAAGAGTTGATTATCGTAGGTTTCAAGCCAGCGACTTCGGGTGTTTATAGCACCATGCTCCGTCGCAGAATGCAGGTTTCGAACCCACACCTGATGTTTATAGCACCGGGTGTTTACAGAACCGTGCTCTGCGATCTCCTCTTGTGTGTCCCACGATTTGACGGATCGTTGACAGAGAGCGGAAGTAGGACCAGTATCACGATGCAAGGTCAATCGTGGAAACCTAGTGAATACTTACATATAGCGAATGTGTGTTGGATTGCTTATGAAACTTAGACGCAAACTTCACCTGTACTGTGCTGGCTATGGCCGAGCAATAGGATATTTCAAACATACGTGTTTTGAAGAACATGGAGAACCCAAGCAGCGGAACCAGTAGCTAAAATAACAGATAAAAAGGGTGGTTACGACAGATTTCGAGTCCACAGCCTTTTTTCTTTCTGGATGTTTATAGCACCGGTCAAGGTAGGTTTCGAACCTGTTTCCTGTGTTTACAGCGCCTGGTGTTTGAAGCACCTTCCTGGCATTTGAAGCGCCATGCTCTGCCAATTAAGCTAATTGATCAGCTCTTGCACATAAATTGTTTAGCGGGATCTTGTGTCTGTGTGCAAAATTATAACTGTAACTACCCATCGAAGTAGAAGACTTTATGAGATAGTCGGATGACATGTTCACTAGGACGTCTTCTGAGTAGAACCGGACTTTTCCACTGGTTTTTTTTATCATTTTAGTTGGGCTGGTCACACGCAATCGTCTCTCTTCACTCCACCATTAAACAGAAGTATGGGTGAGTAGGATATCTGACTATCCCAGGAAGCTTCTACTCTGAAGAAAGATGGCGGGACAAAAAGAGGAGCAAGAGTAAGTATAGTGCAAAAGCAAAAGAAACGATTACCGCAGGTTTAGAGCCTGGGATTTCAGTGGTAGGTGTTTATAACACCGACCAACGCAGGTTTCGAACCTGCACCTGGTGTTTACATCACCTTTGGTGGTTTTAGAATCTGGCGTTTCATGCGCTAACTAAGCTAGAAACTCAAATCTTGTATTGTCGTAATTTCACAGGTCCTTGACTATCACTTGCGGGTGTACGCTGAAGAAAATGGTGGGACCAATATTCCCTATACATTCGAATTTGGGGGATTTATTGCAGTAAACCAACGTCAAACAATATTGAAATCGTTTAGTGTAGTCAAATGTTCGACATCGAGCGGGGTGGAAAAGATCCATTAATGCATTATCACGCCCCGACAGTACTTCAAACCCCTCGAACCGGAGCGTATAGGGGATCGTATACAAAGAGATACCAAAAGAGTGATCACACAGATTTTTAAGGCCTGTGACTTCGGATGTTATAGAACCTTGTGTTTATAGAGATTACTACAGGTTTCGAGCCAGGGATTTCGGTGTTTATAGCACTGATAAATGCAGGTTTCGAACCCGTTCTGGCTGTTTACAGCAACCTTGTGTTTGCAGCACCAACCGAGCCAAACGCTCAATTTGTTTATTCTAGATTTAATGCAATCTTGAGAGCGAAATTGGGACAGGTATGGCGATGCAAGGTTGATTGCGGGCGAGGTAGCAGTGTAGCAAAAGAAGTGATACCACAGGTTTCGCACCTTGACTTGGGGTGCTTAAAGCACTGCAGAATGGCGACTGAACATACACCTGGCTTAATGTTTAAAGCACCCGACCAGCTAGAATAAGCGCTCAGCTCTTATATTTTCCCTGACTTGACAAATCTTTCATCATGACAGTAAAAGCAAGTTAGCACCCTGCATTTTTGGATTACAGTTACCAGCAGTAAGCTCTTGCATTTTACATTGATTAACTTTAAGGACTTTAGCCGCAAAATCACCTGGGAAACCGCATTTCCGTCTGCTTTGGTACGACCACAGCAAATTCGGTATCCCCTACGCGCCCAATTTTTTTCAGATTAGTTGCAATAGTTGATTTAGGCATTTAGGCAATCTTACTCAATAAGCTGAAGCGACCAGTGAAACTTGCTCAGCTTCGCCACCGACATCGTTAATCAATGCTACTCTCGTTTGCCATCAGAGTATTGCAACCAATCTGAAAAACTGAGCGTGTAGGGGATAGTCTACGTATGGGACGAGAGCATAGCAAAAGAGTAATTACCACAGGTTTCGAGCCTGGGATTTCGGCGTTTATAGCGCCGATCAATGGAGGTTTCGAACCTGTACGTATTGGTGTTTACAGCACCTTGGCGTTTCAGGCGCCAACTAAGTTAAACGATCAGCTCTTGTATTTTCATTGTTTTACTGGACCTTGGTTGTTAGGTCGCGAAATTACAACTATACAGAGAAGGCAACGATGGCCGAGAAATCATGAATTTCTTGCTTGCAGTAAATGACGGAGCCAATGGTGGCCTCTGAACAGGAGCATATGCCTGCGTATACTAAGTAGTAAAGATTGATCACCATAGGTTTCGAGTCTGCAACTTCAGTGGTTATAGCACTGATCTGTGCAGGTTTCGAACCTGTTTACAGCACCCGATGTTTATAGGACCAACTGGGCTAATAGTTCAGCTCTTGGACTTTCATTTGATTTGCCGGATTTTAGCTATCAGAAACCAGTACAAGGCGCGCCGGTGAGAAAGCGCTCACCCCGCCAGGACAAGAGAGGAGCGGGCGACGAAACCGTATAGCGTCCTTTTCACTGATCATACGCACGGCTACCTGGATATGGGACTCAGGATCTTGAGATGTGTTAAAGGTCGCCGCCAACAGTATACCCGTAACCAGTACTTAATACTCATTGAGCAAAAGAGCGGTTGGCGCGCCTATGACTTCGGTGTTTTTGACACCTGCCTAGTGTTTGTAGCAACAGCTGAGCAAATTTTCCAGCCCTTGTATGTCCCACGCTCTGACAGATCCTTGAAGAGGGTGGAATTAGGACTACCGCGATGGGACGAGGCTGATTTCGGGCAACTGAGCACGGGTCGAGAAGTTATGAGTATAGGATTAAATGCAGCCCACAAAGGCCTCTATACTTCTTCCCCTTCTCCCAAAATCTCCAGTACCAGGGACTGCGTCTGGACCTATAGGTTTGGCACGAGTGAGTGACCCCCGCGCCATGGATAGTGGACTTCGCAGTATGTAACCCTAGCCCACAGCCTTCCTTTCGCCGCGCCGTGCTTCCTTCTGAGTTAAATGTCACACTTGATATCATCGCCGATGGATATCTCCAGCGTGGGGATTATTCGGTACATTATCATGGAGTAGATAAACAACTCATAGTTTGTTTGGATCCGAGGTCGGAATGTTCGCGTCGACACAACTTTAGAGGTATGGAGCGCATTATCAAACTCTGAATTGCGTGCTGCATTCATGGGCATTTTGAGAACAAGCGTGGATGTTTCGCGTCGACACAACTTTAGAGGCATGGACCGCATCCGTGGCGTTTTACATCTCGGAATGCTCGCGTCCGCACAACTTTAGAGGTAAGGGCCGCGGTCGTCGATGTGACCCTGGTCGGGGAAAGCTTCCGGTCAAAGCTCCCCATAAAAGCCTCGCCCACGCGCGCATCGCGAGAAAAGCGGCGCACTCCGACGTCTGTTTGGTTGATCTCTCGTCTAATTTAAGCATTTGCGGAACCCGCCCTCCGCGCCCCTGCCAAAGGTAGGTGCTTCCAACCTGCAGGCTGCAGCATTACGTCGGCCCGCTGATAACCGCACGACTCAACTGCAACACCACCCCTCCACCCCGCCATCTATCACACCCTCACCACCACGAAACGGGAATTGACTGTTTGTTTCATAAATACCCCGCCGCCACCATGTCCTCCGCCATCCTCCTTCGATCAGCCTTACAGCGTACAGCTACTTCTACGATACCGAAACGAGCAGCAACAATGGCCACAATCGCCGCATTCAAGGTTCCCAAGGTCGACAATGAGGTGAACGTAAGCCACCCACCACTGCATTGCATGGACACGGTTAATGTGTGCAGAAACACTACACCAAAGGCTCCCCCGAGCGCCTCGCCCTCGAATCCGCCGTCACATCCCTCCGTCAAAAAGCCCCACTCACAATCCCCCTCCACATCGCTGGCGCAACAATAACAACACAACAAACACAAACGCAACACATCCCCTCCTCTTACACCAGCACCCTCGCCACCTCCTCCTCCGCCGACGCAGCCGATGTCACCTCTGCCATCACCGCCGCCCTCTCCGCAAAACAAGAATGGGAATCCCTCCCCTTCGCTGACCGCGCCGCGGTGTTCCTGAAAGCCGCCGACCTCGTATCCGGGAAATACCGCTACGACCTGATGGCAGCAACAATGCTTGGCCAGGGCAAGAACGCGTGGCAGGCAGAAATCGATGCCGCTGCGGAGCTCGCGGATTTTTTGAGGTTCAATGTCGCATACGCGGAGGAGCTGTACGCTCAACAGCCAGTACGGAACTCGACGGGGGTGTGGAACCGCGTCGAGTTCCGCCCATTGGAAGGGTTCGTCTACGCCGTCTCCCCCTTCAACTTCACGGCGATAGGCGGGAACCTCCCCGCTGCCCCCGCGCTCCTCGGAAACGTCGTCGTCTGGAAACCGAGCCCGGGCGCGCTGGCATCAAACTACCTCATCTACAAGATCCTCCTTGAAGCAGGCTTGCCGGAAAACGTAATCCAGTGGACCCCCGGCGATGCGCAAGTCGTCACTGAGGCGGTGTTGGCGCATAAGGAGTTTGCGGCACTGCATTATACAGGGAGCACTCAGGTATTCCGGCAGCTATATGGGAAGATTGCGCAGGGTGTGGTTGATGGGCGGTATAAGAACTACCCACGGATCGTGGGAGAAACTGGGGGGAAAAACTTCCATCTCGTACACAAATCCGCGGACCTTAGAAATGCAGTCGTCCAGACCGTCCGGGGCGCTTTCGAGTACCAAGGCCAAAAATGTTCCGCCTGCTCACGTGTTTATATCCCCGAGAGCATCAGCACGGAGTTCCTTTCCGCCCTGAAGGCCGAGGTCGAGAAACTCCGGGTTGGCGCGCCGGACGAGGGATTCGAACACTTCATCGGCCCTGTGATTCACCGCGCCTCCTTCGATAAGTTGAAGTCGGTAATCGAAGAGTCGAACAAAGACCCTTCTTTGTCCCTCCTTGTTGGCGGAAAGTTCGACGACGCAAAAGGGTTCTTTATCCACCCTACCATCTACGTCGCCAAGTCCCCAGAGCATAAGTTGTTTGAGACAGAACTGTTTGGGCCCGTGCTGGTCGTGTATGTGTATGCTGACAAGGAGTGGGAGGGGATCTTGAAGACGGTGGATGAGAGTGGGGGCGGGTATGCGCTTACCGGAAGCGTGTTTGCGACGGATAGAAGGGTGGTGAGACAGGCCGAAGAAGCGTTGAGGAATGCGGCGGGAAATTTCTATATTAGTAAGTCACTCCACAGTTCCGAACGAAGTTAGTATGACGGGGATGGATGGCGGGGTGGGCGTGCGGGGCGGTTGGTTACTTGGTTAAGAAGGAAGGAGGTTAACTGGAGTAGACTGCAAATCGACCGGCGCAGTGGTAGGGCAGCAACCGTTTGGAGGAGCACGAGCAAGCGGAACGAACGATAAGGCAGGGAGCATGAGCCTGCTAACGAGGTTTGTGAGTATGAGGACGGTTAAGGAGGAGTTTGTTAGCACGACCGAGGTGGGGTATCCCAGCAATGAGGTGTAGGGAGGGCTGTGTACTTGGTTCTGTGCAGGACTCATGGGGAGGTCTCTTTCTTTGTGATATCCCGACTGTGCCACGCAATGTATATGTCTTATCGTCGGGCTTGATTTGTTCCTACATGATCTGTGCAGCTGAGACTGAGACATCACCTACCCAGGAGAGGAAATGTTGCCAAGCTAGTTTGTGTGCTCACCCGCCATCCACCATCTCTATAGTAGCGTTTTCTTTGTAGACGTGAGCTGTCACGGTAGGGGAGACGTTGAATCGCTTTGACTCTATGCTCTTGATCGGTATCTTTCCATCGGTGAAGTTTGGAGGTTGGATTACCATACTCCCAATGCTCCTGCCCGTCAAACGCAGTCTTGAACTAGGGCTTCGTTTTTTAGACGCGCTGCAAGACAAATGAAGCCATTTCTTTCCCATTTGTTGAAGATATGGGACCGTGTACTTTCAAGCAAGCTGCCATCGCGGATCTTGATACGGAAATTTACTACCGCACCCCGGGCTTGCAAGAAGACATTCCCACAATCACCGCCAGCAAACCCCCAGCCCCCCTTTCTGCACAAAGAAATGTTGGCCCTGCAAGACGACCAAGCCACTACTTCTTCGGCCCCCGTTAGCTATTCAGATACGGGGACTACACTAACCTGCCCAGATGCGCTATCCTCTCTTCTTTGTCCTCCTCTCCGTGTTATGTCGGCAGTGAACCAACACGCAAGGCATAAAGATCTAAATCAAGCCCCCAAATTTCACCACTAGAAAGAAAGGTCCTCAACGATCTCTTCGCTGCACTAGGAGAAGATGGGTAGACAGAATTGGAATCATCCATCCAGAAGCAAACGGGCAGGACGCTATAACACCCGACAGACTCCCGCCCACTAGCTAGAGAAGGGGATATCGCCAAGCCGCAAATGTCTTCCTCCACTCTATTCTTCCTACTGGTCTCATGTCATGCAAAGGCAATCTAGCCTGTAACTAAACCCAAACTTCGCCGCCAATCGTCTGGCGCATGCATGTATACGTAGTCGTAGTCTGAGTACAAACTCCGCGCTTTCACAACAAACCTCAATGGGTGTGCGGGATTGGAAACTTCCATCGATATCTGGAACCTCTAATGTAGGAAGGGACTCCACATCCTGCACGGAACATTTGCCGCCGTCAACTGGGCTTCCGGGATAACCAAGCTGGTTGTTCCTTCCAGTTTGCTGCTTAGGAAAGTGCAGTGTTCAAGACTGCATGCACACTGCCTTTCCTTTGTTCCCGCAAATTTCGTTTACATGCAAGGCGGATAGATTGGGGACATAAGATTAGAATCATTCACCAAAAGTACGGGACGAGAAGTAAAGGTGGTGAAATCGCTCCGCCCCGAATTTCCTTTGTTTTTCCGCAGATCTCATCCCATGTAAAGCATAACGATTTAAATCCCACCTGGTAGGGGGCTACGTTGCTAGTTCGACGGGCGGGAGTATTGGGGTTGGTATGTGTGTGGATTCTACCTCGCTGCTTGTTGTAGTGTACCGCATCTATGAACCATGATGGGAGGCGGATATCGATGCGCGTTTTCTTGCTTGCTTGCAGATTCTGCGCTAATTTGAGCTTCCATGGCAATGGGTACTGATGTGTACGGTGTACCACACTCCGAGACTAGGTACCAATGAAAATGCAGGTACATACTCTATTCTTCGATGTAGGATCCTTTCCTGATTCTTTGGGGGTCCAACAAAGTAAGTGTGCCCTGCCCACCTCAAAACGTTGTGACTGCCGTCTCGTTCGAACGTCCCCAGCCAACCTTCAGAGTTTATAGCCCCTCCTCCCCACCTTCTTTCGCGGCTTCCTTCCTTCCTTCTATATTTCACCGTGGAAGACCACCAGGTCAACAAACTTCACATCCACTTCCGCACAGGACAGCACTTTATATCCCTACTTCCTCTTCACTTTCTAGACCGCCAGGTCCACCTTTATCTCTCACCCCGCCTTATCCTCATAGCGCTGCTGAGTTTGGTTTCCATACATGCTAAGTTCAATAAGGTTGATGTTGCTAATACGATTGGATAGATTTAGACCACCAGGTCGAACATACCCCACAGCCTACGCCTACACCTACAGGCAGAAGGAACTGTGGACGACGTTAGGGTAAGAGAGTACGGCGAAGCGAGAATAAGTTTGTCTCCTTGCCTTCATTATTGATATTTGAGTTCGATGTTTATGAATGCTGATACCGACGAATGGAATAGGCCCCCAGGTCGCCCGCCCTCCGTTAGCTCTACATAGCCGTCTGTGCTAGCTCATATACTCCAGTTGTACACTATTGGCTCTAAGAGCTACGGAGATGAAATCGCAGATCTGATTAAGAAGGCAGAGGTTAGGATTGGCCTCCACAGGTAGAGTTGGTTAGGCAGCTTCTTCGACCGGTAGCTCCTGCCAATCTGCCACCAATACACCAGTCCTACTCTTACTCCTACCACTCCTACACCTACCATGAAGATCGGCACTGGACAGGAGTCAAAAAGGCTGGCAAAATGAGCGCTCAGATAATTGACCTTGGAAGAGGAACTGAAGCACAAGGAGGGTGAGGCGACGATAGGTTTGTATCCCCTTCCTTTTGTCTGGTGGATGGATGAATGGATGAATGCTGATGGATGGAATAGGCTAGGCCACTAGGCCGCCCGTCCTGCCCCGCTATTATAGGGGCTCGCAGTTCTACTTGTTGCATACATGCTTGTAGATACTCTGACCTACTCTGTGTGTGACTGCTACAATGGTCATAGCTTCTCACACGGATATGTACACGGGAGCCAAGACGAATTCTCTTACGGAATACAATCAATCCTCGTATCAAAAGTAACACTGAACCCGAGAATGAATTGGACAAAGTAGAGGCGAAAAATTCGCTCACTTGATAGAAATGGAATAATATAAAGTAAGTACATGGTTCTCTTGTACAACTTTGAGATTCTAATGATTTTGATGTGTAGCATTATCCACGCTAGCGCTAATGTATATATCTGGAATGGGAGTAGTAGTGCGGATAGTGATGATCGTGTTCGTAGTGGCAGGAAGCAGATGTATGCCTCCATTGATTCTGTACTCGTTCTTTCACTTACAACGATAGTTACTTCCACTACCGCCAGGCGGGGTACATGGTGAAAATTTGCCCAGCTAGGAAGCAGATAAGGGCGGAGCGGCGAATGAGACAAAGAATGCCCGCTACACTCATGATGGTGCAGGTAATGGCGGTAGTGGTTCAGGTCCAGACATCTTTTTCGGATTCGAATGCATCAGGCATCCCAATAGTCCGTCCCGTCCGTCCAAGGCTATGCCGGGGACCGGACGACTATTTTCGGGGCTCAAAATTTTAGGACTGGACGGACCAAGGCAAGACCATAGGACTGCGGGGACCTACAGTCCACTAATTGGCCCCCACAGATACTGTGGCTGAAGATTTGTTCCGGGATTTGGTTACATTACTCATGCGGGGTAGATTTTTTTGTCCCGGAACTCTCACTCCCGAGCCGGATATACTATATACGACCCTGGTCAGGACTACGGTCATCTGTACCGGGCCCTGGTCCTGGAGTTTTCTCCTCGGGACGGACTAGTCCTCCGAAACTCATGCCCCGGACAGGACGACGATGTCGGGCCCCGAATGACTGTAGTCCCCCCGGACCGTTGGGAACCCTGGAATGCATCCAGCATCAAAAGAAGTTTTCTAGATCCACCCAGACTTCGTGCTTCTTACTCTACCTACTCCACCCGTTCGGCAGAGTCCAATCCGCCAAAACGTAGCCAACGTTAGCAACACTCCAAATTGTCGCCATCCCACTGGCCGTCTGCTTATGCTACTGCGACGTGTCTCTAGTCTATACCAAGGCAGACCAGCTGAAAAGAGCCCTGGGTCGACCCAGGCTTGCCAAATTTTGACCTGGGCCTGGACTATACACCTAAATATTCGCAGACCGGACAGATATCTGCAGTCCGGCATCTCCTGAAGCAACCCAGGCCGGCCTGCGCCAAGGGTGGCTTCATACGCGGTGGTCTATACCTGACCGGCCTGCTACTCTGTGGGTCGGCCTGCGGGTAGACTGGCTGCTTCGGAACACTACGGCAGTATGAAGAAAATAAGAAATATCGTGGATGCTTCCATATCAGTGTCTTCCATGAATTCAGCATCTGTTACACTGGCTTCCATTTGAATGAGTACGAAATGGGAGTATAATTGTCTCAGTGCTGGTGCCGAAAACCGAACCAACAATCTGTTAAAGGAGGATGATGGATACCATGGTACCGGTCTCTTGGCATGGGCGTAACGTTGCCTGAACTATTTATCGCAGTTGATGGGCTGTTCTACACGGCATGGGCGGAGATGCACGATGAGGATGCCGGGAGCTGGTGAAACATCCCTTGGATCTTACCGGAAATTCATTGCCCTGTTCCTGGCAACAACAGATGATCCTCCTTGTCTCTGATATTCTTCAAGTATCAAAGAATACGACCAACAGAGATTCCCCGTGAAGAGTCCATATCTCTCTGCATCTTCTATATGACGCAACCAGCATCACCACCATGTTTTGCGGTGTGTGGCGGGCATCTTAGTACTAGCCTCTAGGGCTAGCACACAGTAGTCCTTCAGCACTTTTGTCGGGGTTCAACCTGTACCTTTACAATTCATACAGTTTTCACTCTAGATTCGCTGCGCATCACGACGTATCTGCACACTTACGTGAGATTGCGTCCTACACACCAAGCAACCAAAATCCCGAGGGTGGCGAATACGAATCATGCCCGCGATTCCCTTATCCAACCTGCATGCATAGACTCAACGTTCTGGGGCGACGTCCGGATTACTAACGTGGAAGGATACCTTGGTCTATCGTTTACACGATTGAAGGCGGGTATCTCGCAGGATACGATCTGCAGGACAAGGGTGCGTCCGACTCCGCGCATATCAAAGCATATGTGTGCAAGATATGTGGAAACGAAGGAACGAATCATAGAAGCCTGAACCTGCCAGTTCGACTCAACGAGATACACACGACGAGATCGAGATAGTGGAGCAAGCCTAAGCCAACTACAACAGCGCTCTCTACCGACATCTGGACCTGCACTACTTACTCCACGCTGCTAGAAAGCCTCCTCTTCCACCATGTCCATGTTGTGCGGTGTTTGTGGCGGTCTTCTTAAGGCTAGTTGTTAGGGCTAGTGGGAGTAGTCTTTCATCACTTTCTGGCGAGCTTCCCTTTGTTCTTGTACTTCTACAACTCACACAGTTTCACCTCTTCGCCGCGGATATCTGCACATCGTGAGATTACGCCCAACAGTCCACTTATTCAACTCACAAACGGCAACGTCTATATTGGCCAATTCTGCCCCATCTCTTGGCCCGATCCTGCTGTGATTCGGCAGCACTAAAACCGGTACCCAGTGTTCCTAAGCGATCAGTCCGGTCAGATACGGCCTTCGACTGAGCCAGTCTATAGATATGGAGGGGAGGCGCTGCTGCCTTCGTTTTCTATTTTAGTCAGACCATTCTTACAACTAAACTTATCAATAATAACGACTCGGTGGACTGGGTCAATGATGGCATTAACACGACCCAATTTTGCTACGCAAGGATCAAAATTCGCCGTTCCGTGCAGAAATGCTATCTTGAGTGTATTTGCTCGTCGGTCTTTGGCGAGGGTGAGCAGTGTTCCTAAGCGGCCTCCATTCTGAAAATCCGCGCTAGCGGCGGCTCGGCCTGCACACAATTGAAAGCCGGTCTGGTTGATGGGATGCAACAATGGCAGAGCTACGATTGTTGAGTTGGATATGATGCTTGTTTCGTACTTTGGAGGCTATCTTAGTATAGGTAGTAGACGGTGTCTTTCAAACAAACTATGTTGTTTATCCGTTATTCCATTAAACCTACAAACCGACAAATAAAGCCGGCAGGCCCGACCTGGCCCTCATTTAAAAGCCGCCGCTAAGGTCAGCCTGGCCGTTTAGGAACACTGGGGTGAGAAGACACTGTCGGTATTGGTCAAGGTTTTCGATGGCTGGGAGTTCTTGGCCGGCTGCATCGATGGAGGAATCGATGGAGACGCGACAGAGCCGAACTCGCAGAGTGGATAGACGGTAGCTAGCTCAAGAAGTTTTTCCATGTAACGGGAGCAAACACGGTGCACGAAACACATGGAGTGGGTCTTGGATCGCACGAGAAGAGGGGGATCCACAAATGGCACAAGCTAAGTACTGTACTGGTTACAGTGGTTCGGACACTTTTTTTGTGCTGACAGATTTTTTCAATCCCGAATGATCAAAAACCCGATCAAATCCACAATAAAAACTTTTTCGGACACCCCATTCTGACTACTGACGTCCGAACCACTATAACCAGTACAGTACAAGTACTGGATGAAGATTAAGTGCGAGAAGCCTGCACTTTATAGTTTATGCTTTGGATCCGCATTTCGAGATATGGTGGATAATTATAAATATCTACTGCTTTTCTACTAGATACTCAAAAGATTGCGCTCAAAGCCTTGCTGAGGACAAGCAAACGAAGCCCCCTCTGCTAAACATATCTTCATGCAAGGTTTGGAAAAAACACTCAAAAGAACTCGCCTCGAAGGGATGCATGCACATCGTGGGCAGCCCTAAATGGAAACTCAAGGACACTCGAAAGTCGAAGGGTGAGATGTGGGCTTGTCGGATCTTCGAAGAGGGGTTATCATGGGGTGGCTTTTAGCCGACAGACTCGACGGAGCTATGGAGAACACTCAAACAGTATTTATCCCAGGAGTGTACTTGCGAGATGCAACTTGTGTCTATAGCTTTATCCCTGGAGGACAGTTGGCTCCAAGAAATGGCCCATGCATATTGGGTCTGCCAGGTTAATGGCATCAACGCTGCCCTAACAAGGGATGGTTTTATGATCCGATCATCGGGTGGTACTTTGATCAATATGGTTGGTTTGACACGATCGAGGAGGAAGACGAATTCAAGGCCATGCAACAGGAAGAGTTATCCCGCGACGTTGAACAAGAAGTGGAAATGTTAGTTGACATTCGGTTGGGAGGGGCACGGGGTGGAAAAGGAGGAAAAACTTAGTCATGGTGGCATTGGGGAGTCGAAATCCGATGAGACTTTGAATCTACGGAAAAGTCTGGTGATGCCAAGGGCTGTCGTGCTGAACCTTTGCAGGCGGCTCCGTCGCTCAACCCTAATCCGATAGCAAATGATTACCGCACTCAAAATCCGTCCAGCGGGGGCGGGGCTGTGGGGCTGTTTTGCAGTAATAGGGGCTTTGTATCAGATTTAGGCCATGTACGATGGACACTGCCACTGAGATGGATTATCCTTCCCGATTGTTTTCACACAGGCCGGATGCTCGGGTTCTAGTTCTCCAGCCCTACCTATTGTCGCCGTATGGAAGTCATCTCCAACCAGTGTTTCTAAGCGACTAAGAGGCCTAGAATTTGAGGCCGAGACGACCGCCAGATAGCCTGCCAGCCGCCAACTCTTATGCAAGACTAAAAGATATACAAGCTTCTACAAGCCTCAAAGACATACGCAGGCCAGCCCTGACTTATGCACGCCAACTCAGGTTTATACAAGCTAGCACAAGCTTATACAAGCCTCGGAGATATCTACAGGCTAGCCCAGGTATATGCAGGCGTCGAAAGTATATATATGCAAGCCAGCCGCTTCAAGAAACTGTCTTCTACCAACTCGTCTGTGGCCAGATACAGTACAAGGGCACCAATAGGATACACTGAGCCCCTCTACTACAATCGACCGCGGACGAGTCTATGGGGACGAGTAATGAGGAGATACTGGGATATAGGGGTGATACAACAATGTGTGAAGTTTACCGTACCCTCACCATCGGCTTTCGCCGGCATCAGCAATCTTCAACCGTGGCATACACTATTGAGCAACGCGGACCACCAACAAAAACCTACACCCATCGAGCTGAACAATTCAACCATAAATCAAGTGTTATCAGAGATAGTACGCCTTTATTACCTCCATCCAGTGGCCATAAATCACCTCGTCACTAAACATGACGCTGCAGTTGTAGCTTTCGAAAACTCGAAGAGGATGAGGTTACTTCTGCCATCGTCAATATGGGCGGGGCGGTGGTTTTCTTCGGGCATGTTTGCAGCGGGGTACCATGCTCGAGATAGGGGAGTCGATAGCACCACCTAGCGCGCCGGCAGGAGATGTATGTTGAAGTTTGTTGATTTCATAATAGGTGGTTAGCTATGGCTGCTATGTAACTTGAGGTCGTGAAGTAGTAAAGCAGGAGAGTTTGGAGTTGAGTTGGTAGTTGAAAGTAAAGCTTCTGGGCGGTGGGTTGTGGAATGTGGAGTGTGGAGTGCGGAGTGTGGGGTAGTTTAAGAAGTAGAAAACCTGCAATTAAATGGCTAGTTGAAGTTATATCCCTTCTCGATAATCGTTTGCGCGGTAATGAATCAGTTGCCGTTTTTCCGGGTGGTAACTGGACTCGAACAACCCCCCAGCCTACAGTCGCACCGTCTTTAAGCTCGTCTCCGCACGGAAACTACTGCGAAGCCTTAGAATTGGACCCCGGTATCCTTGAAATGCGGAGAACAGAAAGGTGGAGACGAAACTCTATCTGCTAGCGAGAAGTGTATGGCAACATTACATGGTATGCACTCAAGTGTTGTGGGTTGTGTCAGCTCTGCTATCTGTACGGGCCTTCAAATCCCTCTGCATATTTGACAGAAAGTACATTCTATGGAACTACGCGGCGGTGTTCTCGTACGTCTGCTCCGATGTAAATGTCCGTATTTGGTGATCATTGGAGAGATCTTACCGCCGCCAGGTTTGAGGCCGCTACTCTACCATTCTTCTTGGAGTACAAGACCGTGGGAGGTTATTCCAAAAGCTCAGGACTGCCTTCAATTCATCTATAGTGAGAAGGGGTAGTTTGAGGAGTTTAAGGAGCGGTTGTACACTAGTCACTGTCAGTGAGGCTGCACAGGATTGAACTTGAGGTTTAACATTAAACTTCGCCCACCATCCCTTATTTCGGGGTACGACTCATACCCCCAATGAGAAAAATTTTCGCAGAAGCTATAGTGATTCATTTTGTAAACAAGATGGCAACAAAATTGTCAATTTAATTCAAAAACTCCTTCTAATAGCATGTACATATCACCAACGTCTCCCAAAAAAAAAGCCCAAAGTGTAAACTAGAAAGTTAGGAGTTAGCGATATCAATATCACTATAGCTTAGTATCGATCTTACATACCATTCATTATATATCGGTGGTTTTAATAAAATCCACCCAACGACCAGCCCTCTTCTCCTTTATCATCAGCCTCGTGCACTCCTTGCACCGAAGGCACCCCTGAAAACGCCGCATCAGACTCCTGGTAAACTTGTTGTACCCAGGAGTGGCAGGAGCAGACGGAGTAGCAGAAAGCCCGCCCTCCGATGAGAAGATATCCAAAAGCATCTTCGCCCCCAGAACCATCTCGTTTTGTTCGTGGAGCTGCTTCTGGACCTCGGTGACTTTGGTCATGCACTTCCCTCTATGACAGCGGATGGCCCCTCTGAAGTTGCAGATGCGGACAATAAGCTGTGGCGTGGCCGGAGGAGAAGGAGCATCGGATGGAGGAGTAGCAGGGGATGATGGGATACAGGAAGAATCTGAGACCGAGCCCGAAGTGGTAGAACCCGAGGAAGAAACAGAACCCGAGGGAGAAACAGAATCGAGAGGGATGGGAGCTCGAGAAATGGACGCTTTGCATACCCTGTTGGTGGAATTAACGGTGTAGGTGAGGTAGAGGTTGGACCTATGGGTGGTGGTAAGGGAGGTGCGGGTGACAGACTTCGTGGTGCGAGGCATGATAGTGGATAGATAGACGATAGAGAGATAGATAGGTGATGAAAGAGTAGAGTCTGCAGAAGGCAACGAAGAATGTCGAGAGTGTGTTGTAGGAAGGAAGGAAAAGGTGAGAAGAGAGAAGAACTGAGCTGGGTGATATAGTGCTTGCAGATCTTGAACTCAACAGATAAAAAACGGTGACAATGGCCTCGAAGTTAAAGTGACAATAGCAGCAGAACTGGGAGAGGAAGAAGTTAGATGGAGAGGATGGATGTCGAAGGAACAAGTTGAATAGGGAGGCCCTCCTCCATCAAGATGCTCCGCTGCACTCTGTTGCAGCTATACTATTGCAACGGCAACATCTCTTGGAGCATTGTGTATGTACCTAATTCCAAGTACTTAGGTGCTCATTGTAGATAGGGTACGCACTCCGTGCTGATCCCTTCGTACTTTCTCACCACCGTGGTCACAATCGACAACGCAGCAGTGCTTTCACTCTCTCACGAGCCTGGACGCCTAATCCCCATCGTCTCTCAATACAGAATGTTAATTACACATATAATACCGAATTCACTTACACAAAAGACCACATCTAGATCCCGACCTTCTTCATGTAAAACGACTTGGTCCCAGCAAAAATACCCCCCAACGCACACATAGCAAATAATCTAGGCAAAAACTAGATGAACCGGGAAGTGGCCGCTAAACTTTGTTTGGTTTCTGTTACTTCCTCCCCGTAGGTCGTTGGACCTTTTGGATGGAGGGCGGATGGAATTTCTCCGAGACTCCAGACAAAACTCTAACTCCTATTATGAACTGGGGATCAATTCTGTGCAGCTTTAGCTTTAGAGACCTGGTGGTAGTTATTTAAGTAGTTCCACTCGCTTCTTGCAATTGTACTCTACGTCCACCTTGAATGGATCGCTGACATTGTATTGGCTGGGTGATGTTCGTCCTTCAGCACAAACCTTAACTACTTCCGATTATGGTTATAGGAAGTACTTGTGAGAAATCCCTTACTGCCCTGCTTCATTCTACCAAATTTTCTCCAAAAGACAGCCCCGGAGTGCAGTACCAACATTCGAGACATCCAAAGCACGGCTCGAGCTCCTAGATTGCGTACGCAATTGCAACTAAGGGCCCGGCACTTGTCTGATTGCCAACACTTCATCACCAAGAAACCCTTCAATTATGGGATCTGCCTTCCTTCATTTGCTGCTAGAGACCACTCCCCAGTGAACTCGAGGCTTTTCGTATTAGTTCGAAGCCCCTCAACAAATACTCAGAGGTACAAATCAATAGTCTCATAACGTTCTGGTTGCACCGAGAGGGAGCTACAAACCCTTACCCTGCAACTAATGTAGTAAGTTAGTAATTGAATTATTCCGTAGAGTTAATGATTTATTCCGTAGAAACTTTCGTTAAGCCGTATGGATGCTTCAAGCGACGCAAATAACAGACAGTTCTGTAAGGATATGCGCAACGCCCATTAAACCGACGCCCATTAAACCGACGCCCATTAAACCGACGCCCGGAGTAAGGAATTGACGCACTGCAAGGCGTGAAGTTTCCGACGCGAAGGTTCTTTGATTCAGTACTGAGGTCTTGTGCTTTCACGTGTAGAGTCCTGCAGCACAATTCTACGCCGCAGAGCTATGGCACTACGCGTTCAATTCGTATTAACCTACCAGTAGTCGTCCAGAAAGATATCAAGGCATGGGGCTCAACAGAACCTCATGCAAAGCAAAAGTATGTAGCACCGCTGGTAAGGAAACATAGCCTCATCAGACCCCAAGAAAGGAGTCCTAAGCAAGCTCCAGCTAGCAGAGCCGAAGAAAGGATTCGTCTTGGAAACACCTAGTAGAGGAAACAGCAATGGCAATGAAATGTATCCGACAATAAGAGGGTTCCTGAATGAGTGAAGAGAAAAGAAAAAGGTCTGCGGATTTCGGCTGGGATGTGGTTTTATATTTTCTTCCGGGTAATTGGCGGGCCTTTTGGCCGGTGGGCATTTTGGCGGCTCCACCAATTCAGCCCTGTCTTGTGCGGCTGAGAAGAGTTACCCCTCATCTTGTGCAGCCCCTCACCGCAACGACGACGACTCAACTACCCTCAACCGTCATCGATCTACCCCCGTCTTCTTCAATCTCGGCCAGTAATCTGTGCCGCCATCATTTCTAGTTCCGACGTTTCTGTTTACCGAAGACAAGAATGCCCCCCAAAAAGGCCGTGAAAGAGGAGAAGATTCTGCTCGGTCGGCCCGGCAACAATCTCAAGAGTGGAATTGTATGTCCACCTCCACTACCGCCGGCCGGTCTCATGGGACTTAAACTGATGCACTCGCGGCGCCTAGGTTGGTCTTGCGAACGTCGGTAAATCGACGCTTTTCCAGGCAATCACAAAGTGCTCTCTCGGTAACCCCGCCAACTTCCCGTATGCCACCATCGAACCCGAGGAGGCACGAGTTGTCGTCCCCGATGAACGATACGACTGGCTATGTAATTACTACAAGGTATTTTGCCATCCCCACCTGCCCTTTCTGCGAACCCATGACTTGGACACATCCTGCGATTGCAATTGTCTCCCCTTTTCTTTCCCCCGTTCCAGAGTGATACGAGCTGAGGGGAATTCCAACTAAAGCCTGCGTCCAAAGTCCCTGCAAACTTGACTGTCTACGATATTGCCGGTCTGACGCGTGGCGCTTCCACCGGAGCTGGACTCGGTAACGCTTTCTTGTCGCATATTCGAGCCGTCGATGCCATCTTCCAGGTTGTTCGGTGCTTTGACGATGCCGAGATTATTCACGTCGAGGGAGACGTCGACCCGGTGCGCGATTTGGGGATCATCAGCGAGGAGTTGAGGATTAAGGATATCGAGTTTGTAGAGAAGAACCTGGAGGGTTTGAAGAAGCAAACTGCACGAGGTGGCCAGTCTTTGGAAATGAAGAAGTTGAAGGAGGAGCAGGCTACCGTGGAGGGCATCCTGGCTCTGCTGAAGGATGGAAAGGATGTCCGCAAGGGCAACTGGGGTCCTAAGGAGGTGAGCTTCGTGCATTTCTTTTACGTTCGACACGCTTCTGTTAAATTGAGGAGGATGACTTTCATGATGATAAAGAGCATTATTGCTCGAAGAACTAATCCCAGCTCGTCGATTGGCTCTATTATACAACGCTTGAGTCGTCCTGAGATGAACTTTAATCTGACTCTATCCTCCTCTCCCAACGCCCCTTTTCCTGGACTGCAGTTTTGGGTATGCATATCTGACAAAAACCTTTCATGTCCAGGTCGAGATCATCAACAAGCTGTTGCTTCTCACCGCTAAGCCCGTAATATACGTCATTAACTTGTCGGAACGCGACTTTATCCGCCAGAAGAACAAGTACCTTGCCAAGGTCAAGGCATGGATCGACGAGAACTCTCACGGAGATATCATTATTCCCCTTTCAGTTTCTTTTGAGGAACGTCTCACCCGCATGTCGGACGAGGAGGCCGCCGAGGAGTGCAAGAACCTGAGTGCCAAGTCTCAGATCGGAAAGCTCGTCGTGACAATGAGAAAGGCGCTCAACTTGGGTTCCTTCTTCACAACCGGAACTGATGAGGTCAGGCAGTGGAGTATCCGGTTGGGAACCAAGGCGCCTCAGGCGGCCGGTGTAATTCACGGGGATTTTGAGAAGACTTTTATTCAGGCCATTGTCACCAAGTACGATGATCTGAAGGAGTTGGGCGGCGAGGACAAAGTCAAGGCGGCAGGAAAGCTGCTCATCAAGGGCAAGGACTATATGATGGAGGATGGTGATATGTAAGTCCGCTCTTCTAGCCATCACGGACGCTTTACTGATATATCGGAACAGTGTACTCTTCAAGGCAGGTGCCGCAAAAGGTTAAGTGGGTTTGCCGGGGAGTCGGGGAGTTTTTATGGGAACAAAAGGTCATCGTAGCTGCATAAAAGCAATTGTTATAGTTATAGCACACGATCAAGATATTTGCATCAACGGAGAGTTTTTTATCTGCATCGGGATGCCATTTTGGGCAGCAACAAGTGATCGAAATTGAAATATTCTTTTGATTAGCCTCACTGGGTAAAATGAACGACACCAATTCCTTCCCTGTAGGCAGTTTGTGGTGTCGCATGGAGATATCCCGACGGGCCGTATTAACGCAGTCCAACGGAGACATTCTCGGAACATGATGCAGGCGGTTGTGGATCCAACCCTGAATGGGATTGCCGTTGCGTCGGATTGGGTGTATTAACCCCGCGAATTATAACCCCAGCCCCACCACACTGTGCTGATTCTAGACGTCAATCCTCAATAACACAACAGTACATCTCATCACCCTTATAACCACAACCCCCCACCATTGCTGTTACCCCTCCTGATATACTCCGCTTGTTCAATTCCGCCTTCCCACCACAGATCCCAACTGCAAATATGAGCAACACCACCAAACCCAAGATCCTCCTCATCGGCGAGATCACCCAGTCTGTTTCCCCTCCACCTCATACTCTCCCCTAACCCGTCACAGCGCACACAAAGAATGGGCCTCCCTCTCCACCATCGCAACCCTCATAACCCCCACCTCCACAAACCGCACCGACTTCATCAACGAATGCCAATCCGACGCCTTCAGCAACGTGGTCGCAGCATACCGCACCTTCGCCTCCGTCTCCATCACAGGCCTGATCGACCACGCCCTCGTCTCCGCTTTCCCAAAATCTTTAAAATTCCTCTGCCACAGTCCGTTCCCCCCTCCCCCCATCTTCCGGTCTAACACACGCAGACGGCGCCGGATACGACCAGATCTCGATCCCCGCCTGCACGGCCCACGGCGTCCGCGTTAGTAATACCCCCACCGCCGTCGACGACGCAACCGCAGATGTAAACCTCTTCCTGCTTATCGGCGCGCTGCGGGGGTTTTCGCGCGGCATCCTGGGGCTAAGGAGGGGAGAGTGGTTAGGTGGGTGCGGGCTCGGACATGATCCGCAGGAGAAGGTTTTGGGGATCCTGGGGATGGGCGGGATTGGTAGGGCGTTGAAAAAGAGGACTGATACGCTGGGAATGACAACGATATATCATAACCGCAACCGATTACCCGAGGAGCTGGAGGGCGGGGCGGAGTATGTGTCGTTTGATGAGCTGCTGAGGAGGAGCGATGTTGTGTCATTGAATTTACCGCTGAATGTAGGTTGCACACCGGGAGGGGAGAGGGGAGCTGACGGGGTAGGAACATACGAGGAATATTATCAGTACGAGGGAGTTTGAGAAGATGAAGGATGGGGTGGTGATTGTGAATACGGCGCGAGGGGCGGTGATGGATGAAGCTGCGCTTGTGGAGGCGCTGGAGAAGGGGAAGGTTGCGAGTGTTGGGTTGGATGTGTATGAGGATGAACCAGAGATACACCCTGGGCTTGTGAAGAATGAGAATGTCCTGCTGCTACCGCATATGGGGACTTTTACTTATGAGGTGGGTTTCCTGGGGAGATGAGGAGAGGATTTGTGGGGGTGGGGTGGGTTGGGTTTTTGTGGTGTTACAGAGGCTGACGAAAAACAGACGCAATATAAGATGGAGTGCTGGACGATCGAGAATTTGAGGCAGGCAGTCGAGAAGGGGAGTGTGAAGAGTATTGTTCCAGAACAGAGGGGGGTGGCGTTTTAGATATTAGACTGGTTGAAGAGGAGTGGGGTTGATAGAACGTGGATGCATGGGATAGATGCGTCATTAGAATGCATTCAGTTGCTCCGAAAGAAAAGATGTATCTCGATAAATTACCTGTGGGGAAGATGAAGGAGATGCGCAGTTCGCTGCGTGTAATCATGAGGCATCACTCACGCCGTTTTCTCCATCAGACAGTGGCTCCTTATCTTTCTCCCATGGCCATCCCCACCATATAAATTAATCATGTGCTTTTAAAAACGCAAGTTCAGAGAAACCGATATGCAACACTTCCCTACGATTATGATTTTGAGGCTGACAAGGCCCTGTAAAACAGTTCAAAACACAAGAGTTGCATAAATTGGCAGGGTATAGTGCTTTAAACACCACGGCTTGCCTGTAGGTACTATTAACATCGAGTGCAGGTTCGAAACTTGCATTGGCGATTACATTCTTTTGTTTTATGATTAACTTAGAAAATGTGTCTGCGGAATGTATAAATTGGTGCGAGAGGCCCTTCTCGGCGGATACGTATGGTTGTGATTTTGCAGTCTGATGGAGCCAGCAAAGGTAGCACGAGAAAGTTCGAACCACAGCACCTGGCTACCATGCGTTGCCTATTAGGCAGAGTGGTCAATTCTTGTATCTGTGACGATAACCTCTAGTTTACGGTAGGACAACTGAAGAGTAAAAGAGTGTTCTTTTTAGGTTTTGCGCTGCCTGTATTGTTATGGCATTGGGCGAGAAGTAGTGAAGGTGTTATGTGTACTCACGTGATGGTGATGAAGCTGTCCTTAAGAGTCCTTCTGAAGGAAAGAAAAGACATCATCATCTAGAAACACAACATGTATTCGCAGTGTTTATAGCACCAATTGAGCTTAGCAGGTTTTGAACCTGTGGTGAGTGTTTATAGCACCTCGCTCTGCAGCTAAGCTAACAGTTAGCTCTTGATCTACTGAGCTCCTCTTTGAAGGATCGAAATTCCAGTGTTCTTAAGCCGCCAGGCCGGTCAGGATGTTGTCACATCTTCCCAAGCTTCCTCCCGTCTCAAACGCGTACTTCTAGGACTTGGACTATCAACTCTTTGGATGAGAGTTGTAAGGAAAGCTAGCAACAGAAAAATAGACTATGAACCAATTGGAACAAGTGTGGTTCGAGATGCAATGAATGAACCTCGCTCGATGAGGTCGCTGCTCTGTTTCCCGAGGTCCCGATGGCGGAGGCAGGTAAGTTTCAGCCTTGCTTCCAATGGATGTGTTTCGACGGGGTGTACTCGGGTCCGGCAATAAGATTGGGACGCTCTTTTCTAGTAATTAATCTTGCTGGTAGTGCAATGTGCTGACCAGGGGGGGAAGGCTGATTCTGAGGTTGGTGCACAACTACTAGACTGTTTCTGGTGAAATCTGAATGGTGTTTTATCCACAATTAGGTGTAGTATCCTTGATTATTACCAGATCTATGTAGTAGCTGCCAGAATAGGAGCGTCCCAATTTTTATTGCTAGACTTGAGTACTGATATCGTGGGGCTGTGCTGGGGTTGGGGCTGTGTCCTTCAAGCCGCACAAGGCTGTAGCATATATCCGCAGTCAGATCATCAGCTACACGCTACCCCGCAGTTCAGTTCATAACCCACAAGCGTTGCTCCCGAGCGTGCCCAGTCTCCTCGAATTTTTCTGTTGCAAGCGATTTCGAACAGAATGGCGGACGGACTTTCAATCGCAGCGTCGGTAGCGGGTCTAATTCATGTTGCAGAAAAGGTCATCCGCTTCATATCCACCATGACAGATGCTTCCAGTACTACACGCAGCGTGCTCGCTGAGGTCCACGCTTTTCACGCCATCTTTCATCAACTGCAGGATTTCATATCTAATTTCTCTGAGGGAAGCGAGGCTCGAAAGTCGAGGATATATGTCGACCAAGTAGTCACAATCCTAGTAGGCTGCGTATGCGCCTTCTCCGAACTCGAAAAAGAACTAGAGACCCTCAAAACCGACGGTAGCTCGAGCTCTGGGCTCAATGTATGGGATAGTGCGAAGTGGGCACGAAAGTACCAGAACCTTGGTCGGATTCTTGCCGAGTTACAGAGACATAAGTCTTCGTTGAACCTAATGTTGTCAGTTTATACCTGGTACATAACTACTTATATCAGTTGAAATAGCGATCGATCAATGTTGGACTGACATTACGTTCTGGGTGTATTAGTGAATCGATACAGCAGGCGCAGCTCTATATGTCTCAGCTAACGCAACTGATCGGTGCCATTCTGAAGTCAAATCCGACTCTTTCTGCGCGCATGGAAACTTCGAATTCTCAATCAGAAGATTCATTCGATCTACCCCAAAATTGTCAAGCAACAGTTCTCCAGCGCCTGCAGACACAGTCCGTGCTTTCGTTTGAGCGTACTCTCGTCAGAACCCGAGTTTACAAAAAAGGCGGTTAGAAATATGTCAACGAATTCCTTCAACACTACCACCACTTCCACATCGAAGTGGTCGCAACTCACTGGACTTAGCCTATCCCAGATATCAAGTGTCGCTGTCATCTGCTTACCCGTATATGTCGATGAACTACACAGCGGTTATTTGTTCGACCATAATGAGTATGATTCCAAGGCAAACGAGGGGTCAACAGCGCTGCATAACGCGGCCCGCAATGGGTGCTATCTCACGGTCCGGTTACTCGTTGAGACCTTAGGTGCCAACACGGAGGCGAGGGACAGTGAAGGCCGGACGGCGCTACACTTAGCGGCTACCATGGGGCACGACACGACGGTCAGGCTACTTATCGAGACTTTAGGTGCTAACAAGGAAGCAAAATCCAATAACGGACAAACGGTACTACACTATGCAGCTCAGTATGGTCATGACATGACCGTCCTGTTGCTTGTCGAGACTCTGGGTTCTGATATAGAGGCGAGGGACAACAATGGGTGGACGGCACTGCAATGGGCAGCCGACAAATGGTAGTACACCACCGTCCGGTTACTTTTGAAACCCTGAGTGTTGACATACAGGCAAGGGCCCCTAACAGGTCGACTGCGCTGTATCATGCGGCTCTCAGCGGGCATGACTCTACAGTCAAGCTGCTCGTTGAGTTCTTGTGCGCTAAGATAAGGGCTCAATATGAATGGACGGCACTGCATTGGGCGGCACACTGCGGGCACGACACCACCGTCCGATTGCTAATCGAAAATTTGGGTGCCGACAAAGAGGCGAGATCCAAAGATGGATGGACTGCATTGCACTTTGCGGCTTTCAGTGGACAATATGCCACAGTCCATCTACTTGCTAGGATCTTAGGTGCCCACAAGGAGGCAAAGTGCAACAACGGGATGACGGCACTACACTATGCAGCTCAGAACGGTTGCGATGACATTGTGCAGTTGCTTGTTGAGACGCTGGGAGCTGATAAGGAGGCTAGAGATAATTATGGGCTTGTACCGTTGCATTGGGCGTCTTTCAAAGCGCATAACAAGATGGTTAGGCTACTCATCGACACCTTGAAGGCTAACAAGGAGGCGAAAGATGACGAAGGGTGGACGGCACTACACCATGCAGCTTCCACAGGGCGCGACACCACGGTCCAGCTGCTAGTCGAAGCCATTGGCGCTGACAAGGGGGCGACTACCAAAGACGGACAAACAGCACTACACTTAGCAGCTCAGTATGGTCACGACACGACTGTCCGATTGCTTGCCGAGACTCTGAGTTTTGACATAGACGCGAAGTCCAGTGTTAAGCTTGAACACCTCTAGACCCACAACCGTATTCGTACGTGCCTCTGTTGTGCGAATTTCTGCATAGTTCAAACGGACTACTTCCCTAAATACTTCTGCAGAGATATATATAGTACTATCCAAACATCCCGAGACTCCTGTTGAACTATCGCCCAGGATTGAAATCATGGTCAGTATCATATCAGACTCAACGACGTCGGGATATGCTTCAAGGTTTATGGCCACCACTCCAATCATCCCAATTAGGTCCCAGATCAAAAGGTAACGGATCTTTCGGGACTATCCCTTTTTCGGTAAGCGAGTTTGGACCCACGGATGGGCCCGCTTGTATAATCCCATTTTCACAACCACAGAAATAATATAGTTCTATACACACTAAATAATATAAAAATAAGAATTGTGAGTGTGAAGAACACTATTTGGCTACACACTTAGCTATAAGCTACTATTTTTCACCTCTGCTCAACCAACCCCATAACTTCTATACTTTCTAGAGTGGGGACAAATTGTTCAGCCTTTTACACAAGCGGTATACACATGCCAAAGGATCATATATAGAGGTTAAATGGCTTATTGTGACCTGGCAGACTTGTGGGGTGTGGTAATTGTGTTACTATATGACCTGAGAGGAAGTCGCCGGTACACTGAGATCACCAAGTTGACTCACAGGCTACGGACTCACAGTCGTAGACTCATCCACGAGTCTTCACTCGCCACCGCCACTGGTATTTGCAATCATGAGCTTCCATGGACTTCCATGGAGTTCCAGGCTCTCATGTATATAAAGACAGAGCTTCTCCTTAGATAGTACAATAGACTTCATCCGCTTTACATTCGTAACAAATTGCCAGTCGCATTGGGCGAGTGACAGCCTGTGAAACTAATTACTAGCGAGAATTTTTATATTTGATACATCTATCAACTTTAGAGACACCTTGATAACTTAAACCTGTTGCTCATAACATTAGGTCTTAAGGGTAGGAAATGGAGGGTTAATTATCACAAATCTTAGTTCTAGCCAGCTCCACTACAGCACAAATGCAACACATTTACCTAGCACCCAACAACACAGAACTGGCAACCATTGTCTAAGAATTCACATATTGAAGCTCCAAGTGTTTATCTTTCAAATGGCACTGCTCTAGTGGGGGTCTTAGCGGGTTCTTGTGGTGCTACAAACAAAAGAAGTGCCAAGTACCCAAAAGCGGGCCCCAGAAGGGCCCATTACTGGCAAAGGGATAGCCTGGGCTTCCATCCATATAAACCGCCACTAGCTCGAGCGAGCGAGAAAAACACGATGAGTCCATGCATTGACAACGGCAGAGTTAAAATCAAGTCCAGGCTGGCGCGGGTGGACCAGTCCACGGGCGGTAGAGCGCTATCTCACGTCATAGCATACCCGACGGCTTCTGTCCAACCAGGGATACGAGTGTTGTCTGTCTCCGTAGGTGCCGATCATCTGGTGGAGGTCCATTACTGCCTTGCTGGAACAGGTGACACGCCGGGGAAAAAGGGCAGAAGGAGGGGAGCTCCCCCACCTAGCCGGCTATCTGGAGGGGATGGGAATTGGGTATTGCCGTACTCTAATTAGAGTGAATGCAGAATGATTAAAACAAATAAACTGGTGACGCGCCAACTGCTCAAATAGGCAGTCAAAATCTCTCAGGACCCCCTAGATCCCGAACGAAGTCAACGCCAGCATCTTATTGCTCATTGCACCCAGTTTTTCGTCGCCCAACAGGTCAATAATGCCGAATTTCTTGCCAGTTACCACTTGCCTCAGATTGAGTGACCCCTTCAATTTTCCCAGCAGTCCCCGCACAGCTTATCTCCCTTAAGCTTCTATTTTCAATGTGTCCTGAAAAATCTTCAACCTCCGGTTGGAACAACTTATCGTCTCAACAGCCTTCTCCACGAGTTTACACTCCGTATCTTGGATAGGCTCGCAACTGGGAGATAGAAGAAGGGTAGTGACGGCATTTATTCTTTCCTTGTCGTCGCTCGGAAGGGCGAGATCCACATACGACGTTACACTCGATGACACAGCTCAACTCGCGAACCATGCACCGAGAATGATTCAGTGTTGCATACGGGATGATCTGTCTCGGTATTTCGTCTCATGGCTCATTGGGAGGCTGCTTTGGAGTCCTGAGACGGTAATTAGTGGTTTGGCACCAGCAATGTGTTAAAATAGGACGTACATAATGGGATTGGAATCTTTGATGCCAATTTGATCAATTGTCCTATAACACTAAAGTCTCGTGGTCTCGTTGCAAGCGGAACGAGATGAGGGATCGGGCTCCGGTTCGTCTCGTCTCACGTACATCACTAAGAGTGAAAGAACATAATCCTTGATGATGTCGACTGGATGAGATCGGCGTTTGGTATTACTATCCACAAAGATAGGAGAAAGTAAACACATCCGAGTATGGTACGGGATAATTTGGCGTCAGATAGGAAGTAGGAAATGGGTAAGTGGCAGTGTTGTTGAATATAGGTGCTTAAGAAGTATCGGCGGAGCGGAGGAAGTGTACGAAGCTCAATTAACGACGGGAGGGAGGGATAATAGTGATTATCGTCGTTACTAGCTGGAACCCAATGATGTTTGCTGTGATGAATTGATGACTGCGATGTCCGAGTGCTGAAAGAGATAGCTCTTAGGTGGAGCAAGCCCCACCCAAGAATGTAGAGTAGGTAGCATAGCACGTACCCTAATACCACTACCCGCCATGCTCTGTGCTTTCCCCGCTAAGCACGATAGATGGTTGATTCTGGATTGACGGAAAACGATGACTATTCAATCTTGAATGCTAAATAACCTATCAACGCAAGATATAGTCCTGTCTAGTATAGTATGCATCACCACTGCGCGAATACCACCGACTCCTCCGCTTCAAATGGCTGCAAAGTACTGATGGACCTCACAAGATGCCCTTTTGCATACGTACTCGCTACGGTCTAATGTTTTGTTTAGCCTACCGTGATTTGAACAGCGTAGAAGCACAAGATAAGAGGAGTCCATTAGTACTAGTAGCTTCCCCAAAACCAAGACTAGATACCGAACCGAACACTCCCCACCCGCCCGTTTGCCCGTCTCCCCTGATCAATCTCCAACGCTTGCCGACAAGCATCAACCTGCTCTCGTTCGTTTTCGCCGATTTGGCAAGCTCGGTCCTAAGAAGAGCTTGCGTATCTTTAACTATTGCTATCCATTCCAGCCTCACCTTTTCACGAACAGAATATATCTATTCACCGA
>Ga0307515_10004028_pt1 | contig 30678 bp, 35 predicted proteins | sample 17_EM_MG_FD_194513 | JGI IMG/M metagenome (GOLD analysis project Ga0307515, IMG submission 194513) | Populus trichocarpa ectomycorrhiza microbial communities from riparian zone in the Pacific Northwest, United States - 17_EM | ecosystem: Host-associated > Plants > Roots > Unclassified | place...
CGCTCCGTTGACGCTCATTTTCATGATGGGGCAGGGAGGGTATTGCAATCTGTTTTGCCTATAAAGGCAGCCAAAAATTCCTTTATCACTAACTACAACCTATCGGAGGGGTGATTTCCCAGGTCGCATGACCAAAAATCGTTGACGCTCCGTTGACGCTCATTTTGCCATGCCTGTATCCACAATATGCAATCATTTAATTTGGCACAGTCCATCATTCACATTGTTTTGGCTGTTTTTCTGGTGTTTTTGTTTACTTTCTTCTTGATCACTACCTTGTTCTTTAATAATACATAGATATATATAATAATAATCTCCAAAATCTCGTGTCTTTCGCTCAATGCTTGTCACCAGTTGCAGGAACGCTCAATCCACTGCTCTTGTCTACAAAATGAATGTTAGCTGCAGTACCACACCACAGAGAGTGTACTAACCTTCATCAGTCGGCATATCTGGATCAAAATTGGTATCGTGCTGGGTATCCTCATCATCGAAAAATTATGCATAAGGCAGAGCTGTATGCGAATGCGTATATCCAGCCCGCAAAGTGAAGATTTGAGAAGGTTGAACTCCGGAAGTGATATCGGTTGGGGCGGGTGGTGTGCCGGGCAGTGGTGGATTCGGCTCTGGAGTCGGCTCTCTGAGTCGATTGGGTGGAGGTGCACCTGTTCCTTTGCATCTCCAGCGAGTCTGTGGAATCTTTGCGGTGCCATTTTGGCAAAGAAGGCAGCCTGACGTTTGGTTTTGACGAAGCATTGCCGGGTGTCCTTGTATCGCAGTCTTCACCTCGTTATGCCCAGGAAACTCAACACCCCGCTTCTTCTCCTCTCGGACCTCGGTGCGTGGTTTCTTGATGAGGTATTTCGTTTCCTCGATTGCGGCGCGTGAAAAGCCTTCTTTGGCCATTTTGGCCATATTCAACGCCAGGCGCATGTCGGACTGTTCCAGCTGTACCCGACCTCCCTGCCTTGCTATAGTTGCAGACATGTTGAAAACCTACAAGACATTAGATGCTGCTTCTAACAAGGAAATTCGGCTGTTACCTCTACCATATACGCTTCCGTAGCCTCCTCTAAGGTGATTGATGCCTGCTTCGTCCTCTCACGGGGATGCTTATCAGGAAATTCATCTGCGAAAATCACAGAGCTGACAACATCATGACGTTCGATTTCTCGGACTTTGCGGACAAATGCCTTTGTCGACCATGGAAGGTTCCCGTCACGGGCAGCAATACATTTGTTATGTAGCTCTCTACTGACACTCGCTGTACGTTATACGGTCAATTGACCACCCTTTGCCTCGATATGGATTTACTCACATCCAACTGCATGCTGCTTCTGATTTTTGCTGCTTCCAGTCTTGCGGACGATTTTTAAATGGGCATCCTGGGTCATATGTTTGGTGGCTGCACTGGCGGCGTCGCGGTGAACTAACTTGTGTCTGCACTTTTGTAGTGTGCCAAGAATGTCCATAAGAGATGTAGCGCCTGCCAATCAGCCGGTATTCGATCCGCTCTCACCTGGCGGAGGTGGTTGTATATCCATGATGTGCTGGTGTGGAATAGGAGAGGAAGATGATGACGACAGGAAGTGGGAAGCCCTGAGGACTATATAGTCAGCTTCTTGCCAGAATGAAATAAGTAGCAGCCAACATGATCGTTATGCTCAAGATGAATCCTACTGAGTATGGCTGTAGGTTGCAGGGGTTTCCCAGCGCCCCGCAATTTGCAAAAAGTCGGTGTGATGTTGTTTGTTTGGTTACAGGGACAAACTGTTGTTTACGACCGCCGGAATTGCCTAATCGCTACATATTAATAGGATGTTGTTCGAGGGAAACAACGTCCGCTGATGTTTGTCTCAGATGATCTCCGGGATATTGCATGAAGATGACGCTAACAATCATGTCATGTTGGACGGTTAGCGTCACTATTCCTGATTTATTGACAGTCAAGAGGGAAATTTTGCTTTGTTCAAGATGAGTAAACGTACCAACCTTGACATAAATGACGCAGCTTGCCTCCATATTGTCCATAACATGCAACATCCAACATCTCGCCCAACTACAAAGTCCACGCAAACTACAATGGTCAATGCTCTGAAATAGAACTTTTTGCCACTTCCGGCGGGCAGATACGGCAAATCGACAAAGTGGTCAACCGAACGACGTCATCATGCAAATGAAGGCGAGAGCGGCTTGGAAGCAGAGAGAGTCCGAACACTTGGGACATTGCGCAGGTCGCGATCCAAAAAGAAGCTAGCGGCGGAGAAACGACGAGAAACGCACTTTTTAAGCAATGATGACACAGAGAAATGGATTGAGGATTATGTTGAGAGAGAAACCACTGGGGCAAGAAAGCGAGTTGAAGACGCAGAGTCTGCGGTTCAGCAAGAGCAAGACGATATGACACATGCTGAAATCGCGCGATTGAGGTCCAGAGAACCCGAAAAGACGTTTGAGGAGATGCTGGTTGCTATCGGAGCCAGTCAGAGTGATCTTGCAAGTTCCGACGATGGGGAGGATGGGGAAGATGAGGATGATGAAGAGACTGAGCAGGGCAAGCTGAGCGAAGATGACAAACCCGGCTGGGTGATGGGCACAATCACCAAAACAGTACAGCAGCGCTTGGAGAGGTTTCGGCAGAAGCAGATGAAGCTCGACGAATTGACTCGACCGGGATGGGAGAATGCAGCTGACTACTTTCATGAACAAGATACGAAGTACGGCACATCCGAATTGAGGGTTCCGGCAGTTGTTCGGCCGCAAACAATTGAAGACACTCTGGCTCCTCCACCGACAACATTTACAGAGCTTATGGAGAGTCTCGACATTGTCTCCGGAATATCGCATAGGCCGCAAGGGACTTCTCCACCAGGAAGTAGTCATATTCGGCTAGGTTTGGTGAATCCGCAGTCAAAATTGAGCATACCAAGCGGTGAGCCAGCTGCGGAGCCTGATTCGTCAACGTCGCTGAAAGTGAAGCCAGTTGAACCGGTACGCTCTGTTGAACCAGTAATCTTTGACCCCTGCATATAGCCTCCAGCAAATTACCGTATAGATATTGGATTCCGACGAAGAGATGGTGACGGCTCCTGCGTCAGCGGAAGGATGGATATGCACACTGTAATTTTTGACGTCCGATCGCTGTGATAAGCAAGTTGTTTACCAATTTCGCTACGTGTCAGCTTTTTCTTGATTTCAGTGACCAAATTGAGAGACATGATAATTTGTCTGTGCATGTGCAAGGGTCGAACGCACCATGTGAAAGTTCTAGAATCCAAATCGCACTTTGAGACGGCCAAAACGTACGGTTTCTTTCTGCAAGTGACTGTTAAGTGACAAAGCAAAAGCAATATTAGTGACAAAATGTGCCAACAAAATTTAAGTGAGTGATGTCATAGGTGTCATAGAGAGAACGGTCAGTGCGCATGATGAATTGATCTGAACGACAACCGTCATGCTAAATTCATCCATGTATCCAACTGCATAACTCTCCGCACAGACCTGGTGCACATGGTTGAGATATTTGAAATTGCTTGTGGTACGTCATGGAAACCGAGGAGAAGGAGCTGGATAAGGAATGGTGAGGAAGTCGAGCTATATTTACCAAAAACTGGTGAAATGATCTACATGCCGTCAATTGCCGGCCGAACGAGTGGGAATGTGATGGGGCCACGTCATTTCTCACTCAGATAGCGTAGATAGCAGCTGATCAGAAATTGAGAGGTAACAAAGCTCCTGGATGCAAACGATAATACATAGATACGCAATACTGGAGGTCAATAATGAGTATATGATTCATTGCATACAATTATTGAGTGTACAAAGGCTGTTTCGATGGGATTAATGTGAGCGTCAACAGAGTGTGAACGATTTTGAGTCTTACACATTCAGCAATCAATAGGCTGCATTGTCACATCATTCCGAAGTGGATGTATAGGTCGGCGTTATTGCGAAAAAGGGAAATGACACGCCCGTTGCCACATTCTAAAAATGATAGTCAATGGAGCGTCAACCATCTTTGGCATTGCGTCATGAAACATCCAGTAGGCTGTGCAGTCACATTACGTCATAATTGAAATATCGCCCGCCTTTCTATGGAACAATGGTGGTGGTAATATTTCTACTATGTCCTAAAAATGAGCGTCAACAGAGTGTCAACAACTTTTGGCCTTGCATCTTGGAAAATGCATGAGCTGTGTGGCGATGTTACCCCATAATCGCACTCTCGGCCGCCTTTCTAGGCAAAACCATTTGTAACAACACCGCTACTATGCCCTAAAAATGAGCGTCAATGGAGCGACAACGACTTTTGGTCTTGTATCATGGAAAATCCTAGGGCGGTGTGGCGACATTGAGCCATAATCAGATTGTCGGCTTCCTTTCTAGGCAAAAATGGTTGCTACAACATTGCAACTATGTCCTAAAAATGAGCGTCAATGGAGCGTCAACGACTTTTGGCCTTGTATCATGGAAAATCCTAGGGCTGTGCGGCAACATTAAGCCACAATCTCATTATTGGCTGCCTATCTAGGCAAAAACGGTTGGTACAACATCGCTACTAACTCCTGAAAATGAGCGTCAACGGAGCGTCAACGACTTTTGGCCATGCATCTTGGACAATCTGAGGGCAGTGCAGCGACATTGACACATAATCGGACTATCAGCCGTCTTTCTAGGCAAAAATGCTTTCGACGACATCGGCACTATGCCCTAAAAATGAGCGTCAACGGAGCGTCAACAATTTCAGGCCTTCCATCTTGGAAAATCAAGGGGCTATGTGACCACAATGCTATATAATCGTGCTATTAGCCGCCTTTCTAGGCAAATATGCTTACGACAAGATTGTAACCATGTGCCGAAATGAGCGTCAATGGAGCATCAATGATTTTTGCACTGGCATCTTGGATAATCTAACCAGAATGGAACGCAGATAAACCACAATAATCCTATCGGCAGCCTTTATTGGCAAAAATTCAAGTGATGATATCGCGCCTGCCTCCTACAATTCAGCGCCCACGGTGCGTCAAGGCTCCGAACACTACACAGCAATAAACTGCATTATGCCGTTCCTACATGGAGTTTTACGTGGTCAGTCGTTGCAATCTGTCCTTGTATTCAAATTCACAAATATGCATGCAATGTCTTATTGATCTGATTATGTTCCTTGTAGCTGTAGAGTCAATATTTAAGAACCCGCAGTCTACTTTACTTTATCGTTATTTTCAGCTGCCTGTCGAGTTGGAATACCCAGCATCCTAATTTCTACCGCCATGTCAGATACAAAATCTTTGAACACCTCATTGCTCGAGGTTATGATCTCTTCCACAAATGAACGTGTCTCTATTCGCGATATGAGCGACCTTACATTGCAAATCATCTTGGATGTGTGGTGGGCTTCAATGAATGAAGGCTTGAAGCGGCCTATTGCTTGGAATGATTCTAGACATGCGCCGTCGTGGCGATTCTATTTACACTGCGGAATTGAGGAGACCGGCAGCCCTGGCATCATTGGTATGGTGTGTCATCAAGTTCTTCACCATCCATCAGAACATGGGACCAGCTCAATGGGGAAACACTTGCTGGCAAAAGCTCACATCGCCAAGTTAAATGATTTAGCAGAGTCAGAAGTCACTGAATTGACTAGTTCGACGGTGGATGAAACAGCTTTGGCCATCCTGAAGAGGCAAGGAAGTCGAGGAATCACAATAGTAAGTTTGCAGAGGAAAATCAGATTTGATATCCAGTTTAATCCTTATTGATCGAAATGAGAGACAAAACGTTCCAAACTGGCACCCAAGGACTTTGAAACTTCTGAATTTCACCAAGACACGTGAAATCGCTACCTCATGTTAGGATTTGTTTCGGCATACATTCCATGGAACGCTATATCAAATCTTGAGCTACGACGATCATATAAGGCATTACGCGACGATCTAGTCCTACCGTCTGCTATGACCTGTAGCGACATTTGCCGGAGGGAATATGCACTGACTGTGGATGCAATTAAGAAGCAATTGCCGTGATGAAATGAGGCTAGTTTAGGTTTGGACCGATGGACGTCAACAAACAAACTGGCCATAACATCGGGCATTGCATACTAACTCGCGCGAAATTGGGCATTGCATGAAGTTCAACTCGCTGTCGATGAGGTTGATCGCCTGTTTTGTTTCCGTTTCGAAAAGTAATTAAACATGATAGGTCAAGGGCCAACATACTGGAGTAGGGCTAGCCATACATTTGAAGGACGTGCTTGATCGTTTCGAGCGTACCGACGGCTGTTTGCTTGGTATTACCACCGATAATGCTTCCTCAAACTACTGAATGACAGGCAAGCTGCAATCAACACTTGAGGCCTCTGGAATCGAGTGGCCGGCATTGAGGAACCACATACCATGCATCGCGCACGTCATACAGCTGGCTTTAGGTGCATACATGAGTAGTATCGGTGTAAAAGGCCGCACCAAGTCTTGGGAAGCCCATGAGCGCGATCAGCAATTTGGAGAGAATGAAAGCATAGACATTGGGAAGAGGCAAAGACGTCGAAAAGAGGGCAATGCTAGAATCAACAAGGTGTCGGGGATGAGACCAGGTTTGGCAAAGATAATTGAGAAAGTATGTATTTCATGAGATTTCGAAAGTCTTGAAACTGACCTTCATATAGCCGAGAATGTTTGCTGTATTAATTACGCTGACACCTGGTCGCCGAGACGAGGTCATTGACTGTCAAAAAGCCAAAGTCCGCATTGTAGTACTTCCGATTATGGATGCGATGACACCTTGGAACTCGACTCTGGAGGTGCTCGAGCGCGCCTACCGATTACCGGAATTCACACACGAGTGGCTTCACAACCCGAAATACAGTGAATACCGGCCACTATTCACAACTCCGGATGAATAGACGATTGTCAAGTATGGCATGGAAGTATTGAGCCCATTTCGATATTGGACCCTTTGGATGTCAAAGAGGCATACAGTCACACTGCATCACGTTATCACAGTGTACAATGACATGTTCGATCACCGGGATGGCGTGATGTGAGCTTTGGCCACGAACAAGACTCCATGGAAGGAAGACTTGTTCTTCGCAGTGAAGTCAGCTCGACAGAAGCTTTCCAAATACTATGCTGAAATGACTCCAACGACGGGCATGCTTCAGATTTTGGCACACATCCTTGATCCTTTCAGGATGTTGCGATTGTTTAGGAAGTGGGACAAGGGAATAGATATTTATCCTGAGGACGAGACATCCCACACTGCAAAATACCAAGAGGCCTTTCTGAAGTATGTGGAGAATGAATACTGTGCCAAACATCGATGTGTGCCGGTCAATTAACTCGAAACGGTACTGAGCAGCAATCTCGTCCCCTCTGCAACCGCTTCAGGGTCCTATCAATCATCCATTGATCCATATGATTTGTCCAGTGATGATGAGGAAGACTCAACGCCTAACAATGTGGCTGGGACAACACCCGGACAAAGTGATTGCGCAGCCCCCTTATTGACCGCCGCCAGGTTCTATTTGAATTTGCCGCCTGAAGCACCGAAGAACTGGGGACCAAGTGATCCAAATATCAATCATTACCACTCCGACCCAATGGAGATCAGCAGTTCATTTTGGTTACCGGACATTACCAAGTGGTGGCGCCAACAGGAGGAAACGCACTCAAAGTACGCCAATCTCTCCAACATGGCGCGCGACATATTCTCTATTATACCACATGCTGTCGGAGTGGAGGCCAGTTTTTCCCTTGGCCGAGATGTTATTGGCTGGAGGCAGTCAATAACCACAGGCGAGACCCTTTGCGAAAAGGTCATTGTCAGGCAGTTCGCTCGAGCCAATAATGGGATTTTGGCAGGCACTGACCCAGAATTGGATTCTACAAACACAGAAAACGACTCGGAAATGAACAGCGAGGTGGAGGAAAGGAAATTGCACCGACTGGCCAAGGTTCATGTCGTTTTGGAGATGTGGCAGGGCAGCCAAAACCTCCGTGCTACCCAGAAGGAATCTTGCTCTCAAAATATGCAGATGACCGCCGGAGGATACATTTCGGACACGGAAGAGATCGTCAAAGCATTCTGGTCACTCTTTCAACATGATGGTGCAGCCACATTGAAATTGTCAGAAAGATCACCTTTGCCACCAGCTTTGTCTGCAAAGGACCTCCCTGGAGGACGAACTCAAATCTTAAATGTCCGCCAAATCTGGAGGATCAACCATCATCCAGTCCAAAGCAACGAGGACAGCGCACCTGAAAGCATTTCGGACCCTGATGATTGGCTAAACTAGAATGGCGACTTGGATAATTCAAATGACAGCGATGAGGATTGTGCAGCAGATGATGAATTCGATATAGAGCCGAACACTGGCATTGAGGATCCAGAATGCCCAGAGCAGCAGGATGTGAGCGCCGCGCCATATGTGTCTGGATTGGTTCGGCCAACACGGAAGTCAAAGAGACAGGCTGAAAAGCTGTTGGTGATGGTCAATGGAGTAGAAATGCGGAGAAATAAAGGAGGGAAGAAAAAGTAGGACAGAATGCGTCAATGGTTCACCTGCTTTATGTAGCTTGACCGAGAGTTTGAGTTAGAGATATATTATGGGCAAATGGTATGAAGTAGCGTGTGAATATCGGTTCATAAATAGATGTATAGCAGGCGCAATGAGTCCTTTGGCATGATACATCATTTTTAGTCGTGTGAGAGTGAACAGTGCAAGATTATTATGCCGCTCGGCTTTGCCACAGGGCCGAGTTTCAATCATGTAGAAAGACAACCAATAAAGACAAATCAGGATGAAAACAATTATCGATGGCAGCAGATGTTGAATGGATAATACATTGAAATGAGCATCGACGGAGCGTCAACGATTTATTGTCTTGTAAGTACGGTAATTCACAAGTAACTTGGTTGTTTTTATGCATATTGGATGTATTGGCAGCTTTTATTGGCAAAAGAGATAGCAACACTGTCACCGCCACATTCTTAGCATGAGCGTCAACGGAGCGTCCACGATTTGGGGTCCTGGAAGTACGGTAATTCACCAGTAACTTGGTCGTTTTTATGCATAACGGACGTATTGGCAGCTTTGATTGGCAAAAGGGATAGCAACACGGTCACCGCCACATTCTTAGCATGAGCGTCAACGGAGCGTCCACGATTTGGGGTCTTGGAAGTACGGTAATTCACCAGTAACTTGGGCATTTTTATGCATAACGGACGTATTGGCAGCTGTTATTGGCAAAAGAGATAGCAACAAGGTCACCGCCCCATTTTTAGCATGAGCGTCAATGGAGCATCAACGATTTGTGGTCATGTAAGTACGGTCATTCACAAGTGACAGGGTCACTTTTATGCATAACAGACGTATTGGCAGCTTTCATTGGCAAGAGAGATAGCAACACGGTCACCGCCCCATTCTTCGCATGAGTGTCAACGGAGCGTCAACAATTTTTGGCTTTGAATCTTGGGTAGGTTATGTTCCGATTGGTTGCAGACATCCATTTATGAGATATTGGCAGCCTTTACTGGCAAAAACAACAGCGACATGCTCCCTGCGGCATCCTGAAAATGAGCGTCAACGGAGCGTCAACAGTTTCAGGACAGGCATATTTTGTAATCAAGCCATCGCACGGATCTTCGCGTGCATAACTGTATTATTGTCCGCCTTGCTAGGCAAAAATACCATATATCGAAGGTGAAACACAGATACCAAATTAATCAACATTGCAAACTGCTAAACAAGCAAAAGCACATTATTGGTTGCTGAAAACACGATTCTGATAAGATACTATTAACACACTGCAAATACCAGAGCCTTATATGAATCTATAGATGGACCCGCTTGGCGACCCGCTGACAACCCGCACAATCCAGACGGGTTGGGAGTTTACTGTGGAACCGTACCCAAGTGGGCAGTTCGGGTGAATTGACGACCCGGACCGCCAAGTTGGCGACAGTTCGGTTTGAACCCGGACCCGGACCCGAAGTGACGGTCCGGAACCGTTGCTAACACCAGGTCTGTGCCAGTCTGCTTTGACTTGGTTGTTGATCCTCCCGTCTGAGGTGATCATTCAGATTCACCTATCTAATTTTTCTTCCCAAAGGATATTTAACATTAAACACCTGAACAGCTCTCTCTCATCCCATCTCCACATCACAAAACTCCAGATGCATATCTTGTTGAATTCTGGTCATTGTTCCCTTTCCTCTGACCAATCTATATCCCGGATGGCTGATGTCATATCCCTCATTTTCAAACACCGGCTCTTGCATCATCATGACATCAGCTCCCCAAACGATTCCTTTCTGCTATGCTATCATCGTCGCCACATACCCTCTTCCCCAATTATGTATAATGCACTTTACCCTTGGCTCCTGAGGGTGGCTGCAATCCTTGAGCTACATGAGTCTCCCTCCGTCTCCAGTATCCATATCATCTGGACTTCCATCCTGTCTCTTTTCTGCTCATCATCCCGAGCTGGCATTATGGGCTCCTGAGTTGCCAGTATTCGGTCCTTGGTGTCTTCCTGATTTCTTTGTAGTTCAGTCGTTTGATTTTGGCGATCCCCCTATCTCTAGTTCCCGGTTCGCCTTTCCTCTCTTGCTCGCTTTATTGCCTCTTGTTTCTGAAAACAACAATTGGCTTTCGCAATATGATTCCCTTTGCAGTCAATGCACTTATCAACATTCTGATTGCAGTTTTGTCATGCGCTGGCCTTGCAACCCACAATGTTGCGCTTGTGTTCTGAAGTTAGGTGCCTTGCTGCGCACAACATGCATGCTGGCATGTTCGAACTTCCACATTTTGCCTCGGTGTAACCCCATCAACTGCATATTCCACAAATGGCATCTGGACCAGCATTCATAAACTTCTGCTGATCATGTTTCACTCCTGCCGCTCTCAATCCTCCGTTCAAAACCTTTTCGGCCATTTTACTTCCTTTGACTGCAGATACAACCAAAGCTGCCTTTGTTCCCAATTGTTTCTTTTCCTGCACATATTTCGATCCTCCAATCCCATTAATCGCCAGCTGTAACACTACCCCTTCATTCACTGCTTGTAACTCCTTCCTCATTTTCTCCAGGCCTCCTCTGGTCTTCTTCCCGAGGTACCTATCAAAAATAACTTTGTGCATTCTGACTCTTTCCTTGAGTTTGTCTGTCTCAATGTCCACAATTCATGCATCCACTGATCTTGCTGCTTGAATCCCAATCTCTCGGCATGTAATCAGCAGTTCTGCAGTCACTCCAGTAGTTGTAACCATTGAAAGACATCCTCGGTTGTTCTTTGTAACCGCCCCAATGTGGAAAAAATCCGGAACTGTCACGGCCCGAGTTGCGAGTGACGGGTATGGATGGTACTCAGGAATAGTATCAAATGTGAGGAAGGAATTAGTGTTACGGAATGGCGGAGATGCTGATAGACGCGCAAATGGCATCGGGATGTTGTGAGATCGTTGTGGTATAATTTGTCAAGATAAGGAAGTGGTGTGAGGCATTGCGACGTTGGGCGATGTGGTGTGGTTGTGTTGATAAGGAGTTGTGTTGGGGGTGTGTAAGATCAAGAGGAGATATTCGGATGGTACATCAGAGCATAGGGAATGGTTCGAGGGCGGCAGACGAAGTGTATATAAAGAGAGGTTGTTGGGTGTCGCAGGATTTCCTGTTCTTCTCTCTTTACTCGTTCTCTTGTATAGCAAAGCAAGTACGACTTTGAAACAGCTCTGACTCTTGTCTTGTCTTGGTTTCCTCGATACAAATTTCGAAGCCTCTTGTCCCAATTCTGATATCAAATTAATGTTACCAGTATCACCTATGCCCGACTCCTCCCATTACACTAGGACGAGTTCTTTACAACATACCTGAAAATGAATGTATTGTCAACATTGTTTGACTCCACGTTTTGATCTTGCTTGGTACTACTGTGAAGTTACCGATAGTTATATTTCAATTTGCTATCTCTGTAGCTGCGACCATATAGAATTACATGTGCCTACACCCTTCGAACGTCTGTAAGTACTGCAATGGACCTTGCTCTGTTAGTTGTTGGGTATATCTTGGACCCAATCATCGGTGGCTTCACGTTTGCTACAATTGCGTTGACGAGTTACCCCAACTTACCAAATTTGATATCCTCCAATACCCACATCGATCCCCATATTCGGATGTGAAAATATGACAGTAACTGTACTTTACGAATGAATTGGTTTGATCTTGCCAGAACTCATTCTTCCTTGTCCAAACCCGAACCTTTCAATGCCTTCGACGGCATCGAAGCATTATTGAATATTGAGGTAGACGACCTCCCTTTGCCTGCTGATGTTTGGGAACAGTCAGACATTCCCTCCACTTGAAATACTTATTAGACAGAAGCCGCCGCATACGGAGGAGGTTTAGAATTGGACGACCCCGTATTTCGAAGTAATTGGACAAAGTATTGGGGAGCCCATGTTTGGTTTGATTGTGACCTGGACTTACCTTGCGAGTGTGAAGAACATAACTCTTTAGGAACAGGTCCAACGGAAGGACAAGCACCAGCAGCAGCAGCAACAGCCAAACCTGCGCCGGTGCCGTTGATTGATATTGAACCTCTGACCTCGACCCCCTCGGAAATTGACGTATATAATTGGCACTGATAGATGTGCTTGAATCGTTGCGATGTCAGGATCAGAACAGCACCATCGGGTGGCGCTGGTGTCCACGGACGACCAGGCCATCATAGGAGGTATCGTCCACAGGAATCTGCTGGAGATCGATTTCGGACAGAGACAGACAATGCTTGATGAAGCACTGGAGGTGCTGAGGTAGGTGGCCCAGTACACAGACCCTGTGAACCTCGTACAGAGGGTGTGCGATCACCCGGCCCAGATAATTGCGTTACAGAAGCAGATCACGGACCTGCAGGCACAACAGTTCCTGCCCGTACAGTGCGATGATATCAGGATTGAGAACCGAATTCGAGATATTGAGTACGAACTCGCCGAAGCCAGGACTTGACTGGAGGCGGAGGCAACCGATGAACAACTCCTCGACAATCTCCTAGGGATGACCCACGATGCACAACAGTCTGGAGAGGAGGTGCGCGGTTTGAGGACGCAGTTAGCCAATGCTCTCACTTTGGCAGCCTCGGCAGCCCCCGCGGCCCCTCAGACTCCCGAAGACAGAGGCCAGAAAGTTCCAGACTCCCCGGACTTTTCAGGGTTGGATCGAACTCAGTTGAGAAGCTGGATTGCTCAACTCTGGTTGGTCAGATGAGACAAGCCTGCCAGCTTCCCCAACGAACAGTCGAAGATGCGGTACACATTCAGCCACCTGAGGGGCATAGCCTTGGGGCAGATCTCGCCACACGTCTGGGAGGATGGAACAATAGGGCTGGAAGACCTACCAGCTTTTATTCAACTCCTAGATGCAGCTTTTGGGGACCCTGACCGAGTAGCCACTGCCGAACAGAAGATGCGGGAAATCAAGCAAAAGAACTGCAAGTTCTCTCAGTACTACGCTGAGTTTCAAGGTATTGCTGCCGAATTGGCTTGGAACCTCTCGGCCTTACGGAATGTTTTGCGAATTGGACGATCGGACGAAATGAAAGACTCCTCCCCATCCAGCGATGTGCCTGAGGAACTTCCTGTGTTTGTCACGGTTTGTCCGAAGCGGGATGATCAGATTCGACACCGTCATGTGGAAAAGGCGCCACAGAATAAGAGTGGAGGGACAGGTTTTTGCCTCATCCCACAGACCTCCGGCCCATCCAAAGGATCCCTCAGGAGCCCCTGGTGGAACAGAGGCTGGATATAGAGGACCGGCACCTATGGACCTCAGCGCGGGCATGAGAAGGATTTCTGGAGAAGAAAGGGCACACAGGTTCACAGATGGAAGGTGTTTTTATTGTGGTGGGTTAAATCATAGAGCGGCAGAGTGCGCAGCAAGGAAGGAGGCTCGGCTGTTCAAGGTGGCTGGAGCAGAAGGACAGGAAGTAGGGACTGGGACAGGTTCCAAGGAATCAGGAAAAGAGTAAGTCAATTGAAGAAGGATGGCTCTTCAGTTGATGGAAAAAGATTTGGTTCAAATGCTTTGAAATGTTTTGGAATTTCGCGTCTTTCAGTTAGCAAGGTGGAGGTATTGGAAGGATCAATGGAGGGAAACATTTAGTTATATCCTGCACATTGACCGTGAATAATGAAGAGACACCCACACATGCCCTGATCGATTGCGGAGCTACAGGCATAGCATTCATGGATTAAGATATTGCTCGCCATCATCAAATGCCACTCCAAGAGTTAAAAGAGAAACTACAAGTCGAGGGTATCGACGGAAGACCTATCGAGTCTGGGGATATCACAGATGTTGCCAAAGCAGAAACGATGATCCAAGATCATAAGGAACAATTACCGATGTTCGTTACGAAATTAGGACATTATCCAGTGGTCTCTGAAATCCCCTGGTTACAATTACATGTTGTCGCAGTACGGTTCGCATCTACTATGGTGACTTTCGGATCACAATACTGTATGACACATTGCCAGGATGCACCGGTTATGGTACAAGAAGTACCAGAAGAACCCCCGGATCCAGTTTATCCACAGACGGATGGAATATTTGAGCCACAGATAAGTCCACAACAACTGTTTCGAGGAACTATTGTTATGCTTAATGCATCTTCGTTTTTTCGAACAGTTAAGAAGGGGAAGCTTAAGGAGTTTGAAGAATCCCTTTCTGATATTAATGAACCTATCGAGGCAAAGGATCATAAGGAACGACCCTTGGAGGAGGTTGTTCCGAAACAGTATCATGAGTTTCTACGTTCGTTCAATACTGTTTTAGCTGATTGCCTCCCACCAGATCGTCGAGGTATTGACCATGAAGTCCGCCTGAAGGAAATGGAATCACCAACATGAGGCCCCCTTTATTCAATGTCAAGGGCCGAGTCGGTAGTCATTAAGGAATGGTTGGAGGAGAATATGTCAAAATGATTCATCAGTTAGTCGTCATCACCCTTTGCGGCAGAAGTCCTCTTTGCAAAGAAACCAGATGGAGGGCTTTGATTCTGTGTTGATTACCGAGATATCAATAACAAAACCATTAAGAATCGGTACCCCCTTCCCTGAATACAGGAGCCTACGAATTTACTTCGAAAAGCTAGGGTTTATACGAATCATGATGTCCGTGGGGCTTATAATTTGTTCCGGGTTAAGCAGGGAGATGAACCTACATTAGCCTTCTGGACAAGATATGGATTGTTTGAATCAACAGTTATGTAATTTGGGACAACAAATGCTCCTGCGGATTTCCATGGATACATCAATAATACTATAAGGGAGGCTTTGGATGATTTTGCATCGGCATACCTGGAAGATATGTTGATATATAGTGTTTCGGAGGAAGATCATGTGGAACATGTGAAGTGGGTTATGCAGCATCTTTTGAAAGCAGGTTGATATTTGAAGCCGGAAAAATGCGAGTTTCATAAGGAAATCGTACGGTACCTAGGTCTGAATATATCACCAAAGGGGATATCGATGGACGAGGATAAGGTTGACACTGTGAAGAATTGGAGTCGAGAGAACAAGACAAAGAATGGCAGGCTGAATAATCTCTTCAAAGTACAACAGTTCCTTGGGTTTTGCAATTATTATCGACGACTTATCCCCAAGTATTCTGAGAGAGCAGAGCCACTCACAAGGCTAACCAAGAAAGATGAACCATTAGTATGGGAGGCGGAACAACAGTTAGCTTTCGAAAGAATGGTGACCGGCTTTACAACAGCTCCAGTACTTCAACATTTTGATCATGATGGAGAAGTGATCATTGAAACAGACGCCTCCGATGATGTATCTGCAGGAGTTGTATCTCACTACGATGATGATGGGGTGTTACACCTGGTAGCTTACCTCTCGAAGAAACATTTACCAGCCGATTGTAATTATGATATATACGACAAGGAGCTTATGGCAATTATCAAGGTACTCGAGGAATGGAGACCAGGATGTGAAGGGGCCATGTATCCCCTTGAGTTGATAACTGACCATAAAAACCTTCAGTATTTTACGACAAAGAAGCTCTTGAATCGACGGCAGGCAAGGTAGTTGGAATTTCTGACTAGCTGTGATTACGAGATTGTCTATCGACCAGGCAAATCTAATGGGAAGTCAGATGCTTCAACGAGCAGGCTGGGAGACCTCCCTGAGGCGGGGGATGAAAGATTAAAAAATGTGGAACAGGTGGTTCTAAAGCCGCAACACCTACCGAAACAATTGCGTTTGTTGGCGGATAGCCCCCCCACCCAGGGGCGTCTCTCTTTATCTGATTTCATGACAGAGGCATATGAGGCTAACCCGCTACCAGGGTAAATACTGGAAGCAATTCAGACGAAGAATGGGTTACTGGAAATTAGTATTGCACAGTGCATAGAGGAAGAGGGACAGATAGGATATAGAGGGAATTTACACGTACCAGATAGTGACAAATTACGCTTATGCACTATGCAGGAACATCATGACACAGCGTCACCAGGACATCTGGGATGGGCAAAGACGTTTGACCTGCTTGATCGATGATATTACTGGAAGGAAATGCATCAGGATGTTGATCGGTACATTCGGAATTGCCATGATTGTCAGTGGTCCCGAAGCTCAAGACATTCAACCATTGGGGTCCTTCGGCCTTTGTCTGTTCCGAATAAACCATGGGAGGATAGTTCGATGGATTCTGTGGTAGGGTTACCGGAGCGTGGAAGCTTTGATGCAATATGGGTAGTGGTGGATCGGCTTTCAAAGATGCCACATTGTATTCCCTGCCATACGACTATAGATGCTTTGGGATGGGTGGAGTTGTTTCAATGAGAGGTAGTACGCCTTCATGGACTCCCATTGACCATTGTTTCGGATCGAGGCCCACAGTTTGCATCAACCTTCCGGCACCAGGTGCATAGTCAATTGGGGATTGACCGAAGAATGTCGACAGCTTTTCATCTACAGACAGATGGACAGACGGAATGAATGAATGCCAGTATGGAGCAGTACCTCCGGGTGTTTGTGTATCATCAGCAGGATGATTGGGTCAAGTGGCTCCCATTGGCTGAGTTTGCTGCAAATAATGGAGTTTCTGAGACAACTAAGTGTACTCCATTTTATGCGGTTCAGGGTACGGATCCCCAGATGTCATTTGCAGGAGAACTAACAGAGGAACATGATCAATGACGAGTGAATGCCGATGAGGTCCAGGCAACGATGCAACAAATCCATGAGCACCTCAGAGTACAGATGAGACGGAGCGAAGCAGTCCTGGAAGAGGGAGCAAATCGTGGACGAATTCCAGCCCTGAATATTCAGGAAGGCTCCCAAGTATGGCTGGACACCCAACATGTATGAACAGCAACGCCCACATGGAAACTCGATTGGAAGAGTTTGGGACCTTGTATGGTGGTTCGTCGAGTATCCCCAGATGCGTATGAACTTTAGTTGCCAGCGTCAATCCGGATTCATAGAGTTCAACCTGTCTCCGGTTTGGATCCCGTAGTGAATGATTCCCTGAAAGGACAACGGGTTAATCCGCCACCTCCGGTGGAAGTTGATGGTGAAGTGGAGTATCAGGTATGGAGTGTTGAAGATAGTTGGATGTATCGAAACCAGTTACAGTATCTTATACGATGGACTGGATATGATTCTGTGAGATGGGAACCTGCAACGTTCGTGGACGGTTTACAAGCGGTAGGAGATTTTCATCAACGATATCCCAGGAAGCCAGCCCCATTGGAAGAAGTTTTTGGCGGACCTCGAACGTAGGAGGGGGAAACTGTCACAGCCCGAGTCACGAGTGAGGGGTATGGATGGTACTCCGTAATAGTATCCAATGTGCAGAAGGAAATAGTGTTACGGAAAGGCGGAGATGCTGATTGACGGGGGAATGGTGTGTGGACTTTGGGAGATGGTGGCGGTATGATTTGTTAAGATAAGGAAGTGGTGTGAAGTTTTGTGAAGTCGGGCGATGTGACGTGGTTGTGTTGATAAGGAGTTGTGTTGGGAGTGTGTAAGATCATGAGGAGATATTCAGATGGTACATTGGAGCATAGGGAATTGTTCGAGGACTGCAGACGAAGTGTATATCAAGAGACGTTGTTAGGTGTCGGAGGATTTCCTTTCTTTCTCTCTTTGCTCGTTCTCTTGTATAGCAAAGCAAGTACAACTTTGAACCACCTCTGACTCTTGTTTTGTCTTGATTTCCTCAATACGCATTTTGAAGCATCTGGTCCCAATTCTGATATCACATTACAGTTACCAATATCACCTACGCCCGACCCCGCCCGTTACAGGACCTGTCACCTCAAACTAAGTCCTGTCAATTTCCGACAAAATATCCAAATCCTTTCTCTGAGACAGGGGGAGTCCATTATCCCTGCTAAAAGTTACTCTCCTCTTTTCCATCGATGTTTGTCCCAGTGGGATTGGTTTCAGCTCCTCCTTCTTCAGTCTTTAACTTTCCACCTGCCGAAAACCTCTCTCTCCTTTATCATGTGGCGGATTTCGCTGTTGTTGTTGCTTCTGCTCACATCTTGTGTTCACTGGTGCTGGTACCGCAGCCCTCTACACAAACATAACCCGATCTCCTTTCTTCATATCCGCCTTCGTTTTCCTCGGTTGTGGCTTCATAAAATCGGGCTTCTTCTTCTCCGGCTTTGGTCCATTTGGTACCTCCTTTTCCTCAAGTTTTTTCACCTCATGTGTCTTTTGCTGCAGTACCTCTGGCACCAGTCTCTTAGCAATGGTCACCTGTCCAGTTGAAGTTAACATAGGGAACTCTTGCCTCGTTTGTGCACATAGAATGTGTAATTCAGGTCTTGACTGCTCTGAATCTTGGCCTTCCACCTGCGTTCGCTAATGTTCTTCATCAATCTCCCTTACCAAGTCCTGGATATCTTCGGGGATTTTGCTTCCAGACACAAATCTTTCTTCATCTACCATCTCTTCATCTTCCGGGGTGGCTTCTACCTGTTTCCCACTTTGGATTTCTTCTCTTTTCTCCATCTAAGCCAACTTCTCAAGTTTACCCACCACTTGATCCGTCACCTGCTCCACCATCTTTTCAATGCAATTTGTCATTGCATTTTCAATCATTTTTGCCATGTTGACCAGTGCCAATCTGGCTAACATGTTCTCGATCTTACTCAATCTGTCATTGAGTTTCTCCACCCTTTCTTCATCATACTCCCTACAGTTGTAAAATACTTTTTGACTCTTTTCCCCAGTATTTCTGATCGACATAATGTCTGCATCAGTATGATTTTGTCCTGCCGCCATACATTCCGCTTGCTCCAAACACCATGCATCATTCAATTCATAATGTCTTTCTTTCGCCATCATAACATATCTCAGCCCCTTAGTGGTCCTAAGATACTCACCAACAACAGCCTCCAAATCAATTGACTTCCCCTCATTGGTCACCTCCCCTGCAAGCTTGGCCCGATCAGCCTCGAGTTTTCTCCTGCTGAGGGTTTACAGCATATTCCGGATAGGTTGTTCGGGCATTACCGGCCTCTCAACCCCTTTCCCCTCATTTCGTTTCATTCCTGTCTTTGTTGGCATCATGTAAGGCTCCTCATCCTTCCTTTCAACCTCTGTCATTGCATCATTCCAATCGCTATTTTGGAAAGCAGGTGTGCTGCTCCTTTTCAGGGACACCAGTGTCCTCTCCTCCATTTTCTCCCATTCCATATACATACTGATATGTTCCTCCGACTGAATGGATCTGTGCACAATAATTCCAGCGCTCATGCTGTGAGTCAAACAGGGATTCTGAGGAATTGTGCTTGGTGATATGGCTACCTTGCATTCCCCAAAGTCCATAGTCCTAGATGGTACTGAGGACAGCGGTGGCAATGATACGATCAAAGATTAATCTTCGCTCTCATCCATTTTACTTTCGAATCTGTTGACTCCTGTGACTCCTGGTTTTCCGACAAGGTCAGAGTATACTCTTATATCGATAAGGTCACTGGGTAGCTATCCTGTCTCAACTCCCAAGGTTACTTCACTATCATCGCATGTCCTCAAATTTTCTTTATTTCCAGCTTTATGTAATTCATACTCGAATCTATCTTGTTCCTCTCCCGCCTTAAGTTGTTCGTATTCAGGCATTTTCAAACATTCTCTTTGCATATCCTCATGGGCAATATCAGAGGTGGTAGCTGTGCCTTCCTGGTTCAGCTGCGAAAGTGGTCCTGTAATTTTATTGAGTTGGGGGACAATCCAGCTGCTGGAAAGGGCTAAAGACATGGACGGGGTACTTTCTATCTTTTCTTTCGTAATTCTCCTTTTACATTTCTAGGGTCGCTTTGAGAGGGTTTCTCGCTCTGAAAAGGCTCATTGTTGCTGTTTCTATGCGGTTGAAGCTTGCGCAAATGAAAACTAAAGCAAAAGTTGTCACATGATGTGAGACTTGATGAGATATAATTGGTCGTGACCGAACTAAAAAGTTGTGAGGTGTGTTGTCGGTGGTATGTGTATCAGTAGGTATGGGGGTACTGTACATGCCCATTAACCACTACACCATGTATGCAGTTTGTTGAACGTCACATCATAATAGGGCAATTTGTAGGTATCTCGCTTTGTTACTGTCACATCATTGTGAGATGAATGTAAATTGCTTGCCACCTCTATGCAAATGCTCAATGCTCCTCAATTGACTAATATTATCCCATTGAACGAAATACTCCATGATTTACAATGTCATATATGTGGGTATCTTCCATTACTGTGGTATTTTGAGCTATTCCCCAGAAATTTGAATGTTAAATTTAGTCATTTGCTACACTCACTGGACTTTGGGAGTCATGCAGCACTTGGGTGCATGTGGCACTGCAGACACTTGAATAAACTGTGGTTATTTGCCATACTGGGTATCCCTAAACCCACCAATCACTATATCAGAAAATCGCCATCAACTAAGTAATAGACAAGTGAACAATGTGAGTGAATCTACACTAGTTTCACATTGTGAATTATGACAACCCAAAATATTTTTCAAAGCTCCCCTTCCACAGTTATGCCAGTTGATCCTGGTGACAGGCAAAGGGAGTCAACCAACAACATATATATCTGGATTATTCAGCTAAAGTCTAAAGGCTATTACTATTACCAAATTCAACAGAAAACCAAATTGGGTAAAACTGCAATTTATTGCATTGTCCATACCTGAAAGAAAGACAAGATACTAGCCATTAAGCTATCCTGAGGAAGGCGAAACAAATCTTTGTACTTTAATATATGATATTTCAAGACAATGTTTACATGTAATCTACATGCTGTATAAAACAAAATCACTATTAATGATAGTCTAAGTAGAATGTACAAGAGATTTTGATTACTGTTTCTTTTCATTCATATGGAGTAGATATATACAGTCATTTAGTACTGATGAAATTTACTGAATAATGCAAATAAAACTACTTGACTCAGAAGTATACTTCACAGATACTAATGTGGTGGAGAAATCATATATTCATTTGTGTAGTGTATATTATAACTAGCTTTGTGCTATAGCGATTAACTGCCCAGTATAAACTAGATATATCATGAAAATTCTACAATTGTCACAGCAGGAAAAGATAAGACATTGAGGGTATTATTGACCACAATTGATGGAGGGTATTGGATTAAAGTGATTGATGTCATGAGATATAAGACTGGTATGATGTTAAAGGGTTGTGGTGGCAGAATGATTTGGAACAATAAGGAAGTAGTATGAGATATTTTGATATTGGATGATTTTGTATAAGTGTATTGATAAGTATTGAGTTGGTGCAGCGAAAGGGTGTAATTGAGAATGATGAGAGCATGGCAGAGTATAAGAAATGGTCCAGAAATAACCAACGAACTCTATATCAAGTGAGATTATTGTGTATTTGGGTTTGTTCTTCTGTTTGCATTAGTAATTTTCTTATTCATAACAGTTTCTTGGCACTCTGGACAGACTGTTCACTCTATTGGTTTATCATGCAATGATGGAAATTTAAAGTTCAAGTTAAGCAAATCACATGTTGATTCCAATATCAACTAAGTTTGCCCATGTTTATAATACTAGAATAAGTCAACTAACAGTTTATTTGTGATTGAATATGCTTGTACCTATTGTCTACATTAGGTATTATCCCAAGCCTTGTTTCTTTATATATTTGGATTACCTAGCACCAACACATACTTAGATTCCCATGTGGTACAATTATATTGACTCTTTGTTAACAGTTACTGGATATCAAATCCATCTGTATCCCAATTGCTCACCAGGTGTGGATATCTAGTTTTGATTTGAATTAATGATCACAAAGCAATTAGTCGAACTATGCAACAATCCCTTGTACATTGTCAGAACCTGATGCTTTGAATACATTTTAGAGTATAGATGCGATTCTCACAGTACGTGATGAATATTATGAGTAGGAATTGTTAGAATAGTCAGATATACCCTTTGACAAGATTCTACAATAAACTGAAATGGTAAAGGAAGGTAGTGGAACTTACAGCATGGATCCCATGTTTGAATAACTTTAAATGAACAATTTGGGTTTGCATTTTAATTAGTTTACTTACCACATCTAGAAGAATATTGCATTATATAGGATATTGGTGTGGAGGAACTACAACAACTGTCAGCCAAGCACCAGTAGCAATAACAACAGCATATCCAGTTGGAGTCCCTTTGATAGTAGTGATACCTTGGTCACCAACTCACACTCCAGTGAATTTGTATATAAGCCATTGCTAGATATACTTGATGCATTGTGATAACAGGATGAGATATCAACTGCTTGGGTCTAGTGTGAATTGAATCAATCAGCAACCATAACAACACATACTGACTACCTTGCGGAGAGAAGTAGTTATTCAAGATGAAAGGATTAAAGGACAGGTTTGCAGTGAGCAAATAGGTTTACCTCCAGATGGAACAGTACTTCGAACCCAGAATGGTTGTACTGGTATGTCACCATCCAGATCAAAGCACAGTATTTCACAATGAGATTATCATATACTGAGTGCAGTATTTTCTTCCACTGGCTTTTAACTTTACAGTGAGGGACAAAGAAATTGCCACCCTGGAAAAATAACATGATTATACAAAACAATGTCTCACAACTGATCAGTGCCTGCAAGTAGTATATATAAAACTGTCCAACACAAGATAAGCTGTAAAAGCATTCGGTAAGTAAGCAAATTTGCTAGACCCACAGCCACTGAGGAATGTGACAAAGCCAGAATTGAACCGGCTGAACAACAGTCACAGAACGACACAGGGTACATATTTTCTTACACTCAAGTATCATCTTGTGCCAACCAGAACCTGTTGAGAGTCTGAATCACCCAGTGGTGAATTGCAATGAAGGATAACCCAGATAGATTCTCTGATGAGAAATCAAAGATTGACTATATCTTAAACTGATCCTAAGAGATTGCACTGTCACTGATCCTCACAGATACCCCACAATATGGAACTATTTGTTTGTGAGATGGCACAATGTTTGTATACATCCTGAAAGTATCTTTTGGGAATTTAGATTAAGAAGCTACAGAGGAATGGACAATCCACAAACTTTAACAAAAGCATAATGAGTAGCTGTATGGTATATTGGCAGTCAAGTAATTATAACTGACCCAGACTAGGATCAAGTTGCTGTTGAATTATTACAATAATAGATCGGACCGATGAATCATTGAATCGCTGTCAGTAGTATGATATTTCCAATAAACTATTCATCTTTATTACAATGTGCCACTAGCAGGACAACTGAATTTACCAAAGTCACGTGTAAAAGGCAGCTTCCAAGAGAGCAGCAATGTGTTTTACCTCTTTCCTAAAACACCTTGGGCTTTCAATAATCAAGCAACAACTGCTATTGGCACAGTGACAAGTAATTCATGACCAGAGCCAATAGATTTCAGTGTAATCAAGATAATCCATCCTGCAGCGAAAAGAGAGAAGACATTTGCATATAGAAGGAGTTTGTGATGAGACTGGTGTAATGAGACAGTAGCAGAATATATGGCCAGTGATACTGTACAGGCAATGAAATCTGTTGGGGCGAAAGTACAGACCTGGAATGGAAGTGAGTTGTCAGCAATATAAGGACATGATTGAATCAATCAAAGAATTAGGGCTTCTGGGTTGATGCAACAGTTGTTGATTCATACACTTCATCAGCAAAAAGTAAAATGAACTGGATGTCACAACTGAACAAGTCAGCGACTCGGAACTGCCAGACCAAAATGAATGAGAGTCATACCAAACAAAAACAGCGAATTAATCAACAATGATGACTGTAATCAGAATGCAGCCATGGGTGAGTCATTTCTAATGTCGAATTGACCCTGGATCGAGACTCCCAGCATACCCAGACCATCTGAGGAGAGTGGGTAAGTCAGCGAAAAGGAATGCACACAGAAATCCGCGCAATTGAGTGGATTCGCAGGAACTCTTTGCGAAGATCACAAACCAGAAACCTCGAAATAACTCAGCAACATCGCTGGAGAGGGACGAACGGACACAGGCACCCAATCCCAAGCATGGAACTGACCCCAGAATGACATTTCCAGCCCCCATAGACGATCGAAGGAGGCTAAACGCTTGCGACCCGACACCATGACAAGCAATCTAGTCACAATGGCTACCCAAAAGGGTGCAAAACCATTTCGAGGAGTGATTGAGAAACCCCAAAATGAGCGAGATACGGCAATTGCGGAAGCTGGAGAGGCTGGTGGCACGGTTGGCACGGTTGGCACAATGCTGGGACAGACAACACGCATGTCCTTCATGGCTGCAAGCGAGCAGTGGGAGTGTAACAAGAATGGGAAACGACTGAGGTGTGAGACCTCAGAGTTAGCCAGCGCACTGGGAGACTGGAGGAGTGAACTGGAGAGACACATGAGGCAGCAGGCGCAAAAGGTGACACAGCTGCACCAGACTATCGACAGGATGGCCAGAATGCCCGAATCACGTGTGGCATGTGACGATGAGCAATGGCTGAGCATGAAGGAATGGCTGGCGGATAGGGGGATGAACTTGGATGAGCGCCACAAGGACAATGTACTTTGCAGGACAGGCATTGTGGACATCCCCACGAAGGTGCTGGCCAAAGCAGGAGTAGGCGAAACATCACCGGCCCAGGAAGTAATCAAAGAAGAAAGCAACCAGACTGTATGGCAGCAAGGTGGAGGCCTAAAGGCTTAACAGCATGCAGGGGCAACGCAGGATAGAAAGCCAGAGAAGTGCCAGCTACAGCAGCAACCAAAACCCAAACCCAAACTGCAACTCAAACAGCAGCCTGAACTGCAACATGTACCCGAACCTAAGCCAACACCAACTGCGGCCAGGAGGTGGGAGATAGTCCAACCCCGCACCCAGAGTGCGAAGGCGCCCGCCGGCCAAGGCCTCGCCACAATGGCTAGATCTAGCATGGCAGTGAGATGCATAATTTTAAAGAGGGACAAGAGTGTACCTCTGCCCAACAAGATGGACCAGGTTATTGCATTGGCAATCAACAGAGTGCTTTCTTACCAGAAGGTACCGGCCCCTATCCGGATCATGAATGAGAAGAGCAACACGAAAGGTGCTATCTCGGCGCTCACCCACCAAAGCGCAATTGCTGCGATGGCACAGGTGTGCTCCGACGCTATCATCAATATAGCACATACGGTCGACAAGGTAGTCATCGATGTTGAAGAATGTGAATCCTGGGAAAGGCTTAAAGCCCATGTAATACCACATGTGAGGTACATGGGAGAAGGCACAGAGTGCCAGCAAAAGATGCGGGATGAGATCCATGCTGAGAACGAAAAAATGGTGATCCCCGTCCAAGTGCGATGGCTGGCGAACCCTCACAGCATCAGGGAAAGGAGACAGAGGGGGGAGATCTCCGCATCATCAGTCATCTTTGTAGTTAGGGGGAACAACATGGCGCCGAGACTGGTCAATGAGGGCATCAAGGCGGCAGGAATGCGATACCGAGTCGAACCATTCATGAATGGAGGCCCAGACTGAAGATGTGAGCATTGCTACGGATCGGGCCACATAGAGAGTAAGTGCAGCGGTGATGTGGTATGCGGCTACTGCTCAGGGCCGCACCGTACCGGCACCCATATGTGCAATGTCGTAGGGTGCATTGCAAAGCAGGGTTCTCTGTGTGGCCATACACAACAGAAATGCCCTAACTGCAAAGGAAACCACATCGCATTCAGCAGTAGGTGCGCAAAGATGGTGGAAGCCACCTGAGACGCATGTGAGTGGAGGACATCATGATGGCAGAGAGCACGATGCCAACATCAGCGGCAACACCAGCACCAACCGCAACTGGAACTGCGACGGCTGCGGGGATCGGCATCGAATTTTAAAATGGAATGGGTGCTGCTGCCCCAGTATTTAGAGTGATCCAACACAACTGCGCCAGGTCATACATATGGACCATGGCTACTCCTGAGACGGGGGTGGAAGAGAAGGCGGATGTGGTGTGGCTTCAAGAACCACCGAGAGACAGATCATGAATCGGAATGAACCACTTGGTATGTGAAATTATAACAAGAAAGAGGGCGTGGATGGCGGTGGACAACACCTGCAGTCTTACAACAAACAAACGAACCGAGTTGAGCGAGATCGCAGGTGATGACATAATTGTTGTTGACATCAAAATGAGGGGAGAGAAAATGATAAGGATCATAAACATTTACGATCACAGAGCAAGGGAGACAGGAGAGAGACCAGCAAGGGAACTGATCTGGCAGAAGATGATCAGGAAGTGGGGGAGGCGGCACAGTGCTCACGGGAGATTTTGACACCCACAGCAAATGCTGGGACCCAAGTTGCACAGAACTGTGGGAAGCCGCATACTGGGAACGAATTATAGACCAGCATGGGCGGGTAATTGGAAATGACGACCTACCCACTCACTACTGGACAGGGAACGAAAGAGCTGGCAAATCCATCTTAGACCTGACCTTGGCCAACCGACCGTTTGAAAAATGGACAATTTTGGAGGGGAATGATGCCACGGGGTCTGATCGTGAGATGATAGAATGGGAGGTAGACATGGAGAAGATCGAGGAAGTAGGAGGCACACAAGTCGTAGGGTGGAACCTGGTGGCCATTGAGCAGGTGGACAAGGAGCAGGTTGAGAAACTCTGGAGAGAGCAGGCGAGGGGAAGGGAATACTTGGGAGTGGAGAGCACAGGCGACGATGTCGAAAGCGAATCCGAGTGGTCCCAGGAAGCACTTGGCAAGGTACTTGATGCCACTCGCAAGGAAGCTTGGTCACAATGATGGTGGAATGGTGAGATTAAGGAGAGGAGGAGCCAACTTGAAAGAAAGAAGAGAAGAAGGCGCAGATCTGCGGCGACAGCCCAGGCCAAGGCTGAGTTGCAGAAGTCAATTCGGAGAGCAAAAGACAGGATGTTGAATGACTACCCAAAGAACCTAAGGGGAGCTGAGGTCTGGAGACCAGCGAAGTTTGCCAACCCGTGGGCAGGATTGACCGTGGAGACCCTGACCAACAGAGATGGGAAACAGACAAATACCATCACCGACAAAGAGGAAATACTGAGACGAGAGTCATTTCCGCAGAATGAGCACGACCAGCACTTCGAACTAGCCCCGGCAGGGCAAGCGGACCAGTCTGTCGCTGAGCAAGCGGTAGAATGAGCCCTATTCGCACAGTCTGTCAGGAAAGCACCAGGCCTGGAACAACTGTCTTTGGGAGCCGTACGTCTGCACTAGGTGTGGCAGAGAGAGATAATCATGGAACTAGCGAAGGCAGTCATCCGAATGGGCCCACAGCCAGCCGTGTGGAAGCGGGCTAGTGGGGTTGTGTCCTGCAAGCCAGGAAAAGACGACTGCACCGAACACAAGGTGTATCGCTGCATTGCTCTACTAAGCAGCATGGGGAAAGTTGTCGAGATAGTGGTTGCAGGGCTACTGGCTGCAGAGGCTGAGAGAAGAGGACTGCTAAGCGATGACCAGTGTGGAAGAAGGACAAGGCGGTCGGCAATCGACGTGGTGACAATCATGGTTGACAGAGCACACACATCCTGGAGACAGAGCCCCATAGCTGGCGTACTCCTGATGGACATCAAGGCAGCTTTCCCGAGCTTCCGGAGGGGGTGACTGAGCCACCCAAAGAGAGCTACGGGGATGGATGGAGACATCATATGATTGACGGGAAGTTGTCTCCAGTCCGAACAGTCAAAATCGTACTTGAGCCCAATGTGTTGGAGAGACACCCGGTGGATGCAGGTATACCACAGGGCTCACCAGTGTCTCCGATCCTCTTCACAATTTACACAATAGGGCTGTTGAAATGGGTTGAAGAGGGGGTCTCCCGCATCGAAGGTCTGTTCTCCTTGGCCAATGTTGGATGGGCAGCAACGAGAAGCGTCGTAAACCACATCATCACAAACCTTGACATCTGTGCCAGAGTAAGCATCAACTGGGCAGAAAGACAGGAGCTGGAGTTTGACAGTCCAACAACCGCAGAGGCACTCTGAACCTGCAGACGAGGCCACAAGAAGCACCAGCGTCCGAAGCTAACAGTGAAGATAGCAGTTGGGAGCGGTTTCGTCAGATTTAACTTGGAAGTGACCAGATGGCTGAGGGTCTGGATGGACGCCCACCAAAGGTTCAAGGAGCATTACAATGGATGCATGAAGGAAGCGAGAGCCGCAGAAGCACGACTCCGGTCACTCATTGCAATGTATGGAGCCGTTCCAGCGTGTGTGTGAGCAGTACAAATTGCTGACGTCCAGGCCATCACGCTATCTTGAAGCGAGCGCTGGTGGGATCCGACGGTAGGCAGCCGACTAGACGACCTCCAGCTGGTCCTGAATCGACAAGCCAGGTAAACCTTGGGTGCACTGCCGACGACTCTTAGAGGTGTGGTAATGAGAGACTTAGGGCTCTCACCTGCGGTGGTGGCCCTCGATGCCAGACAACAACCATTTGTGGCAAGGCTAGTGAGCATGTGCGATGGCTCCAAGTCAAAGCGCTCTATGATCACCCCACACTGGGTGCACCGGTAAGCAGAGTGGCCGCGAGAAAGCACGCATTGGGCAGGAGAGCATGGTCAATCTGCTGGCCCGTTCCGGGCGAGGAGCCAGCGGTCAAGACGACTATAGTGGAAGATGACGGCGGGCGCAAGGGAGTCGCTGAGCTACGGGCAAGAAGAAAGGAAACCTAGCTGGGATCTGGATCATGGACATGGTGGACATATGGATCTGGAACGGAGAATGGAAGAGTAGGAGCCACAGCGGTGTGTTGAAAAGGAGACAGCTGGACGGTCTTGTGCAGCTATGTCGGTACGTGACAAACGGAGGTGTTTGACACTGAAATCTGGGCAATTGAAGTTGCACTCCGAAAGTCTGTTGCAAGAGCGGAGGCCTTGTGAGCACCTGGAGTCACAACAGTGGCAGTGTTTAGTGATTCACAGGCAGCTATTAGACAGACTGCACACCTGGACCCAAGGCCAGGGCAGCAACTAGCACATCAGCAAAATGTATTTTAGTCACTGGGAGCCTTCAGGAGTGTGTGAGAGGAGGTGGAGTGTAAACTTAGAAGAGTCAATTTCAGGAGAGAATCGGACCCAAGGAGGGCATTCCACCCGGCCTTCATAGTCACTGGGGTCTCTGACCACTGGTACAGGAGCACTTTGGGAGCGGTTGTGGTAAGTTTGGGAGCACTTGGGACTGTCACCCAACCAATGCGGGAATCCCAAAGTAACTCTGAGAGATGGCTGGGTACTTATGAATATTCATTCGAAGGACCACAGGCGTAATCTGAGATTCTCTGCCTGTACACAAGCAATAAGAGTACCTTCCATGTATGATCCATAGATTATTCTTCATTATCAACTTCAAAGTCATACTATCGTACCCAGCATCCCATTCATCATTCTGTTGTTTGCATCGCTACATTAAGGAGAACCAAAGAAAATTGCGAGTTATTCAAAAATGAACCCAGGTAAAACCGAACCAATGACCTGACTAAACAATCGAATGATATCAATCAAACGTAGTCTGAATGTCATCCACACAATCTCCCATCACATCGTGGTCGAAAAACGCAGCATCATTCAATTCATCAATGGCGCAAGGAAGCGGGAGGCTCTGCTTGTATTTCCGAATGATTTGGGCCTGGCAAGTGAGTGAACTTGAATTCCAATGTTGTTTGGCTCGATTTGTGATATCTAAAAGATTAGAATTGAGAGGTTAGCTCGCGGTTAATCAAAATGGAGTTTGAAAGGCAATATGATGAATTCGGGGGAAACAGCGGTGCGCCATCAGGAGAGGAGGAGTGCCTGATGAGGAGTGCGGGGCGGGCAAGGGGATTGCTGATGGTGATGGAGGAGTGCGGAATGAAATTGAGGGGTGCAAATCCAGACCAAAGAGCACTGACAAGGATTGAGGAGGGCCTATGCAGGCCAAGGAGCGCCGATGGGGATTGAGGAGCGCCTATCCAGCGGAGCAGCCAATCCATATTGAGCTGCGCCGAAAGGGGAGGGAGGTAAAGAGTCTGGAATGGACTGGAAGAGGGGATTGAGGAGCGCCCAGACTACAGGAGGAGCGCCGACAGGGAAGGCAGTGAAGAGCGCTGAATGAAATATTGATGTGGCAATCCAGACTGAGGAGCGCCGACGGGGATTGCGGAGTGCCT
>Ga0307515_10004029_pt1 | contig 30674 bp, 15 predicted proteins | sample 17_EM_MG_FD_194513 | JGI IMG/M metagenome (GOLD analysis project Ga0307515, IMG submission 194513) | Populus trichocarpa ectomycorrhiza microbial communities from riparian zone in the Pacific Northwest, United States - 17_EM | ecosystem: Host-associated > Plants > Roots > Unclassified | place...
CAATTGTCGAAGGGAGAGAGCTCCAAGGTCATTGAGAAGAGAAGGTTGACTTTATTGTTGGAGTTAGAAAGCACACCTGTAATTTTATGCTACGTGGTTGGATCTTGGTGGTCGATTTAGACTGGTCATGCTTGGAAGATTACAGGCCTCTCATACAAACACACCTGTAAAGGTCAGTGGGAAAGCAGCAGACATTATGTTAAAATATTATCACGAGGAAATCAAGAAGGAGCTAACAAATATTTGATAAATGTGAAAGACAATAAGCCCTAGCTCCTATATAATATATTTTTTTTAGTTTAACGTGGGTGTTCGGGCCAGCTTGCGTGTATCTCGACTAATTCCATGGGCCCTGAAGTTAACGATCATATAAGCCTTCAGTGGCCATCATATGAGCAACCACAGGGTTCGAATCTGAGACCACAGAGGGAGCAAACTTCTTAATCTCAAGCTTTTATCACTGGGCCACCACCTAGATGGTTGCTCCTATATAATATTGTTGTTATATGTTGATGAATGGCATATTAATGAAAAATCAATGTCTAATTAATAAATTAATTCCAATTCTTTTTATATGGGATGCTATTGCAAACTATTTATGGTGTATATGGTTATGGATTTTAGTATAATTTTAGGATCATAAATAAATTATTCACAAATATATATATATATATATATAATTAGGACTATGAAATGAATCATATTGTTGGATACATAAAAGATAAAAACATATTTAGTTAAAAAAAAATTAAAATATAAAATAAATCTAACCGGTTTTGAAATAGATTTATATACTTTCAAAACAAAACATAATGTAAAAAAACATGTCTTATTTATCATTCTTGTTTCTGTATTTTCCATTTCGATATAATAATTAAAGGTTATTGAATGATAGAACTAGATTAATAGTCATTTTGTAGTTGAAAACTCTTTGAATGAAGCAGTGATCATTTTTCAAGTATAATTAAATTGCAAATTATCAGCATTTGTTGATATTAAAATTATGAACTCTTGTTCTTAATTAATAGCAAGTATGTACTCATATATTTCCACGTACAGTAAATCTCATATGGTTACTTAATTTTGCTTGGCTATTAGAGTACTGTGCTGAAATGCCGATGACAGCTAACGTAGGGAGGCCTAATCATCTCTAAAATGGGCAAATGATTTAAAATAAATGATAGCAACCAGCCATGCAACTGAGGAAAAAATTCTCCGATCAAGTCTAACCACTACCGTCCAATCATTCTCATCTTGGACTCGTACAAAAACAAAGTCAAACACATTACACGGTTATCGCTTCTCTGTATGATCCAAATTTCGTTTAATCCATCTACTTTCATAGGCATTCACACCATGATCTTCAATTTGATCTGCTGATAGTTAAAGTTGCCTGTTTTTGTAGCATGTATCTTTCAGACTTTCAAAGCTTTTTGACCTTTTTCATTTTACATGTATTTGCAATCTCAAGAACAAGGATTTCTTCAATCTGGGAACTTGATGTGAAGATGGAAGCATTTCTCCTGATAAAACGAAATTAATTGGAATAAGAAAATATTTTTTTTTTGTTTAAAGTCTTTAATTGTGCATAATTACTAGATTGCATACCCATATATATATATATATATTATACATGTGTGTTATTGTATTATTAACATAGAGAAGAAAGATACGTACGTGGCCAGAGGCCGGCACCAAATCTTTTTGACTTGAAATCTCTCTGTCCCCCTCTATATATATGAAGGGTCATCTTCCTCCTAGCAGCCACAAGAACACTTTCTGTTTTAAGATCAGCTTAGCCCACTTTCTCTCCTTTTGACAACCTTGTCTCCTTCCTTACAAAGTCCTAACCACAAGCACTATTGCAAGAAAAAAGAACACGGTACTATATCAATGGGAAGAGCACCTTGCTGTGACAAAAATGGACTCAAGAAAGGTCCTTGGACTCCTGAAGAAGATCAAAAGCTCACCGCTTATATTCAACTTCAGGGACCTGGAAACTGGCGTTCCCTCCCCAAAAATGCTGGTATATATATATATGATCGTTAATTTATGAATGATGGATTTTTTGTTTTATTTTTCTTATAACTTAGCTTGTTGCATTCATTGTATAGGGCTCCAAAGGTGTGGAAAGAGCTGTCGTCTTCGTTGGACAAACTACCTGAGGCCTGATATCAAGAGAGGAAGATTTTCATTTGAAGAAGAAGAGTCTATAATTCAACTTCACAGTATTTTGGGAAACAAGTAAGACTACTATCCCTTTGGATTTTGATTTTGATTGATATTTTTTCTCCTTGGTATCTTGTAGGATTAGTATGCCAGTCATTCATAACAATTTTTCTGTCATGATAGTCATAAATTAACTTGAATAATTAGGCTAACAATTCCACGTTTCTTTTCAATTTTAGGTGGTCAGCTATAGCAGCTCGTTTACCAGGAAGAACTGACAATGAAATCAAGAATTATTGGAACACTCATATAAGGAAAAGGTTGCTTAGAAATGGAATTGATCCAGTGACTCATGCCTCACGTCTTGATCTTCTTGACCTATCCTCTATTCTGAGTTCAGCTTTGTGTAACCCATCATCACTACTCACTCTGTCAACCTTGGTGGGCAATACTCAAGCCCTACTAAATCCTGATATTTTTAGACTATCCACCACTCTATCATCGTTGAAACAAGAAAATTCAGACCTGTTTTTGCAGCAACTACAAGAAAACGAGCTTTGCAGCTCACTGTTACAAAACCAAGCTATCCCTACATTATCGTCACAATCTAACCAGTTTCAGAATCAAGCTGAACTAATTCCTGCTTGCACTACTACTACATCTACTGGCACATTTCTAAACCAAACAACACCACTTATGCTAGCAAATGTGGAAGGGTTTTCACCGAATACAACAAGTACTTTTAGCTGCCAAAATTCACAAGAAAATTCCGTGCCTTTGAACGAGGGATTGGTTTCACAGCCAAACTTTTATTGCAATAGTACTACTACAACAAATCCTACAGTTCCTGAACTTGAAGAGTACTCAGGATTCCAATCAGCAAACAACGGCTATCGGAATTTTAGCATTGGCTCGGTTATTTCAACGCGTTTTACGAGCCCGGATCCATTGAATTCACCATCAACATATGTCAACAGCAGCAGTACTGAGGATGACAGGGAGTGCTACAGCAGCTTGTTGAAGTTCGAAATTCCAGAGAGTTTCGACATTGATGATTTCCTGTAAATATATATTGCCTAAAATATGATAGATGATGTAACACTAGACTGAGGTTTTTTGCTGTTTTTGTGCTTTGATTTTTGTTTCGGATTTTCAGTATTTATGTTCATATATATACATATATATGAAATTTGTTTTATTTTTTCAGTTATTTTTCTTCTTGTTTTGAGCCATGTTCATGAATTTCTCTTAATATATATAGATTTTGTTGCCTTGCAACAAAACATAAACCATTGTTCCTTAACCAGAAGAGCTGTATTGGAGTAGTAGCTAGGCACCTGGGATTCTCACTTAGCAAGATAAGGTCAGGACATAAGGTAGAAAATTAATTATCTGGGATTATGTCTAAATTAAGTCATTAATTATTATCATTGATGATATTTCAAAATTCAATATTCCTTATTACTAAGGAATGAGGATTTTAATGAGGATTTTAATGAGGATTTTTTAGTATTTGGATAGAGAGTGATTACATATAATTCACGTTAATATTGTATTCTTTAAAATTCATGAAATTGATGATTGATGATAAAATATATCCTATGATAATAAAGTTAGTGAATTTTAATAAGAAATTACAATAAATAAGATAATAAATATTAAATTCTAAAAATAAGAGCATTTATTTTTAGTTGTATATGATAAATGCTTTAAAAATAAATATATGAATGCTTAGAGAATAGAAAAAAATATGAATCATTTACCTGTGTGGTTTAGGGGGTACATATAGCATCTAAACTTTATCATTTTACTTGAATAGAGGGGTTGAAATGTCATCTCCTCATGATAGCATTAATAAGTGATATATATCACTTACACAATATTAATGAGGAATAAATATCTCTTATATAATATTAATATGGATGGAAATATAGTAAGTTCTTAAGAGATTTTTATACACCTAAGGATGCAAGGAGAAGATCATTCTTGATTTTTAACATTGTATGTTAAAAAACATAAGAACAAACAAGCAAATACTTGTGACCCAAAAAGAAACCTAAAAAGATTATCAACTTCATATATATTTAGACCTGTAATGATTCCAAACTCAAGGGCGAAGGGTCTGACAACTTGTCAGATCCATATATACTTGGACTTAGTGTGTAGCTGAACCGAAAAATATTGGGTCTGGTATCTCTCCGAACCCACATGTACCTAAGCTTAACATCTAGTTGAACCCGAGGATATTGAGTCTAGTATCTTGTCAAACTCGCATGCACTTGGGCTCAGCACGTAGCTAAACCCAAGGGTGTGAAGTCTGGTATAAACGAGACATAAGAATAAATAAGCAAATACTTATGACTCGAAAAGCAACCTAAAAAGATTATCAACTTCATATGTATTTTCAGCACGTAGCTAAATCCAATGGTGTCGAGTCTGGCATCTTGCCAGACTCACAAGCACTTGGGCTCAACACGTAACTAAACCTAAGGGTGTTGGGTCTCGAGTCTCACCAGACCCACATGCACTTGAGCTCAGTGCCTAGCTGAATCCAAGGGTGTTGGGTCTAACATCTCTTCAGACCCACATGCACTAGACTTAGCACATAGCTCAACACAAGATAGGCCATTAGGAGATTTTTATGCATATAGAGATGTAGAGAGATGATCATTCTTAACTTTTAACATTTTATGTTAAAAGACATAAGAATAAACAAGAAAATACTTGTGACCCAAAAATAAACCTAAAAAAATTATCAACTTTATATGTATTTGAACCTGAAATGATTCCAAACTCAAGTCTAAAGGGTTTGACGGTTTGACAGCTTGTCAGAAACATATGTACTTGGGCTTAGCGTGTAGCTAAACCCAAGAATGTTGGGTTTTATCTCTCCAAACTCACATGTATCTGGGCTCAACACGTAATTGAACTCAAGGATGTTGGGTCTGGTATCTTGTCAGACCCATATGCAGTTAGGTTCAGCACGTAGCTAAACCCCAAGGTGTCGGGTCTAGCATATATCTTGTCAGACTCGCATGCACTTGAGCTCAACACGCAGCTAAACTTAAGGGTGATGACGTCAAACCCACTTGCACTTGGGCTTAGCGCATAGCTGAATTCAAGAATGTTGGGTCTGGCATCTCTTCAAACCCACATGCATTGGGGCTCAGCACGTAACTAAACACAAGGGTGTTGGGTTTGGCACCTTGCCAGACCCACGTGTATTATGGCTCTGCACGTAGCTGAACGCAAAAGTATTGAGTTTGAAATCTCTTTAGATTCACATGTATTTAAGCTTAGCGTGTAGCTGAACCTAAAGATATTGAGCCTAATATCTTTCTAGATCTATATATACTTGAACTCCGCCCCAGTTAAATCTAAAGATATTGGCTCTGAATCTTTTAATTATTAGAATGGGAATTTCAGCTACCTAGCTCTATCTATTTCAAAATGAATGCGTCACTCACTTGGTATGCAAGGATGTGATCAATTGCTTAGTCTAGTTGTTATGACAAGTATAGTTAACCACTCGAATGGAAATTAATTAATGCTGAAATACGAAATGGAAGCAAGGAACTCTCCTTCAAATTTTCCCCTCGGTGACACAATCTCATTGTCATTTCTTTACCAGCATCGATCTGCCTTTATCAATCTACCTTCTCTTTTCTCCTTGACCGCCCACGAAAAATGGTTTCGTGAAGCACTGTCCCTTCAGACCAAGAACAGGTTCAAAGAGTTCCACAAAAAGTTACAACATTCAAATTTCAACACAAAAAGTGCCTCCTTGTCTTCACATATGACTCTAGTTTTCCTTGCAACCAACTTGATTTGTTGAAAAAGAAAAATCAAAAAGCTGCTGCATTGAAAAATATGTGCCAAGTGATAAAGATTCTTTAATATAGAGAATATAATTTTTTTATTATTATTTTTTCGTGCTTTCAAGAGTTTTGATGTCATGATATTAAAAAATAATTTTAATAAATATTATTTTAATAAATTTTTAAACACAAATATTTTCAAAAATAATTATTACCAATTATATTTTGTGTGCGAGGGTGTTTTGTTGCTTGAAGGAAATGATTTAATCCCAGAATCTACAGAACAGTTTTGCTATTATAATGAAATATTGAAGTAATATTAAACAAGATTTTATTTTGAATCCAATTGTAACCAAGTTATTTGTGTTAATATTTGAGAGAAGAAGTATGAGGTTTTGAAGAGGTTGATTTAGCAGTTAAAATGATATACTTTTTCTTTAATCATAAAGTTTAAACTTTACATTAAAATATTATAAAAAATAAAATTTCATAAATCTTCTAATTTTGACATGAATAGCTTATAAACACAGGGATTTAATTTTATCGTGTCAAGTATTTTATATCCAGAGGTCAACTCATACATAAAATCTTCATTAATTATGGAGGAAACTTCAAATAAAGTTGGTTTCCTTTTTCCAACCCTGGTGACGGCCATGGATAAGATCATCATCTGCAATTATTGCTCTTACAATAATGTGAACTGTTCAGCTATATTATTGCTGCAATGATTTCAAACAAAATGGTGGTCTTCAGCTAAAAGTGGGGCCAAAAAAAATAAAAGCAAGAAGACTACAAAAAATAAAACCAAGCATGACATAATTATTGTCCTAAATATACTTAGATTTGAAAAAAATATTAAATTAATATTTTTTTTAGTAATTTTTTAATAATTTTAATATATTAATATTATAAATAAAAATAAATTAAATAAATTTATTTTAATATATTTTTTAAAAAAACATGGTACGTACCACAATCTGAAATGGTCGGTGGCTTGCCTACTTGTTTTTGTTTTTATTTGTTTGCCTTGCATTTTCCTTACGCGTTAGTAATTTCTTCAAGGCAAGTATTAATCGTCAAATTAAATACACCTTTAATTTGGTGGAAAATGAAACGGATATTTTTATACATATGGGCACCGTCAAGGGATGATACGATGCCTGTTAATCAATTTCTTGTTTGACTTTCCAAATTATGGAAAAACCATAGTTTGGGAATGCTGTGATCATATATTTTAAAAAATAAATTGAATTTTTTTATTTAAAATTAATTTTTTTATATTTTCAGACCATTTTAATATGCTAATATAAAAAAATATTTAAATAAAAAATATTTTTAAAATAATAGCTATCACAATATAAAATTCACCGAGTGCTTAAGGATGATAGAATTAATTTTAAAATCATGTATTGAAAATCATGTAATACAATTTTATAATATCTTTTAAAATCAAAAGTGCATATAATTTTAGGAGCCCAGGCTAAAGCCCAATCAAAATAAACATTGGACTATTAACTTCATTTGTGCTTTTCTTAAGTAACAGCTCAAACAATTGGGCTTTAAGCCTACTGTGAATTCGTTTGGGCTTTAGGCCCTTTAAACTCTCTTCTTCTTCTTTTCAAAGTAGTTTATAGTTATACTGGGGAGTAGGATATCTATAGGCCTTGGGCCATCAGAGCAATGAAAAGCTAGGCCAAATTTTAATACAACCCATCCCAGGCCTTGGGCTATTTTATATGCTTCGTCCGTTTTAAGAAATAAAAAACTTTAGTGACGAGGATTTTGTCGTAAGAAGCGTTGGTTTCGTCGCCAATTTTTGTGGAAAAAAAACAAAGCGACTAATTCGATCGTCTATGATTGTCGATTGATCTCCCTTCGCTTCTCTCTCCAACTGAGAGAATGCTATATTATAATTTTAAAATCTAACTTGATTTAGTGGGTTTATCTGGATTTTAGCTAATTTGAAATTAGAATCGGATTAGATTTATGAAAAAATAAAGATAATTAAAAATTTTATTGACCCGGTTAACCTGGTGACCTGGTAAAAAACCTGATTAACTATTTTTTTTATTTTTAACCAAAATAATATCGTTTTGATTTATAAAAAAATAAAGTTGATGTAGATGACTCAGTGATCTAGTAACCCAATCAAAACTAATAACCCTAACTTTGGTTCAGTTAAGCTACCAAACTGAGTTTAAAAACAGTGCGCTCTACCCATTTAAAATTGTGATAGTTGACAATGGAGATTGGATAATCATTTGCTGTGTTAATGATTTTGACTGACTCTTTTTTTTTTCCCCCTAATAAATCAATGACAGGATATTTGATTATGGTTTGAGATCCAAAGGTAAGGTGTTGATTATGGGATACAATGGAAATGGAATTTCCCAACTAAATTTGTCAATAAAAAAAAGCTAGAAATATATCTTTATATTATATTGTTCTACAATGACCAAATTAATTTATGAAAATATATCCTATAAATATTGATCAAATTTGTTTCTAACCTAAATAGCTTAACATCCGCACAAACTCATACTATTTTATATTTAATTTTTATTAAATAAAATAGGAGTGTTTAGATTCGAAAATTCTGATACTATATCAAATAATCATCTCAACCTAATGATTTAAGCCGTTAGATGAAATTCTAAGAATAATTTTATATTAATCTCTAACATTCCCAACTCTTTTTTATCTCATGTAGAAGAAAGAAAGAAATATAAAATTATATATAAAAATTCAAGATATATGCCTTATAGTGACGTGGTTTACAAAATATAGCCTAAAGAAAACACATAGAAACTAGCTGGCTTAATTAATCGTTATATTTCCTCTAGTAGCACTTGTTTCATGTTGAGGTAATCACGCCGTCATAAAGCTGCCTGAATTTAGAACGAAACTTGTATTTGAATTAAGTGATTGAGATGTGCCAACTTCCAAAGGAATGGCTGTCATAATCTAATGTTAGGTTGATAGTGCTGCTTCCATGGAAGAAGACCTTTCGTTCTTAATTATTTAAATATATTAAAAAATAAATAAACTATAATGCCAATGGGGCAAGTAATCCTCGGATTGAAGAGCCACTTAATCTCAATTAAAAATGTTTAATTAGTAATTAATTATCTTACCTAAAAAGTGCAAATGAGAACAACCTTTTTCATGACACTTGTGTGATTATGAGAGCTGTGATATGTATTAATTTTCTTTTCTTTTTCTCTTTGACGAAACCAGAAGGAACTGGGAGTGGTTGCAAGAAGTGCAATTTTTTTTTTTCTTCTAAACTTTGGTATCTGAAAGCCCACTAGATCCTGACCAATCTGATTCAGCTAAGTCGACTCATTGAAAAATAAAGCTCTCACAGTAATAATATATTTCATTTATAAGACTTGAACTCGAGATCTTATTTTTAAAAAAAAAACATCAAACCACTTGAATCAACCACACCATTGGTCAAAATATATAGTGTATTTAAGAGTGTGGTATTAGTTTTTTTTAAGTGTATTTTATTTTAAAAAATATTAATTCAATATTTTTTAATAGTTTTAATATATTGATATTGATCGTAAAAATAAAATTAAAAAACATATATTTTCAAATGAAAATTTAATTTAATAAAAAAATAGCATATCACAGTGCCTATCACTTTAGACGGTTGCTTTTGTGTATGAAAAGGCAAGAGAGAAGGAGACGTCTATGATGCAATCTTTTCACCAGCTACTTTCCTTTCTATGAAATTCGAAATTATGATTTTGCTTTTTTGATGATTGAATTGCTGAAAGTGTTGCAGATAAGCCATGCTAACCAATGTTTCTTTATTTTATTGACTTCAGGCAAGAAAACTGGTTCGTGTTGCTTGAAATGAAGAAAATAAAGCCATAATTACTGCGAATAGAGAGGCCGAAGAGAAACATTGCGAAAGCTACAAGGGCCAGAATATTTTTTACCCTTTTTTAGCACCATTAATTTATTTATTTTTAGAGAGATTCAATTGTATAATAAAGGATGTTATTTGATAGTGTTGTAAATTTTACTTTTAAATATGTTTTAAAACTATATTTTATTTGAAAATTCATGTTTTTTTTAATATTTTTTTAATTATTTTAATGTATTAATGTCACAAATAAAAAGAATTCTAAAAAAATTATTTTAATTTATTTTCAAGTAAAAATCACTTTTAAAAAACAATTCATACCACGATATCAAACACACAACTAAACAACTTAATACTAGGTTGATAATTTTTTTAGAAAAAACAAATTGCCCTTTTCCAAGAAAAAAACTAACTAGCAAATGCATCAAATCACTTTTAAAAAAAAAAAAAAAAACTTCCCAGTATATCCATCCTTCAATCTAATTAAATTTGTAACATTCTAAGAAAAAAGTAATGTCACAAATTAAGCATAGGTTTATAATCACAAATTAAACAAATCACAAATTAAAGTTAAATCTTTATAAATTAATATTTTTATAATCATAAAAAATTATTGATTAACAAGATATTGTTTAAATTACAAATCTAAATCGAGACTAAAGTTGAACAAACATATTTTTTTAATTAAAATGATTAATTTATCAAGATTATACTGTAAGGACCCCAGAATGCTATATCAGATAGCCCTACATACACAAAAATGTTTGCAGAGCCATGGCGATAGCCCTACATTACCACAGCTTTTTCTTACAAAACGAAGACATCCTCTCTAATTTGAATCTCTCGGCATTGTACTATAAAGGCTCAAGCAAGGGATAGGTCCTTCCTTTTTCTGTCACAAAAACTGAAACTGAGGGACCCGAAACCCTAAGACGCAAATAAAATTAAAGAGAAAAACAAGATTAAAAAAATAAAATCATAGGGAGTAGAGATGGGAAGCTTTTGGTAAAGGAACTTTATGCTGGAATAATTCTTGCTTGATTGGCGCTTTACGTTTTGTCCTTTGATTTTTACATTATATTCTTCTTGTTTCCATTTGTGGCTATTATTTTTTTATTCTATAGTTTTCAATTTAATAGAACTTTTTGTCACACAAAAAGGGAGTTTTTTTCATGTGGGAAATATTGTCGAATATGCAGGGAATATAGAAATATTAGCTTGAAAATGGAGAATCTTGGCTGGGTTGGATGGTAGTTGTCAAACATAGATTTCTTTTATTTTTCTTATAGATCATGGGTGAAAGAAAATAGAATTATAATTAATATTTTCTTTAGAAGAGAGACTTGTGCTATCAATTCATTCATTCCTTCCATTTTATTGTGTATTTTCCTCCTTAAAATTAAAAAAAAAATGTACAATTATGAACCCAAGTTGGAAAATCTTCTTACTCTTTTTTTTCACATTTTTTAATATATATATATATATATATATATATATATATATATATATATATATATATATATATATATATATGTATTGACCTTTGTTGAAAACTATATATAGGAGTGGGCATACCATGTGGATTGAAGTGTTAAAACGTTTTCCACCGAATAAAGAAAACAAAACTGTCCAGGCAATTTCATTACTTTATGTTATCCCAAAAGCAATTTTTGTTAAAGAAAAGTATGATGTTGCTGTCTTGGGCTGTCAAGCATGACTGCTGTCCTGGAGATGCAGCTAATCAAGCAAAGCAACTCGATCGAGCCAAGCAGCAATTGCTGCTCAAAAGAGTTCAGTAGAGAAATGTCAAGTCCATGGGATGCTCTCCTCTTCCAATGCTACTAAACATTTCTTTTCCAGGGCCACCTTCTTGAAAAAGCAAAATTGAGTTTGAAATTAAAGGGTTTGTTTTTTTTTGTGATTTTAAATTCAAGCTGTGTAGTTATTAATACAATGACCACTGTAAGTTTATATGGTTGTTAACTTTAGGGCTCGTGGGATTAGTCGAGGTGCGCGCAAGCTGACGCGGACACCTACGTTAATAAAAAAACAAAAAAATATTAAACTTTTATTTTTATTGTGTTGGTTTAAACTGTGTTTTGAATTAAAAAAATATAAAAAAAATAAATTTTTAAAAGGGTACACTTGGTAATTGAAAAGGATCCTAAGTAAGCAAGGTCATGATTGGATTGAGAAATACTCCACAATTATTGTTTCCTTTTTCTATTTACTAGCTCATTTCCCCTCTTTTCAGTCTTGTTCTGTTTTTTTTTTACCCATCATAGAGAAACATGCATGGACCCGTGCAAGGAATGGAAGGACCTCCACATGATTTGACTTCCACATCATTTTATGTACATATGATAGGAAAAAAAATGGTCCCAAAGCCAAATGTTTCTGTTCTTATGGTATAATCCAAAAGATTTGTTAATCTTTGCCCTTCACTAAAGCAAACCGTCAGATTTTGTGCTGATTTTGATGATCAGTTCTCAAGGGTCATGTCTTTTCCTTTCCCATGTCTAAAATATTGCTGCCTCATCATTTGTTTTGCATGGATCCTAAGTATAGCATCATTTCTTCTTTAGTTTTTGTATATATATATATAAAAACCTAGAAAATCCTAATAAAACCGATTATAAAAAAATAAACTAAGAAAAATATTCCTTTCAAGTATAGAAAAAAAACTAGAAAAATATCTATTTTTCTAAAAAATTTATTGCATCAAAATAGAATTATAATAAATTGTGGAACAATATTATTCATAGGAACCTCCTCATCTCTTTCTATACAAGTGCGTCATTTTCTACTACTTTTATAATATAATTGTTTTAAAGCACGCTTCAAAGCAAAATAACCACCAAGGATTATTGGGTGCTTTGATACTAATTAATGTAAATGAGAGTGGAGGATAAATCATTTATATGAGTCAAAACTCTGAAAGATCAAGAACACCATAAATACAAGAAGACTCTCAAAATTCTTAATTTTATTTCTCCATGTCTCCACTTTTGAAAAGGCTATTACAACTCTTTATATAGAAAAAAAAACTAGAAAACTCTAATAATAATGAATAGAAAAAATAAACTAGAAAAAAATTATATTCAAATAGAAAAAAAAACACTAGAAAAACAGAGAAATAAAAAACAGAGAAATAAAAATAGGAAGAAATGAAATTAACTAAGGAATATTTTTCCTAAAAAAGTTCATGCATCAAGTTCTCCATAGCCTGATTTTCCTTTACGTTCAATTTTTTTTATTTGACTTAGAGCATAGCACGAGCATGTAAACCACTTATTTATGATTTTGAAATTTTATTATCATCTATTCTTTTCAGTAGTTTTATTCCACGGTTCAAATTAGGTGCCTTTTGACCTACCATCATTTTGTGAATTTTTGTAATTCAAAATCACCATTTTCACCTGCAAATTAAAAAATCTCCATAATATCCCAAACATCATTTTTACTTTAAACAGTTATTTAATAATGGAATTTCAAAGTTTAATTTAAATCTTATAAATTTTTGGATCTGGGGTTTGAAACAATTTCTTATGATTATAAATGATGTTTAAGGTGTTGTGTGATGATTTCTACAACTGAAAAGTGGTTGAAAAATAGAAAATAATGAGTAGTTTGGAGGGAAAAGGTAATACTAAAATCTCAGAAATTCCATTATTAATGAATGGAAAATTATTATTTTTAATTCTGATCAAACACAACTCAACATGAAATTAGATACACAACATTGGTTTGCTTTTAATTTTAATTCTATTAATCTTTAATCGAGTCAAAATATTATTATTTTTAACAAGCTAACGAGAGATGTCTTGAACGATTTTTGAAAGTTAGAAAAAGAGATTAAAATTATGAATATTTCTAGAGGACCAAGTGGGCAAACAATTACAAGTGCAGGGACCAATATATACTGTATCTTTCATATCACATCCAGCAAGCATGAGCTAGAGAATATAAAAGAAAAGGACATGAACATCGCAAGTTGCCAAACGAATCTCTTCTGTTTTCCATTGGACCCCTCTCTCTTTTCCCTTCTCTATAAACAAAATAAAAGGACTTAAAAGCACATCAATAAAAAATTACTATACAATAATGGATGATTGCTTTGTATCCTTAATTTGATGTCTCCTCCCGGCCGGGTCGATCCAGGATCTAAACTATTCGGGATTAAAAACAATATCTTGTAAAATATATATTCGGGACAATTTGTAACTCGAATTAAAACTCGGGTCTCAACTCTTGAATTTTTTGCTTGATAAGATGACATTATTTTAATATTTTTTTTTTAAAAAAAACCAACCTAGACTGATTCTCTTACCCATAACTAGATTCTTATCCCAAATTGGTTTCAAAACTGAGTTTCGATTCTGTTTTTTTAAGTATGGTATTATCTAGCACTACCCTGAGCTCGGAACAAGAGAAGATCTATGCCCTTTTTCACGTGGCTGATGAATCCATGATGTATCTTTGGCCTTTTTCATGTGGATGATGAATCCATAATGTGTCATTTCTTACACAAATATTAAAAAGTGGAAGGTATCGAAAGAAACAAGAAAGAGACACTTCTTCCAAGTCATCTTCCACAAATCTTCCACTTCCTTTTTTTTTTGTTTCTCTCCCTCTAGATTTCAAGATCTGCATCTTCTCAACAAAGAAAATGGAAACCATCTTTCCAAGCCAGACAACAAGACCACCAAAGCCCACTAAAACCACTCCTTCTTTGAATATCTCATGAATCTTTAGCAGACGCACTCTCCCTTTTCCTTGATAATTTTCAAGAACCATAAAGGAACTCTCTTTTTATAGTGTTTGATAAAGCTTCTGAAAAGCAAAAGACTCAAAACCCCATCATTCCTTTAACTTCTCTCCATTTCCCAATCAAAATCTCTCACAGCTTTCTTTCACACCCATAAATCTATCCACACTCATTACCTACTCAACACCATCATTAACAACAAGAGCTAGCCAAGAAAAAGTAAAACCCTTTTCTTGAGTTCACTAAAGATGCAAACTTTTCTCACGATCTTCCTCTCTACTTCCTTATTCGCTCTCTCTCTTTCAAGCTTCCTAGCTGAGCCAGTTTCTGGCCAAAACCAGCCTCTAAAACCAGGAGACTATTCAAACCCCAACACAGTCCCTGCAATTCCAGTCCAAACTGAGTCTCAAATTTGCCACTTGGACCTCTCAGCTGAACTTTTTGGTGGTGTGAATGATGCATGTGGTAGAGACCTTGACCGTAGCCGGTGCTGTCCAGTTCTTGCAGCTTGGCTCTTTGCAGCTCATGCAAGGTCAGCCCTTCAAGTCCACGCTTCAGCCCCGACACCATCACCTGATTTTCCAATGATGCCTGATGATTCACAAAAATGTGTGAATTCATTACAAAGTGCACTTTTGAGTAAAAATGTGAAGTTGCCACAGCCTAATGCTAGCTGTGATGCTATACTGTGTTTTTGTGGGATTAGACTTCATCATATTAGTTCCCTTAGTTGTCCTGCTGCTTTTAATGTGAGTTCTGGGTTTCATAATGCAACTCCTACTGCTGCTGTAACGAATTTGGAGAAGAATTGCAAGAATTCCTCTTATGCAGGGTGTACTAAGTGCCTTGGTGCCCTCCAAAAGGTTAGTTTTTAGAAGGAATTTTGCATTTATTGCTCCTTGTGAATGTTTCATCTTCAATGGAGAGAGGGATTACTTCATTTATTAAGGTTGGTTTTCTTGTGGGAATTTTTTTTTTGGGGGGTTTGTGGGTTTTTCGATTGATTAATTCATCTGAAAAATTGGAGTTTTGGGTTCATTTCAAGACTGCCCTTTTCTCCTGGGGTTGGTGATCTCGAGCTTTTCTTGACTTTGCAAATGAGTGGCCTGCCTCAATTCATGGCATTTTTTGGGGATTTCACAACAATTTGAAGGGCATTTTCGTCATAATGTTCATATTATCATTCGGTACGATGCCTTCAGTTTATGCTGTCAAAAAAAAAAAAAAAACCCCTTTCAATTCAAGGTCTTATGTGGGATCTTGCTGGATGTTGTCCAAGTAACAACTTGTTTTGTTCACAAGCAAATTAGTGGAAAAAGGTGTGAAGGACTAATAAGACTTTTTAGGGGATTTGCAAGGGCTAGTTTTCATTTTCTGTTCCTCACTCTCAAAGCAAAAAAAACAAGAGTATATGCTCCTGCTGCTATCACGCTTATAATAATTGGGCTTTTAGGTATGTATTGACTAATGCATTGCATAGTGAGAGTAGCACTTGAATAAGCAGAAGCAGAAGCATGAAAGTGAAAGTGGGGCAGTGTAGGTTTACTTTCAAGGTCTTCTTTTTGCTGTTTTGTGAAAACCCACCAAAGCTTTCTAGGGTAGACCCTGAGAAAGTCACCCTACCCATAGGTCCCAAACCCATGTGCCCTCCTACCGAACCTTTTACACTGCAAACAATTTGGTTGTCCAATTCCTCGAACACAGCCTTTCCTCTTTGGTATTCCACCTTGTTCAAAAACCCTTTTTTTTTCCATCTCTTGTGCATTATTTTCTTATGACTAAAACAATCTTGAATGTGATTGTTTTTACAGCTGAAGGCCAAGAATGGAACACAAGACAGGAGCACAAGAGATGAGAGGGCAAGCAAGATGTTCAACAGGGATTGCCAGCTAATGGGTCTAACTTGGCTCCTTGCAAGAAACAAAACTGAGTACATACCGACTGTTTCTGCTGTTTTAAGAGCCATAATGTATAGCACACACCCACCAGTGCTTGAATCCAAGTGTAGCCCTGATCAAGAGAACATGCCTTTGGCTGTTGATTCACTTCAATTTGAGAAGACACAGTCATCGTCTTCTTCAAGATCAACATCATCATGGCCTGGTTTTTGTTTTCTTGTTTTACCCCTAATGATTCTAGCTAGTGGTTGGTGAATGGCCTAAACCACTGTACTTTTAGCCCTAGACCCTGTAATTCTTTTGGTGGTACATTTTGTTTTAGGGCAATCACGTGAAGCTAGTAGACAAACTAGCACTAAAACGGGCTAATTGGGGATTTTTTTTCTTGTCGTTTAGCCCTCTGTAAATTTCAGCTCGTTTTTGCCGGAGTTTGTTCATTGACATCTTTTATAAGGAGGAACTCTTTGGGATTGATTCTTATTAAGTTTCAATTTTTTTTAATGTTTTTATTATTTATAAATTTTTTTTTAAAAAAATATTATTTAACTTATTTCTAAATAAAAATTATTTTAAAAAGCATCTGCAATTATATTTTTAAACACGCGATGCGGTCCCCTTGTTAGAAAACCAGTTGATTTTTCATAGTTTTTCGCTTGCTTTTTTGCCAAATTTGTTCATATGAAAGCTGGTTCACATGGATTGTATTATAAATTTTTTATGTTTATAGAAGGAAAAAGGTGGGTATTTCTAGGGATTATTTACTAAGAAATATTAAACAATCTAGTTTGATTAATTAAATACTAATCAAAGGAATCTGTATCAATGGCAGCAATTAACATCAATGTGATCGAGGAATCAGTTCCCCAAGACTGAGTATGTTGGTCGTATATTAATGTCAATTATGAGCAAGAGTAGATCCTTTCACATTAATAGTCTTGGGGTTAGGATCTCTGATTATTAAACTTAAAGCATAAAGTTTTGGATGAAAAGTTTGATTAATTTATTTTAGTTGATGGATTCGAAACATAATATATGATTTCACATGCATATGCATGTTTTAGTGCCCTTCAATACTTGTCTTTTTGTGCTGGTCTTACCTTCATGAAAGGTGCTTTCAGTTTCAACTTTCAACATTATATATATATTTGCATAAGTTCTTTTGTCAGACTGTGCTTACTGTTCTATAATTGGATCCAATAATTACTCTGTGACCCGGGTGATGCGGGGTTTAGACCGAGCCGAGTCTCAATTAAAATAAAAGGAAAATTGATCCGGTAACTATGCTGGTGAGTATTACTTGCAGAGAAAATTATCTATGAACTCACTCCAACATAAAAACTATGCTCGTGAGTACTGCTTGTAGAGAAAATTATTGACAAATAATTATCGAAAATTGTAGAAATTGGGACGTTGTTTGGATGGGGGAGATCTTAAGGTCTTTCAATAGCCTTAAACCCAACCCAGGAATTGCCTCCTCCCCTCCTAATGTTACGCCACCAATGCTACAGTCTTGATCCATGCCATTTTGAATCCGAGAGAGCTTGAAGCATCAAGCCCAAGTAGGAAAGTAGGAAAAATTCTTTGAGAATTTTTTATGGTGATTAAGTCGTAACTATTAATATTTATTCAATATAGAAGATAGAGAAAGAAACAACATAAGTAAAAATATTTTTGGTGAAATTAAATATGATTTTTTTTCTTTCTTCTTATATGAATTTTCTCATATTAAGGCCCTATTTGTTTCACGGAAAGTGATTTTTTAGAAACTACTTTCCAAACTTTCCTGTGTTTGTTTGCTATTAGGAAAACTGGTTAACGGAAAACACTTTTCAATCAAAGAAAAATTTGGCTTGATTTACAGGAAAGTGTTTTCCTTTTATTTTAGGCGGAAAACACTTTCCAAAAGTTGTGAAAAATTTATAAATATCATATTATTTGCTGATTATATCAAATCTGGTCCTCAAACTTTTGATTGCTATATATTTTATTTTGAATTTTTTTTTTTTAATTTAATCCCTTAGAATTTGATTTTTATATTAACTTTAATCCTCATTTTTATGATCGTTATTTGCTTTTCTATTATTATTTTTTTAATTGAAATTTTTTATCTATCAAATTTGGTTCTCATTCTTTTGATTGTTACTTATTTTATTTGAAATAATTTATTAAATTGTAATCATTATTATTTTAATTTATCATCTTTCAATTTTTTTATTTGTTAGATTTGATCTCTATTATTTTAATTGTTATTTATTTTATTTGAGATAATTTATGAAATTAGATTTTTTTCAATTTCATTCTCATTCAACTTTTTAATTTGTAATATTTGTTTCTTATTATTTTAATAAACTTAAAAAAATAAAACATTAATAAGTTATTTTTCAGCTTATTTTTTATGACATAACTAAATAGTTGAAAGTATTTTCCAACTTATTTTCCATTATATTATCAAATATAAAAAAATAATTCGCTTTTTAGGAATCTACTTTTCAAGGAAATCACTTTTTTTTTAAAAAAAAACTACTTTCCAACAAATAAACAAGATCTAAATAAATATATATAGTTATAAACAACCATCATAAAACTTCTCAAGCGCAGCAATAAGATGTTTCATAAGTTTAAATACTAAAAAAAATAAAAAAACTTAAGTTCATTACCACTTATAAGTCATATATCTATATGTCCAAAACAAAAATGTTAGAAGGAGAAAAAAAGAGTCTCTACTCTTCTACCTTTCTAGGAAACTGTTCAAAGGAGAATCATTTCGACTCGAAATAAGGATTAGGTGCCGACGATAATGTAGCTCAACTGACAGTAAAATCTCTCTCCTGCTAGAGATCTTGTGTTAAAAAAAAAAAGAAAAAAAAAAGAAAGGATTGGTTCAGAACATCCACCAAGTTTAAATGGATTTACTAACTTTATATTTTGCCAATCGCATCATGAATCCTCGTTCCATGAATTTTATAGTCTTTACCTCCTAGCAGACAATCCTCATTCCAAATTCAGAAAAATTCAGTGTTCATCATCCCTTGCCTATAAGCCATAACAGGTCGAGAAACGTATCAATTGCATAATCAATGTTCTGCAGTAGTAGCTCCTTGTTGCCCAGCCGCTCGAGTTGTTCTGGATCTTCCTCAGACTGTTAAAATATTGCAAGCCTTCAAGTTCAAGATTGGATAGTGGAAATACCATAAACATTCTGTTACACATCTATACAAAGGGAACAAGGATAGATAAATAAAGGTGGCATACTTCTGGTTGTAGCAATGTTTCAATGCCACCCGCAGCAAGATCAGCTGAAACAGTTTTTGACCCTTCCGAGGCTGCCTTAGAGTAGTAGTACTTCACGATGGCCAGTTTTGGGAAAACGTATGCGTACAGAAGAACACAAAGAAGCTCAAAAAATGCAGAGATGGCAAGAAATGAAACTGCAGAGAGAGGTGGAACACAGTTGGCCATACAAATCGAATTGGCAGAAGACTGAAGAGTACACTATCTCTAAAACCAACAATTATCAAGAATTATCAGCAACACATACATGTACGAAGAAAGTATAGGAGTTCAGATTTGTGCTCAATTGCAAAGAGTTTTGAGAACATATTGTTCTTGGGATTGAATAAAATTCTAAATAGCAAGCAAGAGAAATATTGTCATTGGTACTCCATGCACACATGGTAGCAATTAGCAAGCCCCTGAATTCGAAAAGAAGTTAAGAAAACGAAATTTGGGTTAAAAAAGATAAACGCAATTGAGATGAAATTATCGGTTATATGATCATAAATCACTCAAATTGTAATTAGACGTAAAACGATTCCATGGTAACTTGGATCAGCCAGCAGATACTTTAAATGAATTGAAGTACTCTCAAACATCACACAAGCAAGAAATTCAATAGAGATCTCAATAATTAAGTACAAGAAAGTTGCAAGAGAGTAATATAAAGTTATTCGTGAAGCTTCCATCCTTCTTTTATTTAATTAAATTATAAAAATTAAATATAAAATAGTGATAAATTCATGTAAAAGCATGTGATAGAAGTAATATAAAAATATTTTTCATGTTTAAACTTTTGAGTTGAGATTAAAAAAAAAAACGTTTTCTATTTACATGCATAAAAAATAAAGGAAAATTGCATTGCTACTGGGTTTTGGTGGAAAACGAATAGCAGACCTTCCAGAACTATCATCAGGAAACCATTTTCAAGTAAGAGAAATGGAGGTTCATTTTTCACAACTTTTCTTCTAAATAAAATTACATGAAGCAAAATGAAAAGGGGATTGAACATACTGGCTCCCTTGCGAAGTTCATCCTGTGAATTGTCGAATGCTGCTTTTGTAATTAACCTCAAAGCAGAGATTAGAGCTCCAGATGCTGATAAACTAGCGAGAAATGACTGCAGAAGTTCTATACAAGGAAAAGGGTCCAACTAAATTGAACCAAACTCAAATATTTGTGCAGCACAGAAGCACACGAGAAATGTAAACTGACTGTACACTGGCCTGAACAAATTCCGGTTGCATGAAGGAGAGCTCACCAACCATTCCACCGGCCCTGTACATGAGCATCTGCGAGTCCAAATGCCCCACTGAGTGCACAGATTCCAACAAAGGTTCCAAGTCCTCCTTTCCCTGATGACGGTAAGAGTGTGTTTAGTATTTTGTTATTGTGATTTTAAAAAAATAAGTTTAAAAAAATTATTTTTAATTGTTATTGGTTTAATTAAAATATATATTTAATTAAAATTGTAGTTGAAGTTTCATGTTTAGCAAAAAAAAAACATGTTCAATTATAATTTTTATTTTGCAATTAGATTTATATATATTTGATTATCAATACATTGTAAAAACAACCATGTAAATTACGATGCTCGTTTTATTATCCTATTAAACTTATTGTAATCTCATCACAAAAATAATCTATACACAAAGAAGTATGTATTTCACTATAATATACTTGTTAATTATTACTTAACTACAAAAACAAGAGCAATTAATTAAATTCATGTACATGTTTCATTCTATTTCATCATTTAATGAATTAAAAAATTAGTTTTTTTCTGTTGGTGTCAAGCATTGATATAAGTCTGTTTAAATACAAACACTCTAAACATTATTGAGATAATTTCAAGCTTTTTTATTCATATAGTTATTTCTTAATCTAAGAAAAATTTTAAAGGTTGTTTTGTCTGTGTCTTTTCAATAATAATACAAAATAAATAAAATTAAAAAACACATGATGAGTGGTTCTGGAAGTATGTAAAAATTGCTTCACCAAAATCTAAGGTAGAATCTCATTTATTAGTAGGTTCTATGAATAAAACCACATCTTTATTTTATAATCAAATACCATATAATTGAGGTTAGAAAAAAACATAACAGCTGCCGCAAAATCAAACGTTACCTAATCCAACTAGAGAAGCATAACAAAAGGGATTGAAAGATTATTTATGTGCTTAGAATTTATGCAGTAAGTCGATGAGAAGCGGAAAATGTAGTTTTTGAATAAAAGGCACCCTCACAACTAAAACCAAAAGAGTGCTGAAGAAGAAAAGAATGTATCCAAAGAAATTCCGCAAACGAGTGTTGATTTTTGCCTCGTAGTATGCAAGAACTGCAAGTGTTCCAAGCGCAAATGGCTGATATATACAAGTGTAAGGACCCTGGAAGAGTGGTATCTCTGCATAGCCAACCAAAAACTATAGTCAAATATCATCTATGCAATCTGAAATTGAAATTCATCCAACAGTTTAATAAAAATTATATTTCCTTTTAATTAGATAAATTTCATATATCTTCTTGAGTTTATATGCCCATTATAAATTATCTTATACAAATTCTAAAATTAATAATTTTCTTATAATATTTCATGCATGATAGGCTTCTTAGCATGAACTCTATATACTATAACATTGAACCACCAATCTTCAACCATAAATTAAAGTGAGTTTGCATGTGACAAATTCTCTCTTCTAATAACAAGGAACGCTGTTTAAATTAAATTAAGCTTCCATCTCTAATAATTATTTAGTAAAAAAAATAATTATGAATTTAGTTTAAATTAAATTTAAATAATTAAATTAAGCTTTCAAATTGAACTAAATTGGTGAAGTATCAGAAAAAATACCAAAATAAAACCCGTGGAAATCAACCATCAATGAGTAGTTTTAAATATGAATTTTATATAAAATTTCCATGGTTAAGAAGGTGGGACCTTTTATATTTTCTATATCTATCATTAAAAAAGTGCTTTCCCTCTAATAAATAAAAAGAAGGAAAGCAACACACAGGTCGATTTCCATTGTTTGGACTTTGGAGTGTGAAAAGTTCATAAAATAGCTCAAGTCAAATATCCCATCAATGTTATGATGATCACAATATAGATATTTGGACAGAGATATCTTAACTTTCAAGAATATTTTATACAAACAGCTCACTAGCTTGGATTAATTGTAAGTGGATTTGTTCACCATGTTAACTTCTAGTTCTGAATCTAAGGAAGGATGCGAACAAGAAACTCTTGCGATTTTTTTATATAAAAAAACCCAGTTTTCATCTTTTTAGACCGGGTTTGATAACTATGGGTTCAGGTTCCAGGTTTATGACATTGCCAATCTCCAGAGCCACATTCGGTCCGACGGTTTGAAATTGTGGTGCCTGAACAGTTTACATTGGTATTCTTTCGATTAAACCCGAATACCCAATGCAGGTTGGGTAAGACCGGATTGCTGAAACGAAAACTACTAGACTGGGTGAACTCAACCGACCGGGTTTATATGACCCACAAAATCGTCGGTGAGTATACGTGCTGAGATTTGCAGTGGAGGCCACCCTTACTGATGAAAGCCGCGTGGTTGCTGGAGGGAAGTTGATCATTGGCATGTATGGCAGCTACAGATAATGTGTGACTGCCATTACCTCGAGGCTAAGGACATACAAGACCATGCAATAGAATAAGGTATAAAGAATAGATTACCAAACATCACAAGATTATCCATTTTTAAACTGTATTGTTATCCTTACATCTCATGAGCTCGTATTCACATAGCATACCTCTATGACATAGGATGTTTTGGCTCTGTTGCGAAACAAACCAGTTCACAACTTGAATATATGGTGATTCATTTAACAAGTGACTTAAGTCCACCATGGATCATCTCCGGTTCTGAAATCTGTTTCGACCCATGGAACAAAGACCACCTTGCCGTCGTCTACGTCGCAGTGAGCCAATGCCAATGACTGTGCCGAGAAGTAAAATTGAAGTTGGATATTGATAAGCGTGAAATCAAAAATCAAGTAAACTGTTACTAATTGTTGATCTAGAACAACTGTTGTCGTTCTTTCATGATCTAGGATAAAGTAACTAATCCGCTGGGAAAATTCTGTTTGACTTACCAGGGGAGCTGGCCCTCGGACAACTCTTCCTTGGTCATTGTACTGGGATCCGTGGCAGGGGCAGATGAACTTCTTCTCGGCCTGGTTCCATGGCACAACACACCCAAGATGTGTGCACACAGCATTAATTCCATATGTTGCAAGAGTTCTATCTTTCTCAACAACAAGGTAGGTTGGATCTCCCTGAAGTCCACAAAAGAATCCAAATAATTTTCATTATTACAAGTTGCTTCAGAATATCTAAAGCTTATCTCAAAGGACGTTTGAGCACCAAACAGATTAGCCATTAATGAAAGTTGTGTTCAAAAGGCAAGAAAATGATTTAGTTTAACAAAATTTTACAGGCCCTTGTAGAAGTGTGAGAACGATGGTTGAATTCGCACAAACATCTCTTTACCATAAATTGCAACTTCTAATAAAATCTTGCAAGAAAATAAAAGGCATGAATGTTATATTTTCTTTCGAATTAATAAGTGGAAAATATGATTTAAGATTGGAAGGAAAACATGATTGAGGAAAATGTACACCGTCATAAAGATCACTACAAGCAATTGGCACATAATATAACAAAAATGTTTACAATAACAGTATAAAAATTCATTTTAAATTGTTTCAGAAACATTTATTTTATATTTTTACCTTGTCTCTCCAATTAAATATGTTTATACTAAGACACTAAATAAATACAATGGTGATAATTTGATAAGAAAACAATAAACCTTGTCGTTCCTTTTCCGTAGTAAATGAACTCTTTTAATAAGATAGGGAAATGGAATAAAAAAACATGTGCTTCAGGAGAAAAAAAAGAAGCTGCCAGTACCTTCAATCCTTGAGAAAGGGTTCGGTCTCCAGGGCCATGAGTCTTAAGCCATTGCTCTACAACGATATCATTTCCAAGGGCATCCTTGGCAACGGTACCGCCACCACCACCTCCTAGTCTGTTAAGATTTTCCAATTACAACAAGGAAAAGTAATTTGTGTGTTTAGCGAAGTCCCAATGGAACGATGTATATTATCGTTCGTGATGGCCAGCAATTTAATACCTAAACAAATGAACTACAGCAGTAGTGAATGGCCAATTTAGAACTTGTTAGCAGACAAGATTAATAACAAAGAAGTAATTTATAAACTTAAACACAAAATGGGGAATTTGGTACTCTTTACTTCTTAAGATGATCAGTGGAACTAGAATTTTAGGAAGAGTGGCTTTAAAAGGATCAAGTTTTCCATTGAAGAACTTATCAATTAAGCTTGTACTTTCCATGATAAATTGAACCTATCATTCAAGAAGAAGAGGAGGAGATGGCATTTCTTACCCAGAAGGGACAAAGAAATAAGTATAAGGAATCAACATGCCAGCAGTGGGGAGTGAAAGAGCACCCAAAAGAAGCAGATTCATAAGCTCCCTCTTACCCATGTCAGGCACTCCATCATCAGCAGGAATACTTGTAGCCTGACATGCAATTCTCATTCCTTTCTCTTTTGTCACCATATTTGTCCTTGCTGGTTTCACAAACGCTGCATGTGTAGGAGAGAACATGCCACTCTTGCTAGAGCATAGCTAATACGCATAACAAACAAACACATAATTCAATCGAAAAAGTCTAAGAGAAAGAAATTAATTAAGTTCAAGGATAATCATTATTTGATGGGATTTTTTCCATTTTCTTTTCTTTTCTTTTTACCTGTGAGGGAGTGGCAGGGGAGAGAGTAGTGGAAGCCATGGATTGAGGATTTTTGGCACAGGAAAGTGAGTGTTCTGGATGATATTGTGAATGGTTCGGTGATGTAAGAATACGGTTAAAACTATAACGACCACCACTGTACTAGATAAGACACCTAAGCTAGTATTGTGCCACACGACCACATGTTTAGAGATATTGCTTCTCTTTGAAAACACTTTAGAAAATACCCAATAATCTCTAAACCACATGTTTAGAGATTCATTTTATTCTCACTATATATAAAATGAAATGCATTGGATTAGAGGGGATTTAGGGCATCCATTCCATGAGTTTTCCTGGTAGAAACAGAAGTCTTTGTGTCTTTCGACCTTCATTATTTCGTAATTTCATCCCAACCAAATTTATTATAAATTAATGCTTATATTTATTTTAATCTTTTTATTTTATAGGAGATCCATGGGATCTGGATGATATAATAGGGGTCTGGATGATATAATAGGGGCACGCAGCTTTCCTCCCATTCTAATTTTCCACCTCCTTTTTCCGAGATTTAAAACAGAGATCTGCTAGAAGAAAAATGGCTAGGAGTCTTTACGCAAGGAATGCCTCTTGGTGGTTGCTCAAGCGGCAATATTTATCCATTTTCAAACTTGTTCTATTACCCAAATAACTGTAATTAGGTCAGCATATGGGTCTTGGTGACTAAGAACCATGCTCAAATTAATGATAACCTATGTTGAGCGGTGAGAGAGACGAGTGACGACTTGGAGATTAATGGTTGGCGAGGCTATGCTAAATGCTAATCATGCCAAGAGGTTAACAATGGCTTCCGCCAGTAATGGGCTTCGAGTTCTGGACTTCTATGCAAGTATGCAACTGCAAGTCTGGACTCAACTCGTGTCCTTTTTGATAAACTTAATAAATATAATGATGGGGCTATCTGCATGAGGGCAAGGCGTGAAGCTTGCACTAATCATGCAATTGCATGTGTCTTTTACTCTCCTTCTCTCTCTCTCTGCCTTGAAAACCTCTCTCCTTTTCTCACACCTCACCCTGCCTCTCAAATCGCAATACTATAACAATGTTTCTGTACATATTCAACACATATATCAACAATTCGATATGTAAAGAGAGGGTGGAAGAAAAGCAAAAAAGAGTGGGAACAAATGAGTCTTTCAATGAGTGAAAAATGGATATGTTTTGAGTTCTTTAGACCTTCTCTTGCATCAATACAGAGAAGAGAGAGAGAGAGAGAGAGAGAGATGGTAGTCCATTGTTTTCGTCAAAGAAGAAGACACTTGGCAAGAAAAAGAAAAGGAAAGATGGTAAATGTGTGTAAATAAATAAATGGAAAGGAGAGGTGTACGAGAAGGGGCAACCTTGAAGCAAACCAAAAAAACATTAATGGAACGTTCTTCAAAGACATTTCGAAGTTATGAAATACTCCAAGCTGTTTGGCTTCTTCTGGTATCACTAGCTTTTTTTGTCTCCCAGCTTCAATCTATGTCCATAATTAACTAACATTAATCTTTTCCTACACATATATAGTCTTATAAACTTAATTAGAGAATATAATTAATTTATTGCATTCGAGATTTTGAAGTTTGAAGATGGAATCCTAAGTAGAATGCTATTAGATTAAGGGGAGATCATTAATTAAAATCCCAACTATAATTCATTTTATACTAACTAATCAAACAATTTCTCTAAACCTTTTTTGTTCCTTAATGAAATCCTTTTCCAGTTCACAGACCTGTTTTGAAGTCAGAGTATCGAACCCCTCATACCCCATAATTGCCCTGACTGAGTCTCCCTTTTTGAATAGGTCTGAGAAGTATGAAACAGCAGTTGCCTTGATGTCTGTTGGAGTGTTGTAGGTGACCCCATGATGCCTTATTTGTGTCATGTGGTTCCAACTTCTCCTCATACTAGATGCAAAATGAAAGAACTTGGTGTTCTTATCACCTAATTTGCACCAGTTTTATCTTGATTTTTGCCTCCAAATGGCCTCTGCACATTTACTAACTTCCCAATACTCAGAATTTAGTCTATGCAATTCTGTGAGCTCTTGTTGCGTGAGTTGTCTGTTCTCCCCTGCCCTTTCTAGTTGAGCAATTTCTTATTGAAGCTTTATCATTCTTGTATCCTGGTTTCTAAATTCAGTCTTGTTCCACAGTCAAAATCTGGAGATCAAACAACTAATCTTCCTGACCGTTCTAAATCTGCAACAGTCATCCCATAATTCATGAAGAATCTTTATAAATTATGGTTGATCAGCCCAACAGTTTAGAAACCGGAATGACTTCCACCCCCAAATCTTGTTATGTAATCCTAGAAGCTTCTGATAGTGATCCGACAAGCCCCTGGGGTAACGTAATAAAGCTAAGTCTGGGAATTGTAAATGACACTCTAGAGCTGCTAAGGCCTTATCAATATGACTCATAGATTGCCCCCGAAATCTAGTGTAGCGATGACCATTTAAAGGGTACTCTACAAGATTGCAGTGAGAAATAAAAGAATGAAAATCCTTTGAGCCAACCGCGTTCAAGTAAGCACTACTTCTATCACCATGCAAATTTTCATAGAAATCCCCTACGATAAACAGAGGAATTGCAATGGCTACTTGTAAAATACTAATCTTCCCCCATAAAACGCGCCTCTCAGCAACTAAACACCCTGCATATACACCAATAATTGCACAGGCAAAATTTGTTTTGACATGACTACCAAAAATTGCATTCCATTGCCCACTGCACTCTATATTGTCAACCTTAAAGTTTTCCTCATACCATATTACCAGAATCCCACCAGCATTATTAACAGAGTCCACCGAGTGCCACTTTACATTAGGATCATTCCACATTGCATAAACTATACTAGGTGTATATATTCTCCGCTTAGTTTCTAAAAGGATGCAAATATCAATGTTGTGGTGCAAAATCATCTTTTTAACAGCCACCCTCTTAGCAGACATGCCTAATCCACAACTATTCCAAAAGAAAATTTGCATAAATAAGGAGATTTAATCCTTACCAAGGTAAAGGTAGACCTGCAACTACTGATTCGCAGCCCAATCACCATGCTCCCTATCCAATTGCTTTGTAATGTCAGCAGTTAGAACTGCCAGATTGTCTGTATTTTGAAAGCCTAGAACCTTGGACTTCATCGTTTAACATCTCTTGGACTTCATCATCATTCACAATTTGACAATAAGGTGAGTGTAACGAGCGTTGCCTTGTTTGATTCCAGAGTCAAACGAGATTGAACCATCCTCTACCGTGTCTACCATAGCTTGTTTAAAGCTGTCAGTTGACAGAAAGACTTTAACCTTCCTCTTCCTTCTCTGTGAGATCATAGGATGTAATGAAGGCTGGTTGCTTGTGGTGACGACTGCTCTATAGAGTTGGCCCTTTGATAAGTGAGGATTGTCAAGAGGCATGAATTCATGAACTGGGTTGTGATGTGATGTCTCAACATTGGAGTTTGTTGGGCCCTTCTCTCCAAATGGGCCCTTTTCCTTTCCTGATGGGGCTTCAAATCCCACACGCTGCTTTTGGGTAAAAGTTTTCGTTGTTGTGTTGGAATCTCGTAGTCGTAAATCGACTGTGCAATATTTTCAGAAGCAGAATTTTAACAGCAATATCAGAAGCAGCTGTTTTATTGAGTTTCAAATCTCGGTTGTCATGTGAAGAACTAAACACATCTTCAAAGAACGCCAAATTTGCCAAATCTCCGCATTTTACAATTGCATCCTTCTCTTCATTTGCAGCATCAGAAGTGTCAGCAGTACTACTCTCAGTCTCACTATCATCTTCCTGATGCATCATTTGAAAAAAATGGGATGTATATAATTGACGAAAGCAGCTGATCTTTATAAAGAGGGTGTTTTTTAATTGAATGATGTTGGTTATAACTTTAAAGGTGATTGGAAACGTCATATTCATTCGGGTGAAGGTGCTTACTCGATTAGCTAAAATTGCCAAAGAAAAAGCTAAACAGTGATCAAATGATGCGTCGTCTAACTTAAACCCTAAAATTAGAGTTTTTTAATTTGAAATTTGGCAAACTTCAATTTAGTCCATGTTTTTCTGCTTGCTTTTAATTGCACCCATAATTACCTTCAAAACTTTTAATCTCATGAAATTCCACCCCTGTCAAACTTAATTGCAACCCTAAAGTTGACATCCTGTTTCATTTTAGTCCTTAGTTATGAAATTATATTTTAACCCTTGATTTATTAACAAACTTTTAATTTCTTCAATTTGACCCCTGATTTGATCAATTTCAACTCTTGCATTTCCACGTCTTTTTTTGGTTTGGTAATTGATTTTAGATTTCTTCAATCAAGTCCTTAATTACTCATCAAACTTCAATATTTATGCAATTAAGCCCCTAATTTGATCAAATTAACTCAATAAAATTGCAATTCAACTCCCAGATTTTAATTTCTTCCAATTAAAGCCTAAATTGACTTCAAAAATTAATTTTTCTTGCAATTAAGCCCTCAATGAATTCAATTAAACCTTGAGAAATTCCAATTGAGTCCTAAAATATCTAATTTTGAAATTTTCTTTTTAAATTGAATTTTCATTGTCAAGATTTTTGCACCCAAACTCATCTTGTCAAAACCGATAGCTCTCTTATTTTTAGTTTGTTTTTGTGGTTTAATTTATTTTTTAAAATTATTTTTCATTAAAAAAATATTAAATAGATATTTTTTATGTTATTTTTAATGTATTGATATAAAAAATTTAAGAATAAATCTGGAAAAAAATATATTTTTAATTAAAAAGTATTTTTATAAAAATATTTTCCATTACCAACCATAAACTTTCATATATACATCCCATCATTTCATAAAGTGAAGGTGTGTGTGATTTATATAACGATATCATATCTTATAACATCATCATAATTAATATGCCCCAGATGTTTTCCTTCTCTGAATCAGTGAGGTTCATTGCTTGTAAGTTAGGTGGTAGGGCCGGGAAGTGAGGACATTATAATTAATTTAATTTCGTAAATTTATCGTACCCATGATGGCAACTACTGAATTTAAATAATAAAT
>Ga0307515_10004030_pt1 | contig 30667 bp, 37 predicted proteins | sample 17_EM_MG_FD_194513 | JGI IMG/M metagenome (GOLD analysis project Ga0307515, IMG submission 194513) | Populus trichocarpa ectomycorrhiza microbial communities from riparian zone in the Pacific Northwest, United States - 17_EM | ecosystem: Host-associated > Plants > Roots > Unclassified | place...
AAATGCATGGCAAATGCCTCCTTTTATAGGCCAAAATTTGGAACTATTGATTTGATGACTAATTATTGAGTGGGTGGCCACATCTTGACTTGGTGACAATCCTTATCTTCTTGTCTGAACAAAACGTCATTGCTAACTTTAGAATTTAAACAGATAGTCTTCATGAAAGTTCTAGGAAATTGTCTCCGCTTTCCAACCAAAAAGAATCGGTGCATTTTGATTTCTAGAACTCAAGATATGGGTTGAACACTGAACAGTGTCTGGGCTGCAAGACAGATTCAGACTTCCCTTTTGATGCTAAGATTTGGACTTCCAAAAGATAAAATTGAGTCTTGGACTCATCATAAATGTTTTAGGCCTATGTCTTGGCTTTCTAGCCATATAAACCAAACTGAAATCCAAGATATACAGCTCCAGATATGACCCAATGACTGAACAGTGTTCTAGTTTGGACTGAACCAGCATCTTTTTTCTAAGCTTAGCCCTCTCTTTGTCTTCTCAATTTCAATAGTTAAACTCATCAATCAATCCCTTCATTTATGTGATAGGCCTGCATTTAAGATGAACATTTACCATAAATTAAAGGTATCTTATAGTATCAAACTTGTTGTTATAAAACATGCTCTAGTAAGGAGTTATTGATACTTCAAGTGCAAAATGATGATATAAAACCTTGATAAAAATACACTTTTAAGTACTAATCACCTGGTGGACTCTTATACTAAAGTTGTTATGTTCGAAACACTTGAGGGTAAGAGGATGGTTTTTGAAGGAGAAAGAATTTCCAACCCAACCAACCTAGTATCGAGTATAACTGCCCGAAAGTTGCTAAGAAATGGATGTATAGGATACCTCGCATACATCTTAAACTTCGACGTAGAGAGTCCGCAACTGAAAAATATTCATGTGGTGAAGGAGTTCCCATACGTGTTTCCCGAATAACTACTCGAACTACCCCCAGAATGGGAGGTAGAAGTGTCTATAAATACATTCCTAGAAGTACCACCCATAGCTCAACAACCATATCGGATGGCTCCGACAGAATTTAACGAACTAAAGACTCAACTACAAGAGTTGTTGGATAAGGGGTTTATACGACCCAACAATTCACTGTGGGGAGCACCCGTCTTATTTGTGAGAAAGAAAGAGAAACCCATAGACTTTGTATTGATTACCAATAGTTGAACAAAATAAAGATGAAGAATAAGTACCCACTACCACAGATAGATGATTTATTTGATCAATTGAAGGGAGCTAGAGTATTTTTTAAAAAAGATTTGAGGTTAGGGTACTATCGGATGAAGATTAAGGAGTTGGAAGTATTGAAGACCGCATCCAGAACCCACTATGGGGACTACGAAGTTTTGGTGCTACCGTTCGGGTTAACGAATGCCCCAACCCTCTTCATGGATTTGATGAATCAGGTTTTTCGACAATGCCTTGACAAGTTTGTGGTAGTATTTATTGATGACATACTGGTTTACTCGAACTCTTTTTAGGAGAATGAAGGACACTTGAAGCAGGTCTCCTTTTACAAGTTTGTGATGGATGATGGGACAACGAATGAGTGAAATCCCGAATAAATCTACACAGAATAGGAAGTAATAATTTTTCCAAGTGAGTAAATTGAATATTTACCTTAACGGGAGTGGAATTGGATTTTTGGTATTCTTTGGGGAAATTTACGGGTAATAGTTCCCGGGTCCTGATGCCGGTTTATTCCAGACTTAACCCGGGTGAATTTGTATTTCATTAAATTACATGTTACCATATTTTTTTCATTTTTTTCTTCTTTCATCTGATTTTTATTCTCATTTCAGCCTTTTTTATTTTTTCGATATTTTTCAAGTTTTCATTTTTTAAAATCATTACAGAAACTTTCCATCCACATTTTTCGACCCAATATCATTTCCCTAGGGTTCCTATGTGTATTAATTAGAATTCCTTAGTTATCTTGTAAATAATTCTTTTGTAACTTTTAACACTTCATGTGTGGTGTTTTAAATTGTCATATTACATGTTAGTACCTTTTTCTTTTCTTTGGACTTCAATTGAGGATATGTGTACTATTTATATGATGGATGGATGAATTATATTATGTGTTGCGTAATGATGATGGAAGTAAAGTCTAGGATGGTTGGACTAGGTAGTGATGGTTTTTTTGGGTAAATGTGAAATAGTAGATAACTTGGTATGTTCTAAATACAAAGGAAACTCTGCCAAAATTTCTGTAGACTCCTTCCACAAGAAAATTTGAATATGATAATGTATCAAGATAAATTGAAAAAAAAATTCCAATGGAGTCATATTACTATGATTAATGGACTTAGATATGTCTTAAAAAGTAGGGTGTTACAGAATGTATGTGCCTAATGACAAGGTGGTTAAACAGATGATTTTACAAGAAGCTCATGAATCCAAATTCACCATATATCCTGGCAGTACCAAGATGTATCAGGACTTGAAACATCACTACTAATGGTCGAACATGAAGAAAGAAGTAGCCGAATATGTGTCGAAGTGCAATATATGTTAGCAAATTAAGAACATCAATGGCCAACAGAACCGTTACAACCATTACAGATTCCAGAATGAAAATGGAAGATGATCACCATGGACTTTATGTCAGGATTTTCTAAGGGAAGGAAAGGGAATGATGCAATATGGATCATCATAGACCGCTTGACGAAGTCTGCATTATTCCTGCCAATAAAGATGACCAATCCAATAGACAAACTTGCCAAATTATATATAAATAAGGTAGTGCAGCTTCATGAGATCACCGTGTCCATTGTTTCAGATCAGGATCCTAGGTTTACCTCCCGACTTTGGCCGAGCATACAACACGCCTTAGGAACAAAATTGGATATAAGCACTGCATTTCACCCCTAGACCGATAACCAATCAGAAAGAGTGATCCAAGTTTTGGAAGACCTATTAAGGGCTGTGTTAGAGTTTGGAGGGAACTGGGAAGAGCACATAACATTGGTAGAATTCAGTACAACAATAGTCACCAAGCCATAATAAGGATGCCCTCGTATGAAGCCTTGTATGGTAGGAGGTGCAAAACTCCTTTATGTTGGGAAGAAATTGGAGACATGAAATTGTATGGCGTAGAGTTGGTTCAGGTCACCACGGAGAAAGTGAGGACCATCAAGGATCGAATAAAAACCACGCAAGATAGATAGAAAAGGTATGCAAATGTGAGGAGGAGACCCCTCAAGTTCAGTGTGGGGGATCAAGTATTCCTGAAGGTAGCCCCATGGAAGAACATGTTGCGGTCCGGATTGAAAGGGAAGCTAGCTCCCCACTTCATCGGACCTTTTAAAATCTTGCAGCAAATTAGGCCAGTAGCCTATAAAGTAGACTTGCCCCCGCAGTTAGCCAAGGTCCATGACGTGTTCCATGTCTCTTTACTAAGATAGGCCGACGTGGATCTCACCTGAATCCTACCCCAAGTTTCAGTAGAAGTCAAGGAAGACTTAACACTCGAATTGAGGCCCATAAAAATTCTAGATCAGGGAGTGAAAACACTATGGAATAAGAAGATTCTCATCGTCAAAATCTTATGGTGAAGCGTCCAAATAGAAGAAGAAACTTGGGAGAGGGAGTCCAAAACGAAGAAAAAGTACCCCGAATTATTTGAACTACTAGGTATGGAATATGAAACCTCTTAAATTTCGAGGACAAAATTCATATTAAGGGGGGGAGAATGTAAAACCAGACAAAAAATTAGTCTTCGGCTGACCTATGCTAGGAAGAATTAAGGGGTATAGACCAACCAGCTTTGGAGAAAAGTTTGGAGGAGGAGGACCGACCTATCCAAAGAGAGAATAGGAGTAGTAACCAGCCCCAAAATAATCCAAAAGAGGGATAAGAATAGCCTTAACTAACGCCCAAACACCCCCACCTCATTTAAAATGGGGTATAAATACAAGATAAAATTGCAACCAACCAGCTGCATGCCCATCTTCCTTGAGTGTTGATGAGAAGAGAGTAGAGAGAAAGAGAAATGACCAAAACATGGAGGAAGAAGGTGCCTAGACCTCCTCCCAAAACTAGCAGCAACCATTGTTGCAGCACACACACTCCTTCTCTAGGAGAAAAACTAAACCTAACCAGCCTGCATGCCATCTTCTTTGAGTGTTGAGTGAGAAGTAAGTTAGGTGAAGGAGAGAAAACAAAAAACATGGAACAAAGAGGAGCCTAATTTGAAAGTTAAAATTTAGTTTTGGGAATTGATGCGTTCATGTGTACCGTGTTGTGTATGTATCAACTATATAAAAGACCTATGCTTGTTACGCTATAAACGAAAAGTAACGATAATATTTTCTTTTAACTATTTATTTTCTTATAATTAATTGTTTATAATTCTTGTAAATATTTATACTGCAATAGGGACGTCACACTAACGAGGTGCATAGGAATCCCATCTCACGGGACCATACTTTTGCAAAGAACAGACTGCATGTTATTACGATGTATTTTGTATGAACATATGTATTAATCGTATAATTGTTGTTCGACACTTTTGTATAAACTTGTGACAATAACAATGTAACAACCCCGATTTTCTACATCTTTTTTACGATACATTGGAAATTTTAAAGTTATTGTTTTTTATATAGGTTCCACCAAAATTTCTACTAAAATTTCGATAGAGTCTTCCCTATACTGGGAGGTCCCAAGTTATCGACAAAATCATATTACACTTTCAATTTTATTTCACAACCCGATCTAATCATCCTGGATCTCAACTCAACTCGTCATCATCAACACAACACATCTTATTCAATAACATCATATAATGTAATTCAAGTGAAGGATTCAATTTCAAATAAAAACATGCATGGTTAAATAGATACACGGAGTTACAAACATTAGATTAAAGTCATACATCCAAATTTACGGATTAATATTACATTTCAAGTTTTAGGAGATAAGTCTCTTAATTTACAAATAATTACATGGTCAAAAGCAAAATGTAACTAAACCAATATCACTCCTAACACAACCCTGATGAACCTAAAAATATAAATTAACGTGTACATATAAATATAAAAATGTAATAACAAACAATAACAATAACATGTAATAATCTCCATGGAATTTTTCTTTTGATACATAAAATTAGACATATACCTCTTTTACAACACACATTTTCCATCTATTATCAATATCCATCTAATATCCTATCCTATTTGCAGAGAATAATTTCATCTTGAAAATCTCAACACAACTCAACGGTTTTGAACACCATCTCCTTATGAATCAATTCTCACTTGATACCAAGATATTCTTCTCTTGATATCATTAGCTTATCTCATTCTTTTAAAATAACTAATCAATATTTTCCCTCCCATTTTGTGAAAGGTAATTGTCGATACTAATGAATCTCATTAGTATCATTAGTCTTCTAATATTGGGTTAGACTAATCAATTTCATTCACGTGCCGATATCAATACAATCGATTGGTATCATTAAATATTCCTTCCCTATAATAGTTAATCAATTCTTATCCATATCTGATTTACCATCAAAGTTGTCAATGTCAAGAACCCTTGATATCATTATCCTCCTTATCCGAAATAGCTAATCACACCAGAAATGGTTGTCAATACCAATGTGACCATCCATATTGAGGTATGTAAGATAATCACGTCTATTCCAAAATTGTTATGGTTAATTCGATACCTATCAATGTAAGGTAATTGTATCAATCCTAATAATAACATAATTAATTTGATACATAACAATGCATGCAAGGTACTCATATTCGTTCAAATATTATCAACGAAAGGTACTCTTATTCATTCCAATAATATCATCACAAGTTTGATACATATCAATGTACGTAAGGTACTCGTATCCATTTCAATTATATCATAACTAGTTCATACACATTAATGTATGCAAGGTACTCATATTCATTTTAATATTTATTGAAGCAATAAAATAATAAATTCTGAAATTTATCAATAAGTTTACACAAATTGAAAAGACAAGGTGCGATGCACCTACCTTGAGTATATGCACGTGTTGTCACTCCATACAATTGTCTAGTCCCCACAGCTTCCCCTGTACCACCAAGGATTCTATTTTTATAAACAATACAACCAACATCACAACTTCATTTAATTCTCATTCAACTAGTATTCTCAAACTAATCACAAGAAATTTCTTTAGGATCTCATACTCTTACCTATTTTCATGTTTATATTCATTTTTATAATTTTATTATTAAAACCATCACTCAACAACAATTCCAGGCAAAGATTAAAAATTATCTAATTTTGATCGATTTAGCTTAACAAATCCAGAACACTATCTAGTGTTTTAATCTTAACTAAAGGCATATTTTTCATTAATTACAATTTTGTCTATCATTTATGCCTTTAAGTATTTTATTTCATTTTTCACATAAACTATCCGGTTTGTTTCTGCTTAAATCATTATTCCTTACCGAACTCCGATTGAGATGAGATCTTTAACCAAGGTAGGAAAACATATTAATAGACTTCATGCAAATTGCATCTCGATCCGACGATTGGATTGAGAGCTCTACTTTCTAACGTAAAATTGGTCACTTCATGACTTTTTGTCAACAATCCAAATTTTCTTGTTCAATCTTCATATAAAATCATATCAATATCTTCCTAAACTTTTAAGGTCATTTTATTATTTTAGAATATATTCATTTTAAAATTTTCACCTTTATTTATTTATCAGGCTTATTACCATTTCAAAGTAACATCATTGATTTTTAATCGATGCTTGCACCTTCAGTTCTGCCCTTTTAATTGCACTATCCTTTATTATAATTTATTCTTTATTACTTCACTTATTCCTTAGAAATATTTTATCATTTTTCTCATTATTTTATCCATCAAAATGCGTTACCAGTTTCTCTATTGTTATGAATTTTAAACTAAAATTCATTTTATGGAGGTCATCCCCTCCATTATATATCATTATTTATCTATTATTTCTTATCTTGGTTTCATCACTCATTGAGATCTTACCACCTTTAGTCTTACATTTACATGGGAGTTTACACATCTGCATATTTAAATTATAAATTTTCAGGGTTTCACAAACAATACTAGACTAGGGATGTAAATTTATGTTATGATAATATGTTGTTGTATGGTATGTGTATTGAGTACTTTTATATATATATATATATATATGGAAATGTCAAATTATGTGATCGTACGAGTATTGTGCCATGTTAATGGATGGACCTATTGCTGACTCGAAAAGTATTGGGGACATAATGACTTACACACAAAAAATTACCATTGTTTTTACTATAAAAACCTGGGATATTACACTCTCAAATAAAGCTCATAACTCATCTCTCTTAAACTTTTAACCACCCGGACTAAAGCAACCACATTGTTTATGGTGTCGAAACTACTAGAGCTACAAAAGTTGTTGATGCCACTGGAACTATTGTCTTAAACATGCCAACAACTACTACTCTAATAACAATCTCTAACAAAGTAAAGTCAGCATAGGGTGTAAGGGATCTCGTAGATGCTACTGACAAGGCATAACTACTTCCTATTAATAGTTTGAACCTCCTGGTAGTGATAACCTAGTCTATCTAGATGTTATATCATCTCAGAGTCCATATGAATACCCATATCTAAACTGGAATAACGCTACCAGCACACGAGAGGCAGTATTTGCTAAGAGCTCCTCCCTTACCTAACATTAATATTCGTATCCTGAATTCTCCTATGTACTGGAGATGGATCCATCTTGGCTCCTTATTGAGTATGTACCATCCAAAACTAATTCAACATTCATCAATATCTATCAAAATTCCACATAACCCAAGCCAAGGACCTGATACCAACTGTAACATCCTCAATTTTTAAAACACAAGTTAACACATTTATCATTACGGATAAATGAAAAATCAAGAATTTCTTTTTATTCTACTGAAATTTTAGCAAAGTTTCCCCTAAAACTCTCAGTACCAAGTTATTGACAACATAGCAAACATGTAATTCTAAGCATCATATCGTTAAGTTCCAACGATTCAGAACTTTACACATTCTCATCAAAATTCAAGTTTAATCTCACCATTCAACCACTTCATGTTTTATTTAAAAATCTACAACAACAAATAATACAAACAAATTCATTATTAAAAACATTATAAAATAAAGTTATGCATTTCTATATTTAATATGTAAAAATGAAATTCTTAATACTTTATATACCTAATGAGTGAATATTATTAATTAGATTACTTTTTTTTAGTAAGTTAAGATGTAAAAATGAAAAATATGAACAAGGATACGAGGGGCAAAAGTCATGAAGCCTATAAGATTAGGGCAAATAGACTACAAGAAATCTTAAAAAGCTAAACAACATCAAACTAAAATGAAACAACTTAAATAAATACAGAAATTAAAGCTACCAAGGAGATCTGATCTTTGTAGATATCCGGTACCGGGCTTTTATGTCTAGAAGTCGTAATCTCAACAAGTTTAAGATCTCTTCCACCATATTATACTGTGATTGGTAGCATTAATTGAAGACACGAGTATTCCTTTTATACCATTTGAAGTAAATTATGGTAGAGAGTGATAATCGTGCTAGAATTAGAATATGTGTGAAGTCTTTCCTCTTCCAAAATCGAAAGGGAAGCCCACTAAAGAAAAGGGTGTCATGACATAGAAGGCCAAGGTAATACAGTCCTATTTGAGATCTCTCTCCATACTGAAGTTGAGAAGGGGCACTCAAAAAATAAATGATCATGGGTCTCCACATGTGAACCACATAAGATACATACCATAAAGGTGATGATTTAAAAAGTCTATAGTTTATTCATAATGTGTAGACAACCCAAAAAGGCAAACCATAAGATGAAGGAGTGTTAAGGGACACTTCCTATAAACCAGAGAAGATGGTGCGTATAATTCTTGGGCCTAACATCTCGAAGTGCCTCCCAAGCTGAATCAATAGTGAACCTCCCCTTAAAATGACTTGTCTAGACATAGTGATCTAGAGAGCTAACCAGGGGTAGAATTTAATGTAGTCTCAGATCTGCTGGAGGTCCTCACTACCTAAAGGAAAGTCCCAACCACAATCCTCAATAATATATGCAACCTTTGCATCCTAAGACAATTCGATAGATGATAGAGTCCTGAAAGGTAAAATGTCACTATCCATCTGGCAACCAATAATCTAGCCATAGAGAAGTTATAAAGTCATCACCAATGCAAGAGATAAACATACCCCTACACCAATCTCAACTCTAAAGAATCTTCCTCCATGACCAAGAAGATACTATAGGTAACCTAACATGCCCAAATGATCTACTTATGAGCAGTACAGAATGCACCCACAAGGTGACCAAACTAAAGATTTGTCTAAAAGTAGCCTCCAAACATGCTTGATGACACGATCAAAAGATTGATGTCTTATCCCAAGTGCAGGAGTGTTGAAGTAATAAATAACTCGGCAAGACCGGGGTCGAACCACATGGAGGTGAACTATATAAAATTATAAACAACAAATGAAAATGAGTTGAAGAGAACTTTTGAGATGTGATATTGATGTGAGTATTAATCAAAGATAAAAGCAATTGTCAAGGTTAGAGGATTCACTAATAGAATTAGAAATAAGTATAGTATAAACTCTTTTTATTAATCAACTGAAAACCACACATAAAGGAGGTTCCAATCGGATGATTTATCCTTAATAGTTCATTATAAATTTTTAACATGATCATATTAATTATCTTATTTTGGTAACACCATACTTTTAAATATTGTCAGGAATTCATGATGTTAACTTATGTTAACAACAAATCAAGTTCCTTTCATAGCACAAGTGTCAGTTATACCATACAGTAGGCTATGAAAGTGCCAAGGGTTGTGAAGAAGCAAGGTATTAAGAATTAGTAAGATAAAAAGATAAGACATGTTAATAACAAACTTTCTTGGATATAAACATTGAAGTCCACGTTTAGTTTATATTATACCTATTCTAACATCATTAATGAAACTTTTTCACCTTGACATAATAAACTTAGCTAAACGTTGTGAAGAAGAGAAACATAAATAAACTAAATAAGAATATAGTTATGATGAAAAGCATAAACAAGAGATTAATGAAAGCAAAACTTAAACATTAAAAAAATACAAAGAAAGAAAGCAAGAATATGATATTGATCTGAACACCAAGATGTCTAAATGTATGGCAAATGCCTTCTTTTATAGGCTAAAATTCAAAACTATTGATTTGATGACTAATTATTGAGTGGGTGGCCACCTCTTGACTTGGTGACAACCATTATCTTTTTGTCTAGACAAAACGTCATTGCTAACATCAGAATTTGAACAGATAGTCCGCATGAAAGTTCTGGGCATTTGTCCCAGCTTTCCAACCAAACAAAAATGAACTCAGTTGGACTTCTAGAACTCGAGATATGGGCTGAACATTAAACAGTGTCTGGGCTGCAGGACAGATTTTGACTTCTCTTTTGTTGCTACAATTTGAACTTGAAAACGGTCGTTTTGAATCTTGGAGTTTTAGGCCTATGTCTTAGCTTTCCATCCATATAAAACCAGACCTAAATCCATGTTCTACAACTCCAGTTATGATCCAATAACCGAATGATGTTCCAGTTTGAATTGAATCAGCATCTCTTCTTTAAGCTTAGCCTTGTCTTTGTCTTTTCACTTTCAATAGTTAAACATATCAATCAATCTTTTAAATTTTGAGATATGCCTGCATTCAAAATTAGCATTTACCATAAATTAAAGATATCTTATGTTATCAGACTTGTTATTATAAAACATGCTTAAGTTAGAGAATTTAATGATACTTTAAGTGCAATATGATAATATAAAACCTTGATAAAAATGCACTTTTAAATACTAATCACTTGAAAATAACTGCTCTATTCCAAGTCTTGACCCTTTTAATCCCAAGCCCCCCCTCCTGCAGAGGATAGCAAACCAAAGCCCAAGCCATATTTTTCCTTGAAAGGGAAATAGATGAACCCTTCCAGAGGAAGGTAGTTAACAAGCCCTCAATCTTCCTGATAATAGAACAAGGATAAACATAGTAAGTAGACCAATATATCTGGATGGAAAAGAGAATGGATTTGATCAGTTGCAAACGACCAATATATTTAAGAGATGTCGAGGTCCACAACCTGATCTTAGAGAGAATCCGCTAAACCAAATCCATGCAGTCACTATGTTTCAGCCGGGTAGTAATCAAAGGAACCCCCAATTATCTGACTGGCAGGGAACCTAACCTAAAACCAAGAGATCCAAGAGAGATGCTTTCAAATCATCATCCATACCTAATAAGAAAACATGACTCTTCTCTGGTTCGATCACCAACCTTAATAAAATAGCAAAGTCATCCGTTGTTGTCTGCTGGTATGCGTCCAGTTGGGGCCTGTGCTACAGCGTTACACTTTGTGCTATTGTCCAGGCATTGGGTTCTTGTCGTCATTTTTTGGGGTTTTGTTGCCTTCTGCAGCGCTATTTATATAGTTGTTTGTTAGGCTATGTTTAAGTTTGTAATGTACTGATATTTTTTTAAGGGAGCTTGTTCCCCTAGCCTCTATATGTACATGTCTGTATATTCTGACTTGTTGGTTTCCAGCTTAGTTTCGTTTTGATCTATAAAATTTCTTACATTTGATAAAAACAAAATATCAAAGTCATCCAGAGCCCTTTTCACTACTCCTACTGAATCTGTGTCTACCTGACAAAATATCATAAGGTCATCAGCAAAGCATAAATGAGTAACACTCTACTGCTGACACCTTCAGTGATAATGGTATCTATGGTCTTGAGCAGCCTTTTTAAAAATACCCCCAAGCCCTTCATAGCCAGCACAAACAAATAAAGAGACATAGGATCACCTTGCCGGATACCCCTGGCCGACTAAAACAATACATGCAACTCCCCATTCATAGCCACTAAGAGATGTGCAGTAGATATTCAAACCAATCCATCTAATCATGGAGCTAGGGACTCCAATAGTTCTCAAACCCAGGAGGATGAATTCCCAATTAACTATATCAAAAGCTTTCCTGATGTTAATTTTCAAAGCACATTTAGACATAGTATCGGGTAAATGATAATTATGCATGAGTTCTTGTGTCATAAAAATGGCATTTGATGTCTATCTCCTAGGCACAAAAGCAATTTGAGAAGGTCCTATAACATCAAGCAGTATCAACTACAACATGCTCACAATGACTTTAGATATGCACTTATACATCACATTACAACATGATATAGGCCTAAAGTCATATTCATAGTAACATGATTCTCTACTTTTAGAAGCTATTCTAGTAGCATTAACACATTTAGGCAAAGTGGAGAATTCAAAGAAATACCTCATTGCAACAATAAAATCACCACCAAGCATCCCCTAACTCCTTTTTAAAAAACAGTGAAGTATAGCCATCCAGGTCTGGTGCTTTGTCATTAAGTATGGAGAACAAAGCCTCCCTATTCTCATCATCTATAATAACAGTCTCTAGAGTATGTAGCATATCATGTGAAATACGACCAGAAAAGCACCTAAAGGCATTAACTGGGAGTGGCGGCTGAATGGGAAGATAGCAAGCCCTGAAATTATTTGACTACCAACTGACCAAAATCCTACTAATCTGTCACTCGAGCTCCTATCTCACTGGTCAAAACATGAATCTTGTTCTTGACTATCTATGAAGCAGTGATCTGTGGAAGAATTTGGTGTTTCTATCACCCAGGTTTAGCCACTGAAACCGAGATCTCTACTTATAAAAAGCCTCTTCATCTTTACACAACTAAGCATATTGTCTAGCAAGGACCCTATCAGCATCCATATACTCTGCAGATTGAGGAGACCCATCAAGTAGAACCTGTGTTGCATCTCATTAAGCCTTCATCTCTATCACATGGCTAGATATGTGGCTCGTGTGATGATGATGTTGAGACTTCAACTTAGGCTTCGACAAACTCAATCTTTTAGTGAACCTATACATAGGGGTACCTCTATAGGATTATGCCAGACATCCTCAACAATTCCCAAGAAATCATCCCTATCAGTCTAAAAATTTAAGAACTTAGAATTTCTTACCTTGGGAATTGATGTACCAAACTACACCACCACATCACTGTGATCTAAATGCTCTCTAAGTAAGAATTCTAAACAAGTTGTTGGCCAGGTAATGAAAACCAGGTAGAGTTGTCAAAAACCCAGTCTAGCTTCTCTAAAATAGTCCTTGCATCTTGCTAACTATTATGCCATGAGAATTTCAAGCCTATATAAGGAACTTTAACCAGTTTCGCATCCTGTACACAAGCACCAAAATTATCCATATATTCACGCTAAACAAGATCACCCCCACACTTACCTAAAGTGATTAAAAAAACATTAAAGTCACCCAATATCAACCAAGGCCTATTCTGATAACCTACTGCATGCAATCTTAAATACTCTCACAAATCCTTTCGGTCAGCAAGTGTATTCAAACCATAAATATAAGTCACAACAAAAACACATCCATCCTGCAGATATTGAACCTCGTAAGTAACCCACTGGTAGGATGAGTCTAAACATGTAATATTATAAACCAAAGGATCCCAACCAACAAGAATACGACACTTAACATCTAGAGTGACATTAGATAAATAACACGATGATGTAGGATTAATTGCAGTCTCAACTATCCCTATCTTATCAAAAGCAACTTTTGTTTCCAGCAATCTAGTTAAACAAAGATTAAATTTATTTATCCAAGCCTTATAGCCCTTTGTTTTTTTCTAGCTTCCTAACATAAATATAAAAAAAAAATTAAGAAGACAGATAAATAAATAACTCACTAGCCTCTAAGGGCCCTTTCCTCTCTTTTTTTTACTCTTTGCTCTAATACTTGAAAGGGAGAACTTAGTACATGGAGACATAGCCTAGATGGGGGCTACTAAAATTGAGTCATCATATGAGGTTAGAGTATCCCTTGTTGGTGAGGATGTGTTAGCCTTACTAGTGCTCGATATTCGTGTTAGCCTGCTAACAATGTAGTTTGGCCGAAGAGATATCCACTATAATGATACATATCAAATCATCATTTTAGAGATACAGAGTCAAGACAATAAGTCCACCACTCACAAATGATATACAAAAATTGATAGATGCCAATCAACCAAGTCAAAAGACTTTAATTAAAAAATTTCCAAAAGCTCCCAATACATGGTCTGAATTATAATTATATACTTGGAACATCTCTCCAAGTCTAAGAAACACCAAAATAACATAATTAAGACCTAATAATTGAGTTTAGCATAATTCTAGACAATAATTCATTTTTTACTTTAGGAAGTGCAAACAAACACCTAGGAAGCAATAAAATTAAAACTAACATAACTCTTTATAGAAAACTCCAATGCATACATGACTAGCCAATTTGGAGAGATGATATTCTAAACTTGAAAACCATGTAGGATAGGCTCATTTTCCCATGCAATAAAGAGACAAAACTTTGGTCTCAAAGTTGACCACGAGCTAACATTAAACAACATAAAAAACATCCTCCATTTGTAATGTTAACCGAAACTCAAGTAACCCAACTCTATTTGGACCAGTAGAGGACACTCGTGTGTCAATATACAAATCACATAATAATTACAAATGTTGGGGGGGCATACCTAAGTGAAAGGCAAAACTGACCAAGTCAAAGTTAAAACAAATTGAGGTTGCCCCGCGAAAGCAATAAAAAAAATGACCAAGTCAGTCAAAATAAATTATGGTTTCCTTGCCAAAGCAATAAAAAAAAGGTGAATCATAGAAATACAGTGGTGTAATGCTTAAATTTCTTGCTTCTTAAGTGATTACACATATTTGAATTGCGCTACTAAACTATTTTATTTGGTTATGTTGAATCTCAAAATGAAAAGCCTAATTGAGTGAAACATGCAAGGAGTGTATACATGTGAGGGAGTGAGTAAGAAAATAATTTTTTCTTTGTCACTAATGTTTTTTTACAGATTTAAAGATGTCAGTCAACACCAAGATGACACCATCAATTAAAAATCAGGTCTTAACTTCAAGCCTTAGAGTATTGCATATGGAAAGGATAAATAACGTAATAAGGAATTCAGAGGATATGATGGAGAGAAGGGGGAAACATGATTCTTAAATTGATGGTTTGTGAAATAAGGTTGATCAGAGTAGAAACAATGTTAAAAGGCATGAAAGGCATGTTAGTCCTATTACTGACAACAATCTTGATGAGATGGGTGATGAGAATTATGATAGTGCGCCTTTAGGCAATGGAGATCAGTTTGGGCAACCTAGAAACCATAGGTATAGGAGACTTATGAGAGATTGGCAGTTCGGCCAAGGAGATGATTTGGGTAATTATGGGTATCAATATGTGGTAGATACGAGTTTAGGTAGCATTAAGATAAAAATTTCTTCATTTCAAGGGGAAAATGACCTGGATGAGTATTTGGAGTGGGAGAAGAAGCTGGAGATCATATTTGATTGTCATAGCTATTTGGAGGGTAAAAAGGTGAAGCTTGTCATAATTGAGTTCACATATTATGTTATTGTATGGTTGGATCAACTTGTGTTGAGTCGCAGACGAAATCATGAGAGGCTTGATGAGACTTGGGAGGGGATGATGGCTATTATGAAGAGACAATTTATTCTTAGTCATTATTATAAGGAATTGTACCAAAGGTTGCAGTGTTTGAACCAAGGTACAAAAAGGGTTGTGAGTACCACAAGAAGATGCAAATCATGATGATTCGGGCTAATATAGTGGAGGATAGGGAGGCCACTATAGCTAGGTTATTGAATGGGTGGAATCACGAGATTGTGAATATTATAGAGTTATAACATTATTGGAGTTGGAGGATATGGTGCATGTGGCAACATAAGTGGACAGATAGCTTAAGTATAAGGGTAGTTCATGGCCAAGCCAACCGTTAGGTTCTTCGTCACCTTGGAAACCTAATTGGAAGGCTAATATATAAGTTACCATTCTCAAATGAATATGGAGGAGAAAAACTAAGATTCCAAAAGAGAAAAAAAAATCTCCACCGACAATGACACGTGGTCACGTAACTGTGACTGATGCGAACCTCGTGGTCACGTGGTCACGTAACTGTGACTGATGCGAACCTCGTGGTCACGTGGTCACGCAACCCACATGCAAAGACACTAATTCCAGGAAAGCCAAATAAATCAAGTTTGATGGGAGTGTGACACAAAGATAACTTGTACCTAGGCACCAGCACCCAACGAATATTGATTCGTGAACGAAAGGTATAAGGATGACACCACGAAGCCAGTTGTTCTTCGATAAGTCGTTTTCAGTTCTTTAGAGAACCAAGGAAGGGAGATTATCCCACTAACACACAACAAGTGCGACAAACAAAAAGTTTTATTAATCTGAATTGTCTAAGTTACATGTTTGTTTATGACTTTATTTATACTAACTCAAGACTTAAATAAACCCTAATGGACCCCCCTTAGGTGGATTTATATGAGGCTATCTTACAATTGATCCAAATAAGTAATAATAACCCAAATACTAAGAAGAAAATATTAAAAATCTAAAAATTACTATCCTAAATATGCTAAAATCAGTTCGTCACCATTAAGAAGTTTCAAATAGACTAGGAAATTTGATATGAATGTAGAATTAATTCTAAAGTCTTCTTTTCTTATTGTAGCTAGGATGACTAAGGAATCCTTGTAAGAAAAGGATTCTGAAACATTTATGAATCCTTGCCACACTTGGAAACTATGGTAGAGCCCATTAAAGATCTTTGTAGAATTAGGAGATTCCCAAAATAAGCTGCCACATCCTTTTAGGAAAAGAATCATTGCCAAATAGGAAGTCCACAAGTCAAAAGGAAGTAAATAACAAAATTTGTATAGCCTCTGTTGACCCGTGTTTCGATGCCTTGTCGAACTCCGATTGACCTGAAATTTTAATCCAAGGTAGGACAACATGTCAGGAGACTCTACGTAATATTTCAGCCCGATCCAACGGTTGGATTGAGAATTATGATTGTTGCTGTAAAACTGCATAGCTGCACATTTTACATCAAAATCTGAATTTGACCTTGCCTGGATCGTATCAGTGACATAAAATGTTTTTGTTATTTAGGAGTGGGTCATGTTATTTCATAGTGTCCAAACAAACAAGATATTGTTATGAAGGCTCATGGTGAGGTCGTGACTGATAGGGACGTTAGTGATGAGGAGGAGATGCCCTTACTTGAGGATGCAAGTGATGATTGTGTTAAGTATTTGGTTAAGGGGAAGAAGCTTGTGGTCAAAAGAGCACTAAGTTTACAGGTTAATATAAGAGATTTAGAAGAGCAATGATACATCTTTCATATGAAGTGCCATATTCATAATAAGAAAATTAGTATAATCATTAATAGTGAGGATTGCACTAATATGACTAGTACTGATTTGATGGATAAATTCAACTCACTTACCTCAAAACACCCTATTCCATATAAATTGCAATGGTTAAATGATTTTGGAGAGGTGAAAGTGCTTCAATAGGTTTTAGTTGCATTCTCTATTGGAAAGTATTGTGATGAGATGTTGTGTGAAGTTGTACGTATACATGCTAGTCATTTGTTGTTGGGTAGACTTTGTCAATATGCTCGAAAAGCTATACATTATGGGTTCAAGAATAGATTTTCTTTTGTGAAAGATGGAAAGTTTGTAGCTTTTATTTCTTTAATACCAAAGCAGGTTTATAAGGATCAATTTAAGCTTAAAAGGGAGAATATGGATGAAAGTAAGAGCTTATATGTGAAGGAGAGGTTTATTCAGAATATTTTCTTTCCTAACAAGACTATGCAGGGCTTTAATGATAATCTTTTATTTTGGGTTGATGGTGGTTTGTTTCCTTGAAATGGTGTTTTTCATATTAAATATTCGAGGATGAATCATCTTAAAGAGAACAAGTGATGAGGATCAGCCCAACACTAAGCGTAATCATACCAACGACCCATTTGAGGTGCCAATTGGTCCAATTACAAGAGCTAGGGCAAAAAAGCTTAAAGAATTATTGAATGGGCTTGTTCAAAACAAATGGAGCAAGATAGACCCAAAGGAGCTTGGAACATCTAAGGCGCATGAAGGACAACCTCTAATTAATCTAGTTAAGGTCCAAGAAGAGCCTAATTCATGTGGAACAAGAGGCTGATGTGTCCGGTCCCATACCATCCTTGTTAGGCTTGTTTTCCCTAATGATACAAGGATGTGACAGCTTGTTTTGGGAATCTCCTAGCTCTACAAGGATCTTTAATGGATTGCAACATAGTTTTCCAAGTGTGACAAGAATTCAAAAATGCTTCAGAATCCTTTTCTTGCAACAATTCCTTATTCATCCTAACTATAACAAGAAAAGAAGACTTTAGAATTAATTCTACCTTCAGATCAGATTTTCTAGTCTATTTAGAACTTCTTAAGCGTGATAAATTTGATCCTATCATATTTAGAATATTAAATTCAGATTTATTATTGTGATTATTATTTTCTTATTAGTTTAAGGTTTTATTTACATTATTTGGGTTTAATTGTAAGTGGACCTCATATAAGTCCACATAAGGGGTTCATTAGGGTTTGTTTTAGTCTAGAGTCAATATAAATAAAGGCATAACCACACATGTAAGGGTTACGCAATTTTCAGATCAATAAACTTCTTTTGCCGCACTTGTTGTGTGTTGGTGGGATAATCTCCTTTCCTTGGTTCTCTAAAGAACTGAAAAATAACTTATCGAAGAACAACTGACTTCATGGTGTCATCCTTACACTTCTCGTTCGCGAATCAATATTCATTGGGTGGGGGTTTTCGTTTCCAATAGTGTTGGTGCCTAGGTACAAATTATCTTTGTGTCACACTTCTATAGAACCTGATTTACTTGGATTTTTTGAAATTGGTGTCTTTACATGTGGGTTGCGTGATCACGAGATTCACATCATTTGGTATCAGAGTTTGGCTCCATTAATCAGGTTATGTCCTTCTGAATTTTTCGTTTCTTGTTGTTTCCGCAAAAAATTCCTTAGTGTCCAATTTCTTCTTTTCCTTAAATTTGTGGCATATAAAAAGTTTTTTTATTTCATTCTGTTACTGTCCAAAATATATCGGTAGCATAAAAAAACGTTCAACAAGATGTTTATTGGTTTCTACCGTAGAAAACTAAACAAGGGACAATTAGATCAATTTTGATAGTCTGATTATTGGGGTTCTTATCGCACCACATATTCATTTTGGTGTCAATTGGATATCGTTTGCTTTGGTTTCAATTTCAGATCTAGTCGAGTTTGATTCATAATGTTTTTGCGTCAGTATATCAAACCTTATCATAAATTGCTCAAATTTTATATTCTGTCTATTTGGGTTGAAATCACACTATATGTGAAATTTTAGCTCCATTGGACATCATTTACTATAGGTTCCAGATTTAGACTTAACTCTTTGTAAACGGGTCTGTTTTGCGTCAACTTTTGAAATTCATTTTTTTTCTGTTGTTTTTGTTTCTTGCATTATATTTTCAACATATCTAACATATTTGGGTGTTGTTTCATCATTTTTCATATTCAATTTCTGTTTTTATTCGAGTCTTCAGTTTCATTCATATTTCGAATAGATTCGATTGATACTCGCGAGACTATCATCGCAGTTTCATTTTGCTTATTTTCTGGTTTTTATTGCTTCTTGAGTCATATTTATATATTTGGATTGCGCTTCTAAATTGATTCTATTTGGTGTTGGTGAGTTCCGCAAGAGGGTGAGACGAGAGGTGTGAGCGTGTGAGGATATTAAGAGTGAAAATTCACATGAGGACAATGGTGAGAGAAGACCATCAGATTCAGCTAAACCCAAATCATTAATTAAACCGGTTGAGAGTGGAGGTAAAACCCGAGTGAAGAAAGTAAGCTTGTGTGATGATAATAGTGTGGAAAGATTACAGAAACAACCTAATTTTTATACAAAAAGAGCTCAAATCAGATCTGTGTTTTTCACAAACAAGCCGATGATCTTACTTGTGTATGAGGCTTATTTTAACACTAATGATCTAGATTATGCTATTCCTGGTGTGGCTGTTTTTTTGTTGTAGGAGTTTGATGATGTATTCCCTGAAGAAATCCCTAGTAGATTACCACCATTAAGGGAAATCGAACATCAGATTGACCTTGTACCTAGAGCTTTGATTCCTAACCGTCAAGCCTATAAAAGCAACCCTGAATGAGCTTCAAAGGCAAGTAGATGAGTTGATGATGAAGGGGTACATTCGTAGAGTATGAGCCCTTGTGCCATGCCAGTGTTACTTGTGTCTAAAAAGAATGCAACATGGAGGATGTGTGTTGACTGTCGTGCCGTCAACAACATAACGGTAAAGTATCGACATCCTATTCCAAGGCTTGATGACATGTTAGATGAGTTACATGGATCATGTATTTTCTCTAAAATTGACTTAAAGAGTGGGTACCATCATATTAGGATGAAAGAAGGTGATGAGTGGAAAACTGCATTTAAAACTAAGCATGATTCGTCATGTCGTTTAGACTTACAAATACTCCTAGTACGTTTATGCGTTTAATGAATCATATATTGCATGCGTTTATAGGTAAGTTTGTTGTTGTGTATTTTGATAACATTTTAATCTATAACAAGAACTTAAATGAGCATCTTGATCATTTGCGTAATGTACTTAGTGTATTGCGAAGTGAGCAAGTATGCTAATCTTAAGAAGTGTACCTTTTGCATGAAGAAAATTGTGTTTCTTGGCTATGTCGTAAATGTGCAGGATATCGAGATGGATGAGGAGAAAGTTAATGCCATCCGGGATTGGCCTACACCAAAATCGGTAAGTGAGGTAAGGAGTTTTCATGGACTTGCTAGTTTTTATAGAAGATTTGTGAAGGATTTTTGTACTATTATTGCACCTTTAACTGAAATTATGAAAAAATATGTTGTATTTAAATGGAATGATGAACAGGATAAGGCTTTTAATTTGTTGAAAGATAAACTTTGTTCGGCGCCTATTTTAGCTTTGCTAGACTTTACGAGAGCTTTTGAAGTTGAATATGATGCTTCAGGGATAGGTATAAGAGCTATGTTAATGCAGGATAGGAGGCTCATTGTGTATTTCAGGGGAAAACTTAATGGGGCAGCCTTGAATTACCCTACATATGACAAGGAGCTCTATGCCTTAGTAAGAACTTTAGAGACATGACAGCATTACCTGTGGCTCAAAGAGTTTGTGATACATTCAGATCATGAATCATTGAAGCTCTTGAAAGGGCAAGGTAAGTTAAGTAGGAGACATGCCAAATAGGTTGAATTTAATGAAACATTTCCGTATATGATCAAGTATAGGTAAGGAAAAGAAAACATTGTGGCACTTTCGCGCAGATATGTCCTTTTATCTACTTTGGATGCTAGATTTCTAGGATTTGAACACATAAAAGAATTGTACAAGGATGATAGTGATTTTGCTAATGTTTACAATGCTTGCAAAACTTCGGCTTTTGGAAAGTTCTATAAACTTGATGGATATTTGTTTAAAGAGAGTTGTTTGTGTGTTCCATTAAATTCTATGCGTGAATTGCTTGTACGTGAAGCATATGGGGGCGGGTTGATGGGGCATTTTGGTGTGGTTAAGACTTTGGATGTGTTGCATGAGCATTTTTTATTGGCCTAAAATGAAAAAAGATGTGCAACGCATATGTAATAAATACAAAACTTGTAGGAAAAGAAAAGTTTAGGACTCAACCATATGGCTTGTATACCCCTTTACGTACCTAAGGAACCATGGGTAAACATTTCGATGGACTTCATCTTAGGTTTACCTAGGTCAAAACGGGATAGGGATTCAATCTTTGTAGTTGTTGATAGGTTTTCAAAGATGACACACTTTATTCCATGTCATAAAACCGATGATGCAACTAACATTAGTGATTTGTTCTTTAAGGAGATAGTATGACTTGACGGGGTCCCTAAGAGCATTGTTTCTTATAGAGATATTAAGTTCCTTAACTATTTTTGAAAGGTGTTATGGGGTAAATTGGGTACGAAATTGTTGTTTTCAACATCTTGTCACCCCCAAATAGATAGACAAACCGAAGTAGTTAATAAGAAGCATGAAGGACAGCCTCTAATTAATCTAATTAAGGTCCAACAAGAGCCCAATTCATGTAGTACGAGGGGTTGATGTTTCCGACCCCATACCAGCCTTATTAGGCTTGTTTTTCCAAATAATACAAGGATGTGGCAGCTTGTTTTGGGAATCTCCTAGTTCTACAAGAATCTTTGATGGGCTGCAACATAGTTTTCCAAGAGTGGCAATGATTCATAAATGTTTCCTTTAAGTTTTTCGGTGTTTATGTCGTTCATCTTCTTGTTCTTTGTGTCTGCTTCATCTAAGCAAAAAAGAAAAAAGAAAAAAGGCTTATATTTCATCTTGTTACTGTCTCTAATCATACTAGTAGCATATATTAAAAAAAAACGAAAAGAGAGAGATTAGATGAAATTTGAAGAATGATTCAATTTTACCACAGAAACACAACTCTTAGTGAACCACAAGCAAACCACCCCAGAATCAATTGGAACTTTATATTTTGTCAATTGGGGGTGAGATCACATCATATAATAAATTAAGGCTTATTCTGATATTGTTTGCTTTGCTTTTAATTAGAGGTTCAATTTTGCTGCATAAACACAACTCTTAGTGAACTATAAGTGTATCACCTCAGAAAACATTGCAACTTCATATTCAGTCTATTGGAGGTGAGATCGCAACATATATAAAATTTGGGCTTATTTTGATATCGTTTTCTTGAGGTTTTAATTTGAGGTTCAACTCTGCCGCGAAAACACTACTCTTAGTGAACCATAAGAAAACCACCTTAGAATCAATTGAAACTTCATATTTGGTGTATTGGGGGTGCGATCGCACCATATATTAATTTTGGACTTCTTTCGATATTGTTTTCTTAAGATTTTAATTGGATGTTTAATTTTGCTGCAAACTGATCATAGGGTTTGGGTACCTAGACCTAATATAATGACCTATAAACTGATATTTATTGTTTTCTTAGTATCCAAATACTATATATTAAATTTGAGGTCATTTGGATAGCATTTTCTTTAGGTTCTAGAATCAGGTTTTGTCTTGCCGTAATGGGTATGTTTTGCGTTATCTTTCAAAACTTGTTTTGTTTCTGTTGATTTTGTTCCTTCCAGTATATTATCATCATATTTGGGATAATTAGCTGTTGTTTGAGTCATTTTCATCACTTTCGTACTTGCTTGTTTTCGATCAGTTCTTGTCCAAACAAAAGTTAGATTTGTAATTTTGAGTCTAAATCAGTGTTCTTCCTGTCCTAAACTCTATCTTGTTATGTCTCCATCTTCTTCTATTTTTCCTTGAGAGAGGGAACGAAGGAGGATTCTAGCTCAAGGATGCAAAAAACTAAGCCATGGTTTGGGGGTTTTAGAACAAGAAGTTGATAAGTGTAGAAGATTATTTGATGAACTTCAAGCTTCAAGAGAAAAGGAGGTACAACACCAAAAAATGAAAGACGAAGGAGAGTCGTTATTGTTATCATTCAAAAGTATATACGCAAATGGTTAGTACGACATGCTTATTTGAAATTCTTGTCTGTCACTACTTCCATACAGTGTTGTTAGAGAAAGGTGTTAGCAATAAGGGAATTTCGAAGGCTTTAAACAAGAGGCTAATGAAGTCGCTACTAATCCTCTTCAAGATTTGAGGGCGAATCTTTTTGAAGAGGGAGGGAATGATACGGTTCAACCTTGTGATATAACCCAAGCAACGTCAAATTCGGATTTTAGCGTAAACTTTTCTACCGTCTAATTTTACGCTATTGAGCATAACTCCAAATCCAACCGTGGTATTGAGCTGAAACTTTTCCAGATGATTCCAAAGGTATTTGTTTTTGTTGGGGTAAATTGTTAAATGAATCGGAGTTAGGAAAGGACTTGCGATATGGTTCAGAACAAGCTATATGAATTTTGTTATTCACTTCTTTTTGACATGTGGACTTCCTATTTGGCAAGGATCCTTTTTCTAAAAGAATATGGCCGTTTTTTTTTTTAAGAATTTCCTAGTTCCACAAGAATCTTTAATGAGCTGAAACATAATTTCCAAGAGTGGCAATGATTCATTAATGTTCCAGAATCCTATTCTTATAAGGATTCTTTATTCATCCTAGCTACACAAGGAAAGAAGGGCTAGTGGTATTTAATGACAAATTAGTTATTTTATTATTTTCTTTCATGTTTGGGCTGATTTAAAACTTTGTTTTGAGCTAGGATCCAAGGCTTGTTTGGATCAGGTTATGGGCTTTTTAGTTTAGGGTTTTTGGGTCATTTTTTTATGTGGTCAGTTCGTCCCACAAGGGTAGATCTATTAGGGATAATTTTTAAGAACTATTTAAACACATGTAACCTAAATTTTTGCAGCCATTGATGAATATTACTTCTGAATTTTTCAGTTTTAACATATGAGAGTCATTCTTGCATTCTTTAGTTCTTGAACGAACTGAATTTGGCTTCGTGGCGTCATTCTACTTCATTCCAATAGTGTTGGTGTCATGGGGCAGGTTTTCACTGTGTCACACTCCTATCAGATATTTTTTGGCTTTCCAGGATCTAATCACAATTTTGATTGTGGGTAGCTTGACCACGTGATTAGGAGGTTCGTATCATTTAGTATCAGAGCTTGGCTTCATTAATCAGGTTATATCTTGTATTTTTGTTTTTACCTTCCGCGTCAATTTTTCCGTGTTGTTTTTGTTTCGGGTCTAATCTTGTTTCAAATCAATTTTGATCAGATTGTCTTCTTCCTACGTTATTATTGATTAGTTGTGTTGAATCGAGTCTTTTGGGATTAAAAAAAGGGTGTCAATTATTCTTTCTGTCCAGAATTTCTTTTAGAGTAAAAAAAAAATGTAGAAACCGTTATTTAGGACAAAGGTATTTGTTTCGCTTCTGTTTTGCGTCCACTTATCACACCATATTGTAATTGTGTTAAAATTTACATTCTTGTTATTTAGGGTGAAATCACACAATATATCAATTTTCAACTCATTTGGACATCGTTTGGTTTAGGTTACAAATTCTGGTTTTAAAGAGGTTGATTCGCGCCAATTTCGTGTATATGTATCAAATCAATTCAGAATTAAATCAAAATTGATATTCTGGTTTTTTGGTGTTAATTCACTCTAAATATAAAATTTCAGACCATTTGAAAGTCGTTTGGTTAAGGGTCTTTTTTGGGTCTAAAGGGGTTTGTAACGTTCGTCAATTGAAAGTCCATGTATTCTGATGAGGTATTATGGCAAAAGAAGAGGAGGATTCGTAAGGATAGGTAGTATCAAAAGGAGAGAAATAAAGAGATTAGTGTTCTTAAAAAGAAACCAAGAGTCTATCCCATATTCTAGGGGAGATGCACCAGGAACTTAATGTATTAACGACATCAGTCGATGCCTAGCAAGCTTCAAAAAGAGAGGAGCAAAAATTGCTTTAATGATGATAGACGAAAGAGAAGGGTTTCTACCTTCATCCAAAGTTGTTGGCGACGATTGTTCGTAAGAAAAGAACTCCAAAGGCTAAAAAAGGCTAAAACTTTGTCCCTTATCCCTATTAATGATTCGAGGATGAATCATCTTGAAGAGAGAGGGAATGATACGATCCGAGCAATAAAAAAACAATCAGATTCAGATTCTAACGTAAAATGCACAACTGTCCAGGTTCACGGCAACAATCATAATTCTCAATCCGACTGATTGATCAGGATGAAATTATATGTGCAGTCTCCTGGCATATTGTCCTACCTTAGGTTAAACTTTCAAGTCAATCGAAGGTCGGGAAGACATGAAAATACTGGTCAATAGAGGCTGTATGAATTTTGTTATTTATTTTCTTTTGACTTGTGCACTTTCTATTTTGCTAGGATTCTTTTCTTACAAGGATGTGGCAGCTTCTTTTGGAAATCTCGTAGTTCTACAATGATCTTTAATGGGATGCAATATAGTTTCCAAGTGTGGCAAAGATTCATAAAATATTTCAAAATTCTTTTTTTACAAGAATTCCTTATTCATCCTAGCTACAATAAGAAAAGAAGAATTCAGAATTAATTCTACCTTCAGATCAGATTTCCTAGTCTATTTGGAACTTTTTAAGGGTGACAAATCTGATTCTAGCATATTTAGGATAGTAATTTTTGGATTTTTATTATTTTCTTCTTAGTCTTTGGGTTATTATTAATTATTTGGGTCAATTGTAAGTGGGCCTCATATAAGTCCACCTAAGGGGGTGATACGGTTCAACCTTGTGATACGACCCAAGTAAGGTCAGATTCGGATTTTGGCGTAAAAAGTGCAACAATCCAGGTTTATGGCAACAGTTATAATTCTCAACCCGACCGTTGGATTGAGCTAAAATTTTATGTGGACTCTCCAGACATATTTTCCTACTATGGTTTAAGATTTCAGGTCAATCAGAGTTTGGGAAGGAACCACAATACTGGTCAAAAGAGGTTGTATGAATTTTGTTATTTACTTCCATTTGACTTGTGGACTTCCTATTTGGTTAGGATTCTTTTCCTACAGGGATGTGGCAGTTGGTTATGGGAATTTTCTAGTTCCACAAGGATCTGTAATGAGCTGCAATATAAACTCCAAGTGTGGCAAGGATTCATTAATGTTTCAGAATCCTTTTCTTATAAGGATTCCTTATTCATCCTAGCTATACAAGGAAAAAAGGGCTGGTGGTATTTAATGACAAATTAGTTATTTTTATTACTTTATTTTGTTAGCTACAGCCCAAGGCTTGTTTGGGCTTAATTAATACTTTGTTTTCAGTTAGGATCCAAAACTTGTTTGGATTAAGTTATGGGCTTTTCAGTTTAGGGTTTTGGGTCAGTTTTGAGTGGACCTCATTTAAGTCCACATAAGGGGTCCATTAGGGTTAACTTTTCAAGAACTATTTAAACTCATGTAAGCCAAAATTTCGGCAGCTTTGATGATAATTACTTCTGATTTTTTTAGTTTTAACGTGTGAGAGTGATTCTTGCATTCTTCAATTCTTGAATGAACTGAATCTGACTTATCGAAGATTAACTGGCTTCGTGGCGTCATTCTACTCAATCCAATAGTGTTGGTGCCTTGGGGTAGGTTTCCATTGTGTCACACTCCTATCAGACCTATTTCAGCTTTCCAGGATCAGATCTCAATCTTGATTGTGGGTTGCGTGACCACGTGATCACAAGGTTCACATCAGGGGGGGTCCATTAGGGTTTATCTAAGTCTATAATTAGTATAAATAAAGGCATAACCAAACATGTAAGTTAGACAATTCAGATTAATAAAACTTTTTATTTGCCGCACTTGTTGTGTGTTGGTGGGATAATCTCCCTTCCTTGGTTCTCTAAAGAACTGAAAACGACTTATCGAAGAACAACTTGCTTCGTGGCGTCATCCTTATACTTCTTATTCGCGAATCAACATTCGTTAGGTGGGGGTTTTCTGTTTTCAATAGTGGTGGTGCCTAGGTACAAGTTATCTTTGTGTGACACTCCTATCAAACTTGATTTACTTGGCTTTCCAGAAATTGGTGTCTTTACATGTGAGTTGCTTGACCGCGTGATCAAAAGGTTCGCATCAACTTTCGCTCTTGGACCTTCACACCGCATACCGCTGCCTTTCTTGGTACTCCTAGGGTGAGATGCAAAATGAGATTCATGTACTTCTCTTAACACTTCTTCCTTAAGTGCTTCATCCCTTGGTAGGTAAATCCATATGCCCATCGCCACCAACCCTTCTGGTAACATTTGAAATGGTGTTTGAATACCTTGGTCCATCTTTTCCTTTACTTTCCTCACTTCTTTATCCATCTGTTGAGCCTCCAAGACCTTATCTCGTAGTATAGATCATATTTTTATCTGAGTCAATAATGACCCTTCCGACCCCACGATTAGCTGTAAATTCATCCTTTTCAACTCTCTAAGGCCATCCCGCCCTTGTTCCTCCATATTACTTACTATCGCTTTCCCTTTTCCAGCTTAAAGCATCATTAACTATGTTAGCGTTTCCAGGGTGATAATCAATAACACAATCATAATCCTTTATCAACTCCACCCATCTCCTTTGTCGTATGGTTAACTCCTTTTGTGACATCAAATACCTTAAGCTCTTATGATCTGTAAAGATTTGAATTTGCGACCCATACATAAAATGCCTCTAAAACCGAAGAGCAAACACTACCGCCGCAAGTTCCAGGTTATATACGAGGTAATTCACCTCATGTGGCTTCAGTTGTCTTGAGACATAAGCAATTACCTATCCGTGTTGCATCAATACACACCCCAAACCCTTTTGGGAAGCATCACTGTATACTATAAATGCTTTTAACCCTAAAGGAAGAGCCAATAATAGGGCTGATATGAGCCTTCTTGATATGGTTCAGCCTTGTGATACGACCCAAACAAGGTCAGATTCGGATTTTTGCGTAAAATGCGAAACAGTCCAAGTTTACGACAACAGTCATAATTCTCAATCCGACCATTGGATCGAGCTACAATGTTACGTGGACTCTCCAGACATGTTGTCCTACATTAAATTTCAGGTCAATCAGAGTTCGGGAAGGTATGGAAATACTGGTCAACAGAGGCTGTATGAATTTTGTTATTTACTTCCTTTTGACTTGTGAACTTCCTATTTGGTTAGGATTCTTTTCCTACAAGGATGTGGCAGCTGGTTTTGGGAATTTTCTAGTTCCACAAAGATCTTTAAGGAGTTCTAATATAATCTCCAAGTGTGGCAATGATTTATTAATGTTTCAGAATCCTTTTCTTATAAGGATTTCTTATTCATCCTAGTTACACAAGGAAAGAAGGCTAGTGTTATTTAATGACAAAATAGTTATTTTTATTATTTTCTTTCATGTTTGGGCTTAATTAAAACTTTGTTTTGAGCTAGGATCCAAGGCTTGTTTGGATCAGGTTATGGCCTTTTCAGTTTAGGGTTTTTGGGTTAGTTTTGTATGGGGTCAGTTCAGCCCACAAGGGTAGATCCATTAGAGTTACTTTTAAGAACTATTTAAACACATGTAACCTAAATTCCAGCAACCTTTGATGATTATTACTTCTGAAATTTTTCAGTTTTTATGTGTGACAGATTGTTGAATTCTTTATTTCTTGAACGAACTGAATCTGACTTATTGAAGATTAACTGGCTTCATGGCGTCATTCTACTCATTCCAATAATGTTGGTGCCTTGGGGCAGGTTTTTCATTATGTCACACTCCTATCAGACATATTTTGGCTTTTCGGGATCATATCTCAATCTTGATTGTGGATTGTGTGACCACGTGATCACGAGGTTCACATTACTTCTTTTCAGCTTCTTAAAACACTCATTGCATTCCTTTAACCAAACAAACCTAACTTCCTTACAAGTTAATAGGGTCAGATGGGATGTTATTGTGGAAAATCCTTCAATACATCAACGATAATACCTTGCCAATCCTGAGAAACTACGGATTTTAATCACATTGGTGGGTCTTTCCCAATTCAAAACTACTTCTACCTTTCTTGGATCCACAAGTATCCCTTCTACAGAAATGACATGTCCTAAAAATACCACCTCCGTAAGCCAAAATTCACACTTATCTAGTTTTGCATACGACATATTCTCCCTCAAAACATGTAACACACCTCAAATGTTGCTTGTGTTCTATATAAGAGTTAGAATACACTAGTATATCATCGATAAACACTACCACATACTTATCCAAATATGTTTGAAATACCTTATTCAACAAATCCATAAACACTGCTGAGGCATTTGTCAACCAAAAAGGCATCACTAAAAATTTGTAATGTCCATAACAAGTCCTTAAAGTAGTTTTCTATATATCCTAATCCTTAATCCTCAAATAGTGGTACCTAGACCTCAAATCTATCTTGGAAAAGACTATGACACCTTTCAATTGATCAAACATATCGTCTATTTGTGAAAGCGGGTACCTATTCTTCACAGTTACCCTCTTTAGTTAATTGTAGTTAGTGTCAAATCTATCTTGGAAAAGACTATGACACCCTTCAATTGATCAAATAGATCGTCTATTTGCCAAAACGGGTACCTCTTCTTGTTACCCTGTTCTGTTAACTGTAGTTAGTGCACAACCGAAAGGTACTGATGCGAACCTCGTGATCACATGGTCACGCAACCCTCACGCAAAGACACCAATTCCCAGAAAGTCAAGTAAATCAGGTTTGATAGGAGTGTGACACAAAGATAACTTGTACCTAGGCACCAGCACTATTGGAAACAGAGACCCCCACCCAACGAATATTGATTCGCGGACGAGAAGTATAAGGATGACGCCACGAAGATAGTTGTTCTTCGATAAGTCATTTTCAGTCCTTTAGAGAACCAAGGAAGGGAGATTATCGCACCAATACACAACAAATGCGGCAAAGAAGTTCATTGATCTGAAAATTACGTAACCTTACATGTCTGGTTATGCCTTTATTTATAGTGACTCCAAACTAAAATAAACCCTAATGGACCCCTTATGTGGACTTATATGATGCCCACTTACAATTAAACCCAAATAATATA
>Ga0307515_10004031_pt1 | contig 30658 bp, 22 predicted proteins | sample 17_EM_MG_FD_194513 | JGI IMG/M metagenome (GOLD analysis project Ga0307515, IMG submission 194513) | Populus trichocarpa ectomycorrhiza microbial communities from riparian zone in the Pacific Northwest, United States - 17_EM | ecosystem: Host-associated > Plants > Roots > Unclassified | place...
TGAACCTTTTTTAACTTGATCTTCCTCTAGCCAAATGTAATCTTCATTTTAGATGCTACTTGAAAAACCAGACTGTTATTTTAAACAGCATTCCATTCATCAGTAGGCTAGCTGCTCTCCAATACTTCTTTTTCCCCCACATCTCTCGCACACCTTATTTTCAGTTGCCGATAAAAAGAAAAGCGCTTTTTATCTGCCTGCTGCGGGGAGCAAGGGCAACAACACTAGTTTCTTCCCAAAACAAAAGACATCGGATTTTTTAGCCCTTTTACAGGAAAAAACAAGATTCAAGTTAAGTAGAGTAAAAACTGATTAGTAAAAAATTAAATTTGAATCTATTGTCCCAAGTTTCTTCCCTTTAATGAATTTGAGAATATATACAACACGAAAGTTCCTTTAAAGATACGAAAAACCAATGTTTTTTTACCTATTATAAAAATGAAAATAGGTAATTTTGATTTTAAACCTTTATTGGTGATTACAAAAAAAAAATGATATCGTTGAAGGTTTTGATATGTGTTGTTTTAATTAATCGGACAAGAACTATCGATAAGATTTAATAGGATATGACAACAGAATTGAGTCCGACAAGAATCTAAGAGCTTTGCCGACGTAGGATTCATTAGTCTTGAGATTTTTATTAGATCCAAGAAAATTACATCATGATACAGGACTCATGAGAATTGGGTAATGAGAGCTATCGATTAGATTTATAATAGGGTAATGTTAGGGGGAGGCGCTAAGATCATGATAAGAAGATGGGCCTTGAGGTAGATCAAGTCCCAGACATGTTCGTAGAATCCCATATAGACAACCTGTTTATTTAGAGGAAATTGAGGAAGATGAGATTGATAGAGGTTTTGCCGATTATGATAGTAATAAGCTTGAAACAAATCATTATAAAATCAATGAATTTTGTTTATGAGTTGATATCCCTAACTTTAATAGAGGAATTTCTCGACTGAGTTGCCGAATATGACAAGTTCAGTGAATACATGAATTTCTTGGAGAAAAGGATGATGAAATTGGTGACTAAATGATTGAGCTTTTTCCTAATAGAGAAGGGTTTAGGATGATTTGGTCATATAAGGTAGGCCACCTGTTGCATTCTTGCAGGTTTCGAATAAAATAATTACCGAGGGATATATTTTTTCTGCTAGAAACCAAAGACTATTGTTAGAGTTGATTAGGAAGGTGATGATTTGAGAGAATATAAGGAAATTAATTAGATATGAAAGTCTCCAATTTGAAGTTGTTAACCCTATAGTGAAATTTTCGAGGAGCTTACTCGTAATAATCATAATTATATTTGTACAAGATACAAGGCATATTGTGGTATTGCACTTAAGAGTAGATATAATTTTGTTTGAGAGTGTGGTTGCGATTGCTTTTTAAAATGTTTTTTGTATTAAAATACAATAAAATAATATTTTTTTTATTTTTAAAAAATTATTTTTGAGATCAGCGTATCAAAACGATACAAAATATAAAAAAATTAATTTTTAACCAAAAAAAATATAAATTTTGAAGAAACGCGCATTCCCAAACCCTTTCTAGACAACCTTACAAATTGAATGGATAAAGGTAAATAATGATAATCTTCGCAACAAAAAATATATCAAAAAAGCAATATCAAATATGAAGTGTTAAGCATTAATAATTCATATGACGTTGGTATTTTATTCTTCATATTTTTTTGCATGGGTTCAGAAATTTTACATAAATATATCTTTTAAGTTATTTGGGGCAAGTTATTTTCATATATATATATATATATATATAACCAGAGAGTTGTTTCTTACCATTGATAATTACTTTGAACCGACAATTTAACTTAAAAAGAATTTTCTGTCAAAGAACCATCTCAACCTAAAAGTTTAAGCTATTGGGTTGAGATGGTTCTTTGACATGGTATCAGAACCTTGATGAGCAAGTGATTTCAAGTTCGAATCTCATCATCCCTATTTATTTGATAAAAATTAAGTACAAGGTAATATGGACCCATGCAACTTTTAAGTTTAAATGGCTTTTACTTAAAGGGGTGTGTTAGAGAATAATATAAATCATATCCTGGAACTTCACATAATAGCTTAAACTATTGGATTGAGATTGTTCTTTGACATCCTTTTTATTATATTTTTCAAAGACATATATCCTAATCGATTTAATATATATCTCCCACCGGTAAATATGAACTGCCCATACGAAATTGAAATCCTCAAAGTCTAGGGTCTTGTTGTTATCTTTTGACTTAGTTTATTCTTATCATATAAGATAGTTCTTCAATTTATTTTTAAAAAAATTAATTGAAAAGTCATTTGATACAAATCTAATCATATTCTCTCTCTTTTTCTTACAAAAAAAAATAAAATAGCAGGAAATTGTGTAACTAAAGACCCTATGACCCTATCCTTGCGAAAAGAGAAGGGAAAAACTTGTGTAGTTGTGGGACCTCGTTTGTCACGTGTTTTGTCGGTGCAAGGAGAGGTTCAGACATGAGGTAAGCACTTACGCAATTGGCTTAGGCAAAGACTTCGTCACCCACTTCTTGAAGTAGCCAATTGCATAACGCCATTGTAAACACAACTCTAATTGCCCAATTTTGTATGAATTATTCAGGAAACTGTAGTAGATCTAATATTTTCTAGGAAAGATACATCTAATCATTCTTCAATTTTGTAAAATAATATAATACGAATAGAGTTAATAATATTGTCGTTGATTGTTTTTATATTTAAAATTATATTTGAGTTCGTTTTAAAAATATATTTAATTTAAAAAATATTAAATTAATATTTTTTTTATGTTTTATGATAGTTTTAATATGCTATTGTAAAAAAAACTTATTTTTAAATGAAAATACATTTAAAAAAAAATGTATATTAGATTAGATAAGTTTTAATTAGAAATTTATTTTATAAAAAATTTTAGGACTAATATAAATAGAAATGTTTAGTATATTTTATGGAGATTAAAATTATTATTTAAATTTAATAAAAATATGAAAGAATGTTTTTTTAAAGTTTTTCTATAGTTAGATCTCTGACTTTAAAGTTTAATAATTCTAGATTTATCTTTGCAATAAATTGTGTCATGAAAGTATAAATGATGGCTCGGCCTGGTACTTGGCAGCATGCCTCATTGCCCCGGTACTTTTCAAGCTACCCACAGTTCTGTATTTTTATAGAACCTTTTTGATTATTTACGTCATTTTTTAATTTTAGGACGTTTGTTTTTTTGTTGTAAAAATATTTTTTTTATTTTAATTTAATATTTTTTTAGTATTTTTAAATTATTTTAATATGCTATATAAAAAATAATATTAAAAAAATAAAATAATATTATTTTAATTTAATTTTAACTACAGAAATATTATTTAGTTACATTATAAATATTTGTTTAAATTGGTGGCCTAGTCTTTTCTTAGGTTGTACGTCGGTTATAAAAACTCTCACAGGTGGCCACAGTAGGAGGTCCCATTCCAGCTCATTAGTCTGTTTGGCTCTCCGTTAAACCTGCTTTTGATTAAATTTCATTTTTTTTTTTGCTAAAATTAAGTGCGGTTTGTATTTTTAGATCATTTTGATATGCTAATGTCAAAAATAATTTTTAAAAAATGAAAAAATATCATTGATATATTTCAGCACGAAAAGCTATTTGAAAAGCAACCACTACCACACTGCAAAACACTCTCTAAAAAGATTTTCCACCCATTTAATTCAAAATTTTTCCATTATAAATAAAGTGAATGGTGGGAGTCCAATATGCGTCCAGTTTCTATCTAAAAATCAACCAACCTCCTCCAAGAACGAACATGGGATCTTTTATAGAAAGTCACATTGGCCAAGTTGATGAAGCAAAAGATGAAAACTTTGGATATGCCATGCAACTAGCGTTGAGCTCAGTGCTACCCATGACTATGTATTCTGCAATTCAGCTTGGCATTTTTGAGATAATAGCCAAAGCAGGTCCAGATGCCAAACTCTCTGCTTCAGATGTTGCTGCCCAGTTGCCCACAAAGAACCCAGATGCACCCATGATGCTGGACCGTATACTAAGGCTCTTGGCTAGCCACGATGTGCTTGGTTGCTCTGTGGATGGCTCGGAGAGGCTCTACAGTCTGGCTCCTGTGTCCAAGCACTACGTGCGTAACAAAGATGGTGTTTCTTTGGGCCCCTTCATGGCCTTGATTCAAGACAACGTTTTCTTGCAGAGTTGGTTTGTCACTCAATTCCTATGGTCGCATTTTTTTATATTCAGTTTTTTTAACTTCTATTTGTTATAATAGTATATCATAAATATTGTACGTACCTCTACTTTCCTTTTGTTTCTGCTCTCTTTTGTTGATAAGGGTAGCTAGCTAATTTCAATGTCTAACCATTCACTGTTAGGTCTCAACTAAAAGACGCAGTTCTTGAAGGAGGAGTTGCATTTGACAGGGTCCATGGAGCTCACGCCTTTGAGTACCCTGGCTTGGACCCTAGGTTCAACCAGGTTTTCAACACAGCAATGTACAACCAAACTACTGTAGTCCTAGAAAATATGCTTGAGGCATACACTGGTTTTAAGAACCTGAAACAGCTGGTTGAAATTGGAGGCGGCATGGGACACACTATAAAGGCAATAATCTCTAAGTATCCCCAAATTAAGGGTATCAATTTCGACTTGCCACATGTTATAGAGCATGCTCCATCCTGTCCTGGTATGTCTTGTTCTTCCTCCCTTGCATGTAATTTATGGTAGTTGTTAAATTTTATGCTCTGCTTAAACTAATACTTGGAACAAATTAAATCGAAAAATTGGGAGAATTTAGGAGAGATGCTCCGTACGTTTGAATTAATCTGCCTGAAACTTCAAACCTCATTTCACCAAAATCTAAAAGTTGAGCTGCCACGGTCTAGAACTCGAGAAGCCATAAAAAGAAGTTCGCCGTAAACCCCCGGAAAAACAAGGAAATAAATTAGATAAGATGTTTGCAAAGCATCACGGGCATTACAGAACAGGGAAAAAAACAAGACATTGAAAGCCCTACTAAATCTTAATAGAAGTGGTTGGTTTCTGATTCAGGTGTGGAACACGTGGGAGGAGATATGTTTGAAAGTGTTCCAAAAGGAGATGCTATTTTTTTGAAGGTACCAGAATTTGATCGGCATCTAATCTTTTTTTGCTCAGTTTTGGACCCCAAAATCACTAACGACGACTAATATGGACATTTTGTAGTGGATACTTCATGACTGGAGTGATGATCACTGCTTGAAGTTGTTGAAGAACTGCTACAAAGCTATTCCAGATAATGGGAAGGTGATCGTTATGGAATCAGTTCTTTCAATCACCGCCAAGACAAGCCCTGCTGCGAGAGCGATCTCTCAACTTGATGTGCTGATGATGACTCAAAACCCAGGAGGGAAAGAACGGACCGAACATGAATTCATGGCCCTGGCCACTGGAGCTGGATTCCGTGGAATCAAATACGAAGCCTTTGTTTGTAATTTTTGGGTGATGGAGTTCTTCAAGTAGATTATTGCTTATAAATTGCATTTGTGGAAATTGAAGGATGTATCCTCACTTTCTAGCTATCAGGCTTGAAGCTTTCTTTGCCGCCCGTGTGGATCGAAATATATGAACCAAATAAATAGCTGCTGTTCATCAGCCTTTAGCATTTCCAAGGTTGCAGTTTGACGAGCTACATACTTTACAAATAGATATTGTATTTTTGCTGCAACAATGCATTCCTAACCCTGTTTGAAATCAAATAACTCTCCTATTAATTAATTTCTACAACAAGATTAATCAACAAACGAGAAATGCTAGAATTCCATACAAATTAATATGTTGAATAACAAGTGGTGATCCTGTATCCATAACATGGGATTTCAGTACCAAAATAAACGCAATCCTCTTGAGCGTTATTATTACATGGGGTTGCCCTAGAGTTGGTAGAATGATGTAAAATGAAGTAACTGTTCATGTTGGTTATATGCTCGTATTTGAGAATGCTATCCTACCTTGACTACGTACGAGGAACCTGTCCCAACTATTTTGAAAAATTCTAGATTAGCCGTGTGAAGACAAGGGACTTGTTTTTTTAATTTGTTGAACAATTAAAGTATGCTGACAGGATCCAGGAAGTAGATTTTTCTTGGAGCCCATCATGCAAAAGTTTATATATTGAAGAAATAAAATGATTAGTCAATGGTTAAGAATTTAAAATAATCCCATCCCATAAAATTAACGTGACAGAATAATAGTTCATAATAATAATGATGATAATAATAACAAAATAACTTTAGGATAGCCCGCTGTAATATAGTAAAATAATGATAGTCTATACTAATAATGCTCATGATAATAATAAATAAATAAAAGCTTTAGGATAGCCCAATATAATATAGCAAAATCAGATCGCAGTTCATAACGCTGCGCATTATCTGTGTTTATCAGAACTTTTCTTCTCTTTATATATATATAAAATGAATTTATACTATTTCCATTTACTACGTACAGGCAGAGAATTGTTTGTTACGAACTTACATTTTATAACATTTAATTGTCATGCACAAGTTTAGAGTGTTATTTTAATTTAAAATAATTCTCCTCGACACAAATCTGAACTCAATTCGTCACTCTGCACAGAACACGTAGATTTCTAAAGCATGATAGATGATAGAAGTTGTTTTCATGATTCATAAAACAATTATTTAGGTCAAGAAAATGAACAGGAAACAATTATGAAATCTTAAATTAATTGATATGTAGAAATATATAAAAAATAAAAATAATTAATCATACAAAATCATATATAAAAATTTACATGGTTTAACAATTTAGATATATTACACAAACAAGACAATCATAAAAATTTCCTATAAATAATTAAAAAAATTTATAAGATATGGTACAAAATGTATTTCTCACTTAAAATACTAAAATAACTCAAAACTCAAAATATAAAAAATAAAAACACTCACAAACAATTATTATATTAAAATATAACAACTTTAGATTTCTATATATATATATATATATTACGTATATAGTTTTTTTCTTCACTTGAACTCATAATTTAAAACAAAATCAACAAAAGGTAATAACAATATTCATCAAGAGAAACTTAAAGTATTTAAGGAATAGTTATAAATAGTAATTTCATACAAAAAAATAAATATAAAGAAAAGAAAGAAATAAAAGAGAGGATTAAAATATTATTTTGAGCATAACATTTTGATCAAATTTTCTTTAATGGTTCTGATTTTTTCTAATCTTTTTCTTTGAAGTGAATAATTATTAATAGTTCCTTATAAATTAATTTAAAATTTTATTTTGGTCATGGTCGTGGTTGACTAACCCGCTAATTTAAGATTCAAATAAAAGTTTTTTTTTTTCACATTCTTCACTGTGATCGATCCTCACGGGTATAAAAGACAAAGCCCTGAGATCATGGGCCCTATCCATAGTTATTCACTATTTGTGATTTTCATGATGGCATGAGATCCGTTTGCATGTGCCAGGAGGAGACATTGTTTTTGGTATAATCATTTTTTGAATTATTTGATAAAATATAATATAAATTATATTTAAAAATTTAAGTTGTTACAGTATTAGAGTTTGGATGAATAAGTAGTTATAAGTTTGAATTTTAATATTATTATTTATTTGATAAAAATTAAACACAAGTGATATGAATCTGTATTAATTTTAAATTTAAATTTTTTATTTAAATAAATATATTAAAAATTAATATAAATTATATTTTAAAATATTATTTAATAATTTAACAAGTTAGTTTACGAGTAGATCGTGGAGGCCTCAGGAGTTCTTTAGAGTTCTTTACAGCAAACAGGTAACGTACTATCATAATTTAGGCACTTCTTGTTGGCAACGTGCACCGACATAAAGTTTTAGAACGATCTTGTTTCTTAATGGGCCAGCTAGACTTGGGCCTAATCCTGGGCTATGGGTTCTGTCTCTTCTCGATGACAAGTACCTTCGTATTGTTATGTGTTACTGTTAGTGCATCATAACAATTCTAATGTAGCTTCAAGTAGTGCACATCGTCCCGTTTATGAAGCATACGCTAAATATATCTTTGAAAAAAACAGTAATAAACATTAAAAGTAAAACTTCAACTAAAGACACATTTTTCTGTTTTACAAATTTCACAAGATGGTAATAGGGCTTGAAGCCCAATATATTGAAACAATAAAAAATCTCAAATAAAGCCCATCTAAGCTAGATTTGATAAGATCAAAGCCTCAGGACTTTGTACAGAAACACGAAAGCCTTTTATTGCAGCAATTCATGATAATTATAATTTTTTTTAAAATTTTATCCTTACTTTTTCCCCAATTTAATGATTTTTTTTATTAATTTATTATAGAAAGATAAAATTCAATAAAAAAGGACTAATATGTAAAACAAGGAGAAATCATATGTTCGATCTCACATTCACACAAAAAATTCTTTTTGATTCACGTACTTTTCTTTTTCTTCGTTTATAGTTTTTTTAGTTTTTTGTTAAAATTTTAATTTTAGTTTTAATTTGTTCATTTTCATGTCTATAGATTTGAGAGAGGAGAGACAAACTCGCTATAAAAAGATAAGTGAGAGTAAAAGTCATCGATTGGCCGTATTCTAGCAATAAAAAAGCTGATTTTAGGTACTAACAAGTTTTATTTGACAACCTGAGTTCTATTGAAATGTTTTTAGATCTTGATTTTGCTTGAAAATTATATTGGGATATAAAGAGATTCGGTTTGATTGTGTTCTTGGAACAATTCAGAGGTGTTTTGAGACGAGAGATTGATTTATTGATGTGATAAGGATGTTTGCTAGGTATTTTTAGATCAAAATGAGTTAAAAATAGATTTTAGAAAAAAAAAATCCCAGCTTGATTTTCGACCACCTTTTTGGTGGCCAAATTCCAGTAAGTAGATGATGATTTGTCTGTCTTTTATTTTTTAAAAAATATTGAACGACATGTCGTATGTCCCTTAAAGATAAAAAAAAAGGGCCTAACTCATGGACCTAGCCTTGTAAGCCTATGCGTGTCTGGCCTTCGATATGTTGGATCTTGTGCTAGGTCCTAATCCCTTTGTATTTTTTTTGTTTTTTTATTTACATTTAAATGTACTATAAAAAATTAATATTATTTTTCAATTATTACTTTCATATTTCTCAAATAATATTATAAGTTTTTAAGAAAATGTTAACCATATTATTCCAATTATTATGTGCCTTATATGGAAAAAAAAAAGCTCATGAAAACTCAATTAACATAAAATTTATGTTGTTTAAAAGTTTTAATATATTTTTGATATATTTATATCATATTTATCAATTTATTTTTTGTCTATAATCATATACAAAATACCGAGACCGAGTTTTAATTTCCTTAAAATTTACTTTTAAAACCATGTTGGATTTTTTATTAAAAAACGCACTTGCAATTTAAAAACATGTTTTAATAAAATCAAGCCTGGAATAATTATTTGATTATATAGAAGAAATGGTTTGAGACCAGCTATCCTTGAAACCTTGTCGTGGAACAAACTCATACTAGGAGAAAGGATATGCTTCGTTCATCGCAGGTAAATTATCCGGCAACATGTGCTAGGCCATAAACCCTTTAGACATGGCGACCATCACCATCATCACGATTGATTGATAGCATTGGTGCGAGTTAGCGCATAATAATGGCTAGCTAGAAGACACAGTATCCGGTCCACAATCTTAGGTGCTCGCTGGGGTTATAAATTAAGAAGACACATAATGGCCCTGCTTTTGATAATCTCTCTAATAGCTCACCTAAGGGAAGACCAAACTACCTGACAGTATCATGGCATAAAAGCAGTCCTCTTCACTTGTATCCTGTACAGTGAACTTCTTGTGTGATTTTTTTGAAGCCATATATATATGTCTTATTGTTTCTGTATTTTATGTATGCTTGTCCATTACCAGAGTTGAAGGCAAAGAAAATAAGTATGATTACTTTGGATTGCGATGAAGTATAAAATTTTTGGGATGAGTTATTGATCACGAAAATGACTGTTCTTGCTTCAAATGGCATGAAACAATTCAATCGACGGAAAATACAAGCTGTGCTAACCACAATGATCTGTTTCCTGTGGTGGTGCATCACCTCATTGTTTGTCACTCACCATGTTGATTGTCGAACGAATTCAAGTTACGTTCAGAAACTATTCGCAGGTTGTAGGATAAGGAGCAGACTGACAGAAAAGTCTAATACAAGCGACAGCTCTGTCCAGAAGAAGAGGAGACCAGCAAAAGGATTCTTACAGATTATATATATTGCACAAGCTTATTTATTCTTGCCTTGCGCCGAGTGGAGTTCCCATCCGTAGCATATGTAGAAGGTTTTGCCTCTTGTAGGATATAAGAACGGCTTCAGTACCCTACCAATCTCTTTCTAGCTAGAAACTCACTAATATCTCTAAACCAGGCTGAAATGACGGATGTCATACAGGGGATTTAGCATGGATGAAGCTGATACAGAAGGCTAGTGTCTCCTATGTTATTACAGATCAAGACAGACATTTAAACATACAAAATCACTTATTTGTCTTCACATACAAATGGAAAGCTTTATTACAGTCTCATACTTAACAGCTATGGTAAATGCATTTAATTTGCTCCGCATTACCAATCCAAACTCCAAGGTAGATGATAAACATACATAAGCATGGATGAAGTTACATTGGAAAGGAAAATTCAGTTCTTAAACATGCCCAGACAGGTCTCAGTTGCAAGCCCATGGTTCCAGAACTTCTGGTAGTACTCACTGTAAGCAAAGTTCCTATACAGAGCAGGGTGATCATCATCAATTAGCGATGGGGCTGGTCCAATAACTGCATCATGTGATGGGCAGTAGAATGTAGGGATAGAGATCCTCTCCTTGTCGCGGTCCACCACGGCCCGATGGAGCACACTCCTGTAACGATCATTGCTAATGACCTACAAAGACAGAAACTTAGATGGATCATAAGCAACAGTTTACTGGTTAGCAAGGCAAAACAAGATAACTATCTAACAAATATTTTCCAAGTTTCTAGATTAACAAATAATCTATGATTTGATTCTGAAATGGCAGCCTAACTCGCCCGCAAATGGTTTACCTTAACAGTTGACTGGGTTTGAATCAATGGCAGTCTAACTTTTTTTTGTTTGTGTCCTTTACAAACACAGATATTTTTATATCAATTTACAAAGTAAATTTCTTTTTTGGATCATCCAAATTAATACACATTCTACGCACATCGACTTGATGGTGTTGTCTTCGTTGTTTTACAGTACAAAGATGCCATTACCTAGTTCGTCGTCCCTTGAAACCATGGAGTTGTTTTCATTTTTGGATGTTGTGTCCTCCACCGATTTCTTCTACTTTATCATCCTCTTTGGGTCAAAACGCATCCTCTGACCTCTAGGGACCCGTGTGAGGTTTGCCTTTGTTTCATTTTTTTCTCCAATACTTTTCTCTATTTTATTTTTTCCATCTGATTCAATTTATATATTTTTCTTCATTTTATTTTCTAAGAATTTGTTAAAATTATATATATATGTTTCTCTTTCTTTTTCCAAGCGCTTTAAATCTTTCCCTTCCCTCTTGCATTTCTTAAAGACAGCAATGTCAAAATAGTTAGCGAGTATATTGTTTTTTATTTGAAAATACCTCTTCCCTTACTTGCCTTTTCTATATTTTATTTTTTATATTTTTTAAGAATGCACTTAATTAGAAAAATAATTTTCATATATAATTTAATATGTTTTCCATTTATGAATTAATCAAACACACGCACAATTTCTTGAAAAATTTAACAAACATATACCGTAATATATATATATTACAAATCAACCGACTATAATATCCAACAACCATTTTTTTTTCATATTTATGTGAAATATTGTACCATTTTTTTCAAGTTGAGTTGGACGTGGGTATGTGTACGAGACACACACCTTTTATATTAATTAGATCTCGAGTCTCACTTTGTTTGGAAGTGTAGTTGTAATTATTTTTTAAAGTGTTTTTCACTCAGAAATATATCAAAATAATATTTTTTTTATTTTTTAAAGATTATTTTTAATATCAGCGCATCAAAATGATATAAAAATATCAAAAACATATTAATTTGAAGTAAAGAAAAACAAAAAATTTAAATTTTTTCAAAAACATTTTTGAAACGCAAAAATAAATAAGGCCGAAGTGTCGTGTTCAAACAATCGGAGAGATGGATGGGGATTTGGGAAATGGCTCGTGGGGTCGCCCGAACCGAGAGAAAAAAGAGTTCATAGGACCAAAAGGTAATTGAACCATTCCTACTGCAGTACTGCAGGTATGGATCATGGACTGATCATCTAGAGTTGTGTGTGGAACAAGGAAAAGAAAAAATCCTTTTTGTGGGAGAAAGGCAAATCAGGCACTCCTAATCCTTTCCTTACCTGTATCTGATCCCCAATGTTGACAATAAACGTATATGGAATCGGGTTTATAGCAACCCATTTGTCATTTTGGAGCACCTGCAAGCCCGGCACATCATCCTGCAGAAGTATGGTGATGGCATTAGGATCAGCATGGGCAGGCAATCCATACGTGAGCTCTGGTTGTGGACAGGGAGGATAGTAATTAACAGCCATATGTTGCCCATGATTGCTCAATGCCTTACTGATGTAATCTGTTTCAAGACATAAGCTCTCTGATATTGCTTCAAGCAGTCTGAGTGATAATTCTCTAGCATTCCTGCAATACTCGGCAACATCTTCTCTGCACACCACGAAGTTCTGTTAACCATGAAAGCAAAGACAGGAAAATCTCAAAATACATACAAAAATGCAATCAATTAGAGAGAATTTTGTTCTCCATATAGGTATGGGGTACGTGCCTGAAAGATGGAGGGTTGCTCGGCCATTCATGAATGTAGTCTTCCAGTGGGTAGCAGTGAAGTCTTAGGAAATCCCTCCAGCTGGATACAGTTTCAGTTTTCACATTGAAGCTAGTGGAGAGCCTTGTTGTCTTCGTTGGATCATCAGAGTAATTCTTCAGCCTCTCTCTCTCAGTTAGATGGAAAAATTCCTTGGAAACGCGTAGCGTGCCATCAATCACCTTGTTCGGAATTCCATGGTTTTTAACCTTCAGAAAATAAAAAATTTAAACGAAATGATCACCATAATATAATTTACAATGTCTCATCAAATCTAAACTAAATTTTCGAATGAAGCAAAAAGGCAAATATATGTGCCTGAAAGAAACCATGGGTTTGGCAAGCTTGGCCTATCTCTCCGACAATGCTAGAGCGGTTAGGACCTTCAAGGCCTTGGAGATCAATTAGAGGAATAGAACCATCCGAGGATAGAACTTCACTAAATTTTGGTCGGGCAGATACAGGTCTGATGTAATTTGAGGGAACATAGCTTGCAATAGACACAAGATCAGATAAGAGTACTGGCTTTCCAGTAGCCATTGCAGTCACCTAATTGATCCTGCCTTCTGAAGATTTTCAGGCTGTGTGCTGGTACGTGAGGGGGTGAGCTAGGTCATATACATATATATATATATAGACTGGGGCTTTTTTTTTTTTTGTTTTTCTTTTAACAGGACTGTAAACTTCAGTGTAACGTACAGTTCATTGGTTTTTTTTTTTAAATAATCTTTTTAAAGCATAAATTACACCTTTTAAAAGTTATAAAAAACATGCTTTTAATTAAAAAAAAACCACCATATCTCCCATCCAAATAGACCAATATATCTATAGAATTCAAAATACAACTTTTCTGTCAAATTAAAAAAATAACTTGACAATAGTTATCAAGCATAATTAATTAATTAATTTTGAAAATTAATTAATTAATTAAATTAAATTAAATTCAAAAGTAAAAAATATTTATTTTTTATAATGACAAGTGCATATTCATTATGAAAAATAATTTCCCTCCAAATCTTTTTATTCAATATCAAAATCTATTGATTTGATATCTTTTACTTTATAGAGTACAATAAAAACATTTTTTTTATTTTCAATACGGGATAGAATTATTTTTATTTCCTTATATTCAAACTATTATAATATTTTCTGTGTGTAAGAATAACATATCACAATCTATCATTACTCATCGTTGAATGTTTTGGCAAAATAAATTAAAAGATTTAGCCGTCTTTGGACGCTAGCCATCTTTCAGAGGAGGCAGTAAAATTGTTAGGCTATTGGCTTTGGACTTCACCTTTCTAACAAAAAAAGAGTCTACTTCAGTTGTCGGCAACACAACATACAGGCAGGAAAGTTGGTCCACTGAGCTCAGTTGCGAGTTTGGGTTTTAATTGTTCCCGTCAGAAGTTGCATGTAGCTAGGAACTCCTTTTTCTTTCTTCCTCTTGAATTGCGCAAATACGTTATACAACAAATCTCGAGATCTGTCGTCGATGCATGTATTTTTATGGACTTAAAAAGACACCGCGAGCATGGTTTGATTAATTAATTTATCAATTAGTGTTGGGTTTTAGCTTTCATGTATGCCAAATTGATATTTTCTTATTCATTCATCTTCACATCCTCGACTATCTACATCTATATTTTGGTTGGATCTGCAGAAGTTGGACAGAGCTACTAATCCAAAGATGGAGTGTGTCTAACTGGTTGGAAGATGCCTAATATATAGTGGTTCTGTCAAACTTAATACAAATGGTGCGATGAGATTTTCCATAGAAAGAGCAACTACAGGTGGGCTTCTCAGGGACTGCACAAGATATTTCTCTTACAATATTGGTATTTGTTCAATTCCTAGAGCTGAATTATGAGGCATACTTATTGGTTCACACCTCACATGGGAGAAAGACTTCAGGACTGTTATGGTGGATTCAGATTCTGCAGTGCAGTACTAAATCTCATTCAAGGTACTCAAACCAGTAATAATTCTAATATCCAAATCATCAACTCTATCCAAGAACTCCTTACGCTACCATGACAGGTTTAAATTCATTATGTTTATAGGGAGGCTAGTCTCTGTACGAATTGGATGGAAAATCATGCTTTCTCTCTTGAGTTAGGTATTCACTCTTTTGCTTCTTGCTTTTCTAGGTGTTTTATTGCTCTTCTGAAACACATGTATGGGACTGTGTTTCTTAAAATTATGTTCTTTGTAATTCTTTTATTTTAGGCTTTAAGCCATCCTTTCAATGCAAAAATAAAATCAAGAACAAAGAAAATTCAAGTGGTTCATATTTTAAACTTTGCAGACTTGATCTTGTGCACAGAAAAGCAACTATCTCCCAATTGTTTTCGAAAAAAGAAACCCGAATTCATCTGTCTAGTTACACCATCGGCCCAGTTATTGGCCCAGCTCACAAAAGCAGGGCTGCCCTATTGCCTCCACCTTCTAGATTTTTTACCAAACACGCTACTTCCAGATTCACCAAGAAATAAGAAACGTTTAACGGGCAAGATGGTCACGAACTTCCATCCCCTTGATCACACCGTCCATTAGCAAACTACCCCATAGTCAAAGATAACGGCACTGGACGAACCTCACGAGCATTCACTGGAGTAGAAAACATGTGCCCTTCTCCGCTTTTTCTTCATAAACCGCCACGTAGCGGTATTATTCTCCACGCTGGCATAAAACTGTCCACTATTTCCAGTTTACCCTTACGTACATAAACGCTACCGTATAGAACCGATCCTTCGCAAAGAGCCACGTCACCAAAGGACCCCACAATCAATATTGGCTTTTACGGACTTAACCTTGAGAGCTAGGAGTTTGTGGTGGAGATTTGAAGATGGAGTGAGGAGAGCCAAAATGGGGAAAAAGTGCAGGGGTGTGCTTTAGACTAATCCGCCACTAAATAATTGCCACATGGCATTATCTCTCCCATTTCTCCCTCATAGTTCAGCCTTCAACTTCAATAGCAGCCTCAAATAATAAAAATTAATAAAAACAAAAATAAACCCACAAAAAATTATAGTGGCTGAGATTGTTCCTTGGTGTAGTTTCTTCTGGTGTTAAAGGTCTCACCGAAACTTGGAGTTCGCGCTTCTCTCTGCTTTTACTTCTGCTTCTTCTTCTTCTTCTTCTTCTTCTCTTCAGTTCTCTCTCGACACAGAGTTTGCCGTTTCCTTTCCCCCCTAATTTCCGATCCACCATTGCCTGAAACAGCGAGTTCTCCATTGAGCTCAGTGCGTGCATGATCACGAACTCTATCAGTACTTCTACAGCTTTACTTCACCATGGCTTTCTCTCAAGGTACCTTCTCTCATATCTAGGTATTATTTCTTTTCACTTTCCGTTTGGTTGCCGAGAAAATTCAACCAGATTTTTTCCCTCAAAATTCACCCAGATTGTTAAATCAGTGTAAATTTTCGATATCTTACTTAAATTTTCCTCGGAATCAATTGTAATGTACTGTTGAATTTATCGGAAGCTGTTTTTAGTTACTGATTTGGATTTCACTGTTTTTTTTTTTTCTCTTGGGAAGGAATTGGAGTCCATGCGTTCGTTTTGGTGAGGATTCTGAATAAAGGAATTTTCTTTTAAGTTGTAGCGGAGAAGCGTGTCTCTCTCTATCTGTTCTGGTGGATTCTTTTATGTTCTTGAATGATTTATCATACATGCATTCTACGTTTATACTATTAGTAATATTAGAAGTATATTTATGCATATACGTAGAAGTATAACTACATACATACGGATTAAACAGAGAGACGGATCTCTATCGATTGTTGTTTTTTGTGTCTGTGTGTTTGCAGTAGTATTGAATAATCTGATTTTGTGGAGTTGAAATAAAACGACGGCTTTATTTGTAGTATTGAGTGTTGCAAGAAATGAAGGGAGATTTCTTTTTTATCCCTTGCTCGTTAGAGAGGATTTGAAGCAGCGTTGGCTGCCTAAGGTCCACTAATGGAAATATTCTCTTCTGGGGAAGACTTGGTTATTAAGGTAAAAAAAAAAAAAATCTATAGATTATTATTAATCTTACATATTTCTTTCAAGTTGAAATAGTATTAGTTTTAAGTGCTAATTTAATTTTATCTGAATTATTAAGTTGTGTTAATGATAGACAAGGAAACCATATACAATTACCAAGCAACGAGAAAGATGGACAGAGGAGGAGCATAGCAGGTTCCTAGAGGCCTTGAAGCTCTATGGACGAGCTTGGCAGCGAATTGAAGGTCTAATTTTCATATATCTTTTAATTTTTTTTTAATTTTTATTGAAGTGGGCTGATTTATTGTAATTTATGGAGTGTTTTTAAAATTAAACTAGGGGAATGATATGGATATTCCTTATAGGAATGCATGAAATACTGTTCTTGTGTATTTTACTCTTAATTGGAGATCGGTCTCTTATCTCTGTGTTTTCATCGTGGTGGTGTGCAGAACATATTGGTACAAAGACTGTCGTTCAGATCAGAAGTCATGCACAGAAGTTCTTTTCAAAGGTCAGTATCCATCTGCCTCTATATCAATTGTATATTTTTCTGCTTCTATATTTTTTGATTTGGTGTATCATTGTTGATCCTTCAGTTGCATGCCTTTTTAATTGTAGAATATTTTCTATTTTAATATCATTTGCCTCAAGGTTATTTTGTCATCATATATGTAATTTGAATTTCTGGTCATTTATCTAGAAGCAAACTGTTTCTTGTGCTTGGGAGTGATTAGAGTGTATATGTTGCTCTCAGACATGCTCATTGCACAACACCCTCACAGCTTATCGATTTTTTTGTGAGATTGACTGCAGGAGACTACTTGCTTGGGACTTATTTGAACTTATAATTGACTACATCCATGCATAAGAGTTAATAATATTTAACTTGCCTTTTTTGAGGAAGAGGAGAGATGGATATTGAGGTTTGTTTGTTACTCCCACCTTTTATCCTTCATCTTTCAGAACATCCTCCCATAAAATATTTCTCTCTATAGATGCTTGGTCATTAAGTAGTCAGGGAAAATTAGAGAAAAGAATATGGTGTTTGAAACACAGTTTTTTTTCCTGAAATAGAACTAGTAGTTACACAATGTGCTTAGAAGCCCAAGGAAAATTGCCACTTAAGGTTTTTAAGCAGTTTACACACCACCAGTCAATATCTTTGATTAAGTATCTATTAGTGAGATAACTACTGGGGAAATTTTGCTTTTTGTATATTGTTTTCCCTTTTACTGTCTCTGCAGTCATGTAGGCGGTACCTTTGTCTGTTACAATAGGCAAACTTCATATTGACCTTTTAGGTAAGCTGAGATTTGGGAAACTTAATTTGACATATGCTGTGGAGAATATAGGCTCATGTCAGCCAACATTTTCTACTTTGGACAAATTCGGTACTATTCCAAAATCAAACCCATGATCATTATAGGTTTGAAATGGGCATGGAGATTTTTGTGCTGACAAAATCTGCTTCCAATAATACATGAGGGTTGGAAGTTTCATTTTGGGCTGTTTAGTATACCTGGAGTGGAGTATCTGAAATTCCCTGATGCGTTCTTTCTATTATGACCACCTTCCACTTTTGAATGTCATCCAGATCACTGTACTAGCTTGTCAATGTAGCTACTTGGATTTGATCTTATATCATCAGGTGGAAGTTCATCGTAATCCACGATGCTGTTAATTTTTTTGTGCTGACATATGGTGGTGCTGATGACCACTTAGTTTTCTTTTCTTACCACTTTTTAATAGGAATCTGTGTACTTTGTGCTGTTATGAAGATTATATCTGAACCATGTGGTGTTCTATACCAAGCCATTAAAACTTCAGTCAACACCAATGTTTGATAGACATACACTACATCGAAAGGCACTAACTTCTAAGAAAGGGTCCTACTGGAGTTCAGAAGGATCTAGCATACTTTCATATGGTTACACTGTGTTTAGTCAGTTCCGTAGAATAATGAACAACACATTGGAGATTGATGATCATTTTGGCAGTGGCACTTGGGAAATCTGGATCTTTGATTAGTGACAACAGTGAACTTGCTAATCAATTATGTTAACATTCATTCATGAAATAAAGTTATATGACTTCGTTCAAATAGCCACTTCAGTAGATCTTGGCTGTTTTTTGTAGCCCTTTTGTGGATTATGGCAGTAGAACCTGGGCTAGGAATATTTGAGAAAGTTAATGGGAGAGGGGCATGCTTGCTCTAGTAATCAACAGGCTTGTCCGGTCTTATTTGGACGGGTGACCCCAATTTTTGTTCAAAAATTGCTTCTTCCCGTTTTCTGACTGTCATATCCACCCTTCTTCCTTGAAGAGCAGAGTACCATGATGGTGTGAATGAAGTCCAGGATTTTTTTGTTATCAACCTTGGGTTGTTTTCCACAGGTAGATTTCACTTCTTTTAAAAGACTAAAGGTAGCATTGATTTTTGCTAAAAAGAGTAAAATAACTAATTTCAAGATTTTAGTCAATATATTAGTTTCAAATGAAGTCGCCATGTGAACAGAGATGGGTATCCCAAGCTAGTAATGTGTGAAGATATACAGTCTCCTTGATATTACTTATTGTTCAGTCAGAAATTGGAACAAACATGCTCTTATCGTTTATTTTCCTACATAATCTGTGAAGATTCTGAATTTGTTCAGTCAGAATTACACAAAAATGTGCCTATGAAAAATCTCATGGTCCGTTTCTGTCTGTCCCAACTTGATCACCATGTGTATTTTTCTGTCCTGACAATAAGCGGGGATGATTTGGCCAATTAGTCAAGGTGACTGCTTGGCCAAACCAGTCCCCTTTTTTTTAAAATATGAACAGTAGTGAGTGTATGCACAAATGTACTCTTTATAAATGTTCAATCAAACTAACTTTACAGCATATTCAACTGATTAGGAGAGACTAGGGAACTAAACTACTTTAGCTTCTGATTTGAAAGAGTGCCACATGATTGAAGGTGGACACTTTTGTGAGGACTTGCAAGTTTCGGAGTTCAAGGGGTTAAGTGGGAAGGCTTTATTTTTTAAAAATGAAAGGAACGAGTATCGCTAAGAAACCCCATATTCCTATGCTTATTCTGAACGAAACTTTTCATAAATGTTACAAGTAAATGTCTACTTAGGATGAGGTGGGGGGTCACTAGGCCATTGCAGAGAATCTGCATGAGAGTGCCAAATGAGCAAGTGAAGGAGGATACTATCTGAGTAGCATATTTCCTTTTCCTTTGGTGCATGAGTGCATTTTTTTTTAGAGGACCTTATGGAAACTCTTGAAAGTTGGGTGTTTTAATTTCTCATATTGAGGAGGTTGATGCATCGGATTATTCCTTTTTTGTGTGTGTGCGCGTGCCGATTAGTACAGCAGGCATTGGATGTTTAGCATGAAGATTTGGACCTAGGAACAACACTGAATGCTGTATACACACTGAATGCTGTATAAAGGGGCATGGAGGTAATGTCATCTCATAAAATTCTCATCTTGTCCAGCAACATTTTAGGCGATGGGTTCTGGGATAGAGTGGCATGATTGGATTATTGAGGTAGCAAAAATTTCTGCTCAGGCTTAATGCATCTGATCTGACAATATATATCAACCTAAATTTATTCTCCTTTTTGTGTTCCTGTTTTGATACTGGAAAGTTTTTTGATATGTTACTATATTTGGTTTATGGCCTATTCTTCTCAATCAAAATAACATGCTTTCTCAGAGTTCATAGAATAGAGTTTCACACTATATATTAGAAGTTTTAGAGAAACATTTGTCCCATAATAGAATATTTTCCCGCCGAGGTGTTACCCATGATTGTGGACTACTGCCAAATTGCGGAGCAGATCTTTTTCTTGTATTTTTCTTCTTTGTTGAGGATGCTAACAACTATTTCCCTTGCAGTTGGAGAAGGAGGCTGTTGTTAAAGGTGTTCCAATAGGACAAGCACTTGACATTGACATTCCACCACCACGTCCCAAAAGGAAACCAAGCAATCCTTATCCTCGAAAGATAGGCGTGGGTCCTCCCGCATCACAGGTGGGAGCAAAGGATGGAAAGCTTTTAACTTCAGCTTCTTTTCCGTGTTGTAAGCAGGTTTTAGGCTTGGAGAAAGAACCACTTCCTGAGGTGAACTGTCACTGTCATTTTCTTTTGTCCCTCTTCATTCATTTAGCTGTTTCTTCCCCTAATATCTTCTTTATATTGTACATTCTTCAGAAACTTAATGGAGATGAGAGGCCAACCAATGCTAAGGAAAATCAGGATGACAATTGCTCAGAAGTATTTTCCCTTCTCCAAGAACCTCACTGTTCTTCTGTACCTTCAATCAACAAGAATTCTGTACCAACACTAGATATTCTCAAAAAGGCTAGTCCTTTCAGGGAGTTCGTATCTTCACCGAAGGAGGGAAATCATGATGCAAGTAATCAATCCTCTGTCACCGTCGAGCTTGGAGCAAATCAAAAGTTGGACAACTCTGATGTCAAACAGGATAACAGCACTAGTGAGTTTTCAAAATCAGAAAACTTTTGCTCTTTTTCTGAGAAATTGTTTCAGCAAAAGAAATCAGATGATTTTATTGGAGCATTGCGAACAGATGGGATGCAAGCCATGCAGAACTATCCAAGGCATGTCCCTGTGCATGTTCTAGATGGGAGCCTGGGAACATGTATGCAAACTCCTCCCTCAGATTTTTCGTTTCAGGAATCCATGTTTCATCCAATAGGAGAAATTCCAGCATGTCCTAATTTATATTCACATCCTGCTGCATCCAAAACCACTGATCATCCAAATATTTCACCGAGATCCTCTATGCATCAATCATTTCCAAGTTTTCCTCCTCCCTTTACCCCAACTCATCATAATCAAGATGACTACAGATCTTTCCTCCACATATCCTCCACATTTTCAAGCCTCGTTGTATCTTCTCTGCTACAAAACCCGGCAGCCCATGCTGCAGCAAGCTTTGCATCTACCTTTTGGCCCTATGGAAATGTGGAGAGTTCTGCGGATTCTCCAGCATGTGCCCAAGGAGGTTTCCAATCCAGGCAATTGAACTCTGCTCCTAGTATGGCAGCTATTGTTGCTGCTACAGTGGCAGCAGCAACCGCATGGTGGACAGCGCATGGACTACTTCCCATGTGTGCCCCTCTTCATACCTCGTTTGCCTGCCCTCCTGCATCTGCAACTGCAATTCAGTCTGTGGATACTGGTCAAGTTTCTGCAACCAAGACAGAAAGGAAGGAAACAGCTGAAAATCCTTCTTTGCAGGGACAAATACAGGACCCAGAGCACACTGAAGCATTGCAAGCTCAAAACTCAGCATCTAAATCACCAAAGATAACATCATCAGACTCTGAAGAGAGCGGAGGCCCAAAGCTAAATACTGGACCAGAAGTTATTGATCATGAGTTGACTACAAAACCTCACGAGGTCCAGGATTCAAGCAAAACAAAGAGCAGAAAACTGATTGACCGTTCTTCATGTGGTTCAAACACACCTTCTAGCAGTGAAATAGAGACAGATGCATTAGAGAAGGCTGAGAAAGGCACGGAAGAGCCAAAAGAAGATGATGCAAATCATCCAGCTTCCGAATCTAGCTCTCGCCACAGCAGAAGCAGTAGCAGCATGAATGATTCATGGAAAGAGGTCTCCGAAGAGGTGACTACATAGATATATTTCTCTGTTGATAAAATATATAATGGCATTCCTGTGACCCAGAAGAGTAGCTTATGATTGTATTTTTTATTTTGCATCTATCTCCACTCTTCTTATGTTACAACTTTTATCAGGGGCGGCTGGCATTTCAAGCACTCTTCGCTAGAGAGGTATTGCCCCAGAGCTTCTCACCTCCACATGATCTGAAGAGTAAGATGCACCAGAATGAAGATGCTGGAGAAAAGAAAGATGCAGATGAGAAAGATGGAGATGCATCACTGATAAATCTCAACAGTAAAACGTGGGAGTGCTGCTCTGGTCATCAAGAAGGGGAGAAAAATGCTTTGTCTAGATGTGAAAACTATGGGGAGGAGGGGCTGCTGACGATTGGGCTTGGACATGGAAAGCTTAAGGTTCGTCGAACCGGATTTAAACCTTACAAAAGGTGTTCACTGGAGGCCAAAGAAAGCAGGACCGGAACCGGCAGCGGCCAGGGCGAGGAGAAAGGCCCCAAGAGGTTACGTTTGGAAGGAGAAGCTTCAGTTTGATACTTGATATTGCTTGCTTGAATAAGGGAAAACCTTTGTTTTTGCATGTAATTTATAATATCCTCGCTTGCCTATCATTCCTTTTATGTTTAAATTAGAGTATCTGCAACCCACAAGACTTGTCGTGTAAGTGTGTGTACTATATGTCGACATTGGCTTATTTACTTTCTTGAACCCATTACCGCAGTTAAGAACTCCGTTAAATAGACGTAGATAAGAACCATTAGAACCATTAAGTATTGAATTGGCCTTCCACGGCCCTTTTCCTCCAAAGTTCATAATTATTTTCTGACATCTATATCTACTGTTCTATTCTTCCTCGTCACATTATGGCTGTGAGAAGAAAGGATGTGCTTCTGCTGGCGAGTTGCCCCTTGCCACGGAAGTGAGAAAGAAAATGGAACTTGCGTTGAGAAATCTTCTGGCACATGGTTGCCAAATGGGCAACAATTCTGTAACCTGGGTGCTATCGTGGCTCTTCTAGGATGTCAAGGTGTTGGACATTTTAGAGAAGGGTACTTCGGCTTTTCTATTGGGGAGTCCATAGCTTCAGTTTATTATGATTTGAAATGTTATTTTCAGGGAGGTTCTCTGTTGACTAAACATGGAAGATTTTTAAAAAGTTCAGGCCCGCAAATTCTATACACCATTTTCTTTGATTCTCAGAATTCATACATAGACTCATTTATTCTCTAGCTTGCTTGTACGAGTCATCTTCACACCATGGACATGCTACATCCTTTCTAGATCATTTCAACTATATATTTTTTTGTAGGTTACATGTTGAGATACATGATTATTTGTTTTTTTATTTTATTATAATTTGAAATGCCATCACGAGCAAAATGGGTTGACCTACCATGACATGATGACCTTCGTTACTGTGGGAATACACTCACCTGAAATTTTTGCATCTACTTGTTCCATCAATCCTTTTAGCTGCAGTTTATTTCATCTGGTAGGAAAAGAATAATTCAGTTATTCATTAGAGTTATTTTTATTTTTTATTTTATTTTAACTTTTGTTTTTCTAGTTATCTTTGGTCAGTTTCACCTTAGAACATGCCTTTATATTTCTTGAGATATGTCACCCCTACTTTTATGTAGTTTTTTTTTTCATACAATTACTCTTGTAAAAAAAATAATTCTTCTGGCACAGGTTGGATTTGCCTTTTCCATTTAAATTGCATCATGTATCAACGATGATGGATAAAGAACTAACATTTGTCAACAGTCCATGTCCGCGGACTGTAGATGATAAACCCCACAGTTTGGGCAGGCTTCCGAATAAAACCGACGACGGTTTGGCAAGCAAGCTTGCTTCTCACCTGGGGAGGTCAGGGGGTCGTGTCTGAGGCTTTGCGTCCAACAAGACCATTAGATGGCTGATCGAACAATCGAATAACGTATGGGTCAGGCTCGTAATTTTGCCTCCAAATACTAGCATGCTCTATTTGTCATCCTTGTTCTTGAAAGTGGGAATCTGTTATTCACCTCATCATATTAGACCTTGAATACAACTGATTTGAGGTAACAATGATGAACTTAAAACTTGAAGTAAGCAAGCACTCATATTCACAATTCTTTCCAGGAAAAAAAAATGAAGAATCTGTCTTATTTACACAACTCAAACACAGACTATTGCTTTTCCAGGATGACGAGTCTGCTGTATGTTCTGTACATCATACATGCATCAAAGTGCTTCTTTAGTCATGTTAGCATATTACTGTGCGCGTCCATTTTACAAAACATGCAAACTTAAAATTGCATGCCACATCTGACCTTAATTTCCAGGTGATGTGTTGGTGATCTGCAGCATAGGAAAGTTTCTAAAAGTAGCTGTACACGAGTTGCATTTTACTTGGTAAGTGAATCCGAGGATTGTTCAGGAAATGGCTGCAACATTGAAAAGCGAGACCTACGAGACTGCAAGTTCAAAATGTAGCTTTTGACTCGCTTCCTACTAGCAGGAGTTAATGAAAATGGAGGGTTCAATGGGAGAGATGTTGCTTCTTCCATTATAAAATGTAGCAGAAGCATTGCTTTGGAATATGAGTTATCAGCACCACCCTTGTTCTCCATATACTCATCTACCTGAAGGAAGACAAGAACTGCCCAGCATTAATGTATTTGTAAAAGGAACAGGAAAATTGACGCATGCAGCACAGATGTTGGTCACTTACAGCACCACTTGTCCCAACAGCAAGTGCTTTTTGGAATATCAGCTCCATGGCATCAGGCATCTCAGCAGCAGCTACAGCATATTTGACAGATGAGGAAATTGCAAATGCAGTAACACGGGGGAAAAAAATACATGCATAAGTACAGCACATTGATATAAGCCATACCATCCATGTCTCGGAGGCTATTTGACAACTTCTCTGCATGATCAAATGCAAGAATGAACCCTTTTTCTGCCCACTTGCAGGCTGATGAAGGCTCAATAAAATCCAATTTCCCAATTGCAGGTGGAGTTAAATTTGTGCCTCCATAAACAAGGGCAGATTCATTGGCTGAACTGCTTTCATGTAATTTGCTCCCTCCAGTAGAGGCCACCCAGTGTTCGCAAATTTCGAGAGCTCTCTTCCATATAGCCAAAACAACAAGCTCAACTGAAAATGATTCTAGAAACATTCCTGCATCATACTGCAAGCAACAGCAAAACTTTACATCAAAAACAGAATGGGACCATTTCTCCAGGAAATTAAACAGTAACTAATAGACAAGATCTGTTCAAGAGCAATTGGGCATGTGCAAGTATGTTTAGCAGTGGTATTATATATGTGTATCCTTTCTACTCTTCAGCTGCTTGGTGATAGCACATGAAATTTTCTGCACACATCATTGTGGTTTAGCTCAAGAATTCATGTGAAATACTAAAAGTGGTTCTCGTAAGAAATAAGGTTTGTGATAATGATGCCTGGTGCCTTAATGATCAATGATGTAGGAAACAGGAATCATGTAAACACCTTAAGAACTCAAACATCACAACAAATAAAATACTATGAAAAACAATGAGCATATAACATCTGCCATCTGCTGCAAGCTCCTTGCTTTGGGGGAAAAAATGCCAGCTCCCTTGAGTTAGTGTTTTGAACATGCTGCTCAAAAAGAACTTAAGAGCAAAGCAAAAAAAAAAAAACCTCTGTTCATGTAATTTTGCAACTGTATAGTACATCTGCCTCAACAGGCATCATCTGGATTTATAATTCATTTCGTCTTTGTGCTAACCAAAGAATATGCCTGATGAGTGATGACTCTGAATTTTAACTTCCATTACATGACCCGTCCAAAATTGACGGATTAATCAACAAAAGTTAGACAAGAGCTCAGCATAACATACCTAAAAACTCACCTTTTCTTGGGCTAGTTCTGAAATTTCCTGTGCATACTGATTTAAGAATTGAAGCTTAATCGAGGGATGTAGTATGGGTAGTCGTTGTGCTTCCCTTAAGATAGTTGGCACACATGACGCACTTAATGGTTCTGATCCATGAACCTCAGGATTGTTTGCACTGCCAACAGAACTACCAGTAAACTCCTTTGTTTGTGTAGCAACTACTGTATCCTGGTTATTCTTCTGAGGCAGGTATATGGAAGCTTTGCTGGTGGAGCTATCATGCAGGGATGTCTCAAGGTAATAAGAGAAATTTTCCATTGAAGCAAAATGACGATTTACAATAACGTAATCCTTCTCTATGGACTCCATTAAATCAGCTACTGAATAGAAAAGAGACAATCATTGCTTGCCAAAAAAAAAAACACGAGCTTAAACTGTAACATCTAAGAAAACAAACAGGATAAAATATAATAAAAACAGACCTCGAAGCTGATCCGACAAAGATTGGCTGCCATCAGCAGATTTCCCCATCCTATCATGCACAATATTTGGCAAAGACCCATGAACACTTTCATTTCTGTCACAGACCTTTTCCAGCACTGTTAAGTTGTCATGCTCCAGTTGAGACCTTGTATCAGAAGCAGACGCATCAAACTGCCCAGCCACTGATTTCACTTGTGGAAGTGGAGAAGATTTGGCACTCACCAATAGCCTACAAAATTTTGTGCTAGTAAACATATGTAAGTAGCTTCAATATGCCAAACTGCTAATGAGCCAAAGCAGAAAGTGTCAGCTTACATGAAATGCACCAATAAGAATGCATAATAAAAATGGAGGTTCAGACTTCAGAACATTACCTTGGCTCCCCAAGGAACTTGTGATTGAAGAACTCTTTGAATGTTAACCTCTCAACTGCAAATGAAAGTTTTGAAACATTTACATGAAAATTTTGTAGGTAAGTTATAGCACTGACTATGCAGTGACCCTTGTACATTTTTAACTTGGCTTGTGTAGTTCCACCACTAAACCACCCCACCAACACGCAAAGACATGCACCAAGCATGTGCACATATACAAGCACAAAAATCCACCATAGTAATCAGTACCTGGGTTTCGGCGTAAAAGGCCTCTGCATAGATCAACACAATCTGGATGCAGCTCCTCCAAAGCACCTTGTGGAAACCTCAGCTCTGTAGATGTCAAAATATTCTGGAAAAGCTGTGTACAGAAATAGCAGTGAGAATTAGCCTTGAGCTGCATAATGTATGGAAAAACCTAATGTTTCTCATTATGTTTGGTTTGCATATAATTCTTTTGAAACCTGATATTGACTATTGCCATCAAATGGCGGCTTCCCAGTTACCAGCTGGAATAAAATTGCGCCAACACTCCATAAGTCAGCCTGCATATATGAGAAATTATGTTAATGGTAATACTTGAAAATTAGCTTCGACTACTCTCAATTTCATGTAAACTCAATGTTACATCACCTTTGCATCATACTTTTTATTCTGAATAATCTCTGGAGCCATGTATAATGGTGAGCCGCATAGTGTATCAGCCAAGTCTGATGATGCCAAGGACCTGGCATATTAGAAATTCAGGGAGATGACTGAGTGTAAGAGAGTATCTCATGAACATTACGTGGCAACTTAGTATTTTAGGTTTTTTCTTTTTAGATCAATAACAGAATTTTGTCATGTTTAGCTGCTGAATGAAGTTGCTTTCACAATTTTCCCAGTGAACTAGACTTTTCTACATACTAGTTATTATGTATAGTTAACAAATACATTAGCAAAGCTACTAAAAAATTATGTTTGCACAGAGGTCTGACAATAGAAACCAGCAATGGCCCTTCCATGACCACTCCCTAGACCAAGAGCTGAACATAAATCTGCACTCAGCAGCATGTGGTGTTATTGAAATGATTTAAGAGGTCTCATATGGAATTGGAACACATTATTGAAATTGTCTCTTTGAAGGACAAAAACAAAATTAGGATGTGGCTTATGAAATATATAGGGGCTAGATACACCACGGTGAAACTTCGAAGGCAAGCCAGATAAATGGAAATTGGGCAGCTTCAACTTGGTTGAGTATGCTAAAAACAAATGACATTTCTATTCTTGGGGGAAATTACTAGGATTGAAAAGTAGTAGCACTTCCCGGGAAAAAATCATAAACATCAAAGCATGCTTACCTTGCAAAGCCAAAATCACCTATCTTCAATTGCGGAGTTAGATCATTTGATGACAAAAGTAGGTTCTGCAAGTACGATAACTTCTCAGTTTAAAATCACATTAGGAAGAGAAGCTAAATTAGCTGCTAATAACCAGGGCAAACAAACTGGAATGGAACATAAGAGTACTGTGTGAGTAGATGAGAAAAAATACGTGCAGATGCACAGGCCCTAACAAAAAGGATTCTGTTTCCAGAATAAGATTATTCACAGCAACTGCAGCAATAAGATAATCTCACTAAATGTTGCCAGAATAGAACTACGAAAATAATCAAGTACCTGTGGTTTCAAGTCCCTGTGAATAAGATGTTTTTCTTGAAGCACTTGCAACCCCACAGCTGTATCCAAAAAATGAAAATAGAGTATGTTTGTTTAGTTCCCTCGTGAACAGCAGTAAAAGGAAGGGATAAATATACTCCCAACAAATTGTTTTGTGAAAAACCTCCCAGCTTTCCGATTATGAAAAAACCTTGAATTAAATATCCTCTTTCCCCATTCAATTTATATTTATCATCCTTAAAACAAACCGCAAGCCATCTTAAACTTAAACAGACACCCAAATAGGTCACTATAATCAATATAACACTAATTAAACAGCCAGGAAAAAAAGAATTGTTACATTGGCAGGTACCCAGTTGCAGAAAACACTAAAAGCGTGAGTTGAACACCCAAAACAGTATCTTTCCATGTTCAAACGTTAAGAAATTATTTTAAAAATTCATAAAAACAGAACCACCGGAAAATTTTATAAAAGCAAGATTGATAGTACAAAATTGATCATGCACAATACCCAATTGCCTCATAAAGTGCTTTGCAACAGCCTCAGTCACTTTCCCATGGCGTTGAATATAAAAAGCAAGATCACCTCCCTCACAGTATTCCAGTACAAGAAATATCCTGTCCTCAGTCTAGAAAAAACGATATTGTTACAAAAAAAAAATCAAATAACTGCAAGAACATAAGATCGTAGTAAAAAAAAAAGGGGGAGGGGGAGGGGGGGGGGGCGGGGGAGCGTAGTTACCTCGATAGACTCAAAAAAGCGAATAATGTTGGGGTGATTTATAGTGCTAAGAATAGAAATTTCTTTAAGCAAATTCTCACTAACTTTTGGAGTAAGCAGTTTTTTGTCAATTTCTTTAACCGCAACTTGTAAACCGGAAAAACGGTGTATAGACCTCCAAACAACGGCAAAAGAACCCCGCCCGATTCTGGAGCCAAGTATATAATCACCGACCAAACGAGTCTGATTAGGTTCCATCAAAAAATAAGAAACAAGTGAAGTAAGGAAAAAAAAAAAGTAGTAGTAAAAAAACTGGGTGTGGGTGTTGGTGTTGGTGGAGGTGTGATTAAAGAGTGAAAAAATATTTATAATGTTGCTGCTGCTGCAGCAGTTTCATGTAGTTGTGTCTTGTCTTGGTGTTGCTGATCTTTATGCGTGTGGTGCGGTGTTGTGTAATGCGGGGAAAAGACGCCGTTAGCCTATAGATGGATGGAATGAATGAATGACAGGATAGAGGGGATCGGAGAACGCAAAGTCGACAGACAAATTATGCTCCTTTTCTTCTATTATTTGTTTTATTTATTGGTTTTCGGTGTTTTTGTTTGCACTGTATAAATTCTTTTTTGGGATATATATATAACGTGGCATTAAATTTTGGGCTCCTTTTGGTTATGGATTATAATTCCTTGTGCGTGTATACATCTTAATTTAGGTGAGCATTCCCATTAAAATTCTTCTTATTATTATTATTATTATTATTATTATTATTATTATTATTATTTGTTTCGGTATTGATGGCTCTTTTATTTTATATGTGATAATTACGGCTGAAAAAGAGGAACATTAATTAAGTGCATGCTAATCACTTAGGTAGCTTTTCATTACATTGCTGGAATACAAGGCACAGAAACAGTGACTATACAAATGTACGTGGTGGTTAAAGATATATATA
>Ga0307515_10004032_pt1 | contig 30655 bp, 35 predicted proteins | sample 17_EM_MG_FD_194513 | JGI IMG/M metagenome (GOLD analysis project Ga0307515, IMG submission 194513) | Populus trichocarpa ectomycorrhiza microbial communities from riparian zone in the Pacific Northwest, United States - 17_EM | ecosystem: Host-associated > Plants > Roots > Unclassified | place...
GAAGCCTTAAACTGCTCGAAATGACTCGACAATCAGCCGTGTGTTAGGGACTATTCTAGTTTTTGGGGACTTGATATGGGCCACTTTCTTCGCCTCTCATTCACGGCGTCAATCATTTTGTTCTCGACCCTGCCTGCAACTGGCGCGGATGTAGCGAAAGGGCAGAAGCAAGAAACGGCTGTATCTTCAATTGAAATCCAGGATCTTAGGGCGAGGATTGATGCGCTGGAACTGCGCGTCGAAGAGTTGAGTGTAAAATTCGACCGCGACACTGAAGCTGGTAGCGGGGCCGCAGATCCGAATTCCGGCGCAATCGCCGCAGCTATCGACGCATTTAAAGGCGATGAGTGTATCCAGTTTGATGCGATCAAAAATCTTGAGGTAATCACAGTTCGCGACAACCAGGAAATGTGCGCAAAGTCTGGAAAGCTGCTCGGCAGATTTTTTGAATTCAGCGAGAGCAAGTTTTATTTCAAATCACCGGAGAGCGGTTCGATGATTTGTGATCTTGAAAGCGTTTGTAGTTTCCACGCGTTGGGTGAAGTGAAATATGTTTTTGAGAGGCTGGGCGAAGATGAAGTCGGTAAATTGGCCCTTCTGCGAAAGGTCGATTAGCTGCACACCGCCCACTGGTGTGGAGCACCGGATCGAGCACTATCCCCCATCACCCCGCGATCATATGGGAAGGGAATTAGTCGATGACGATGCGCATTTTCACACACATTGCTTCTAGATCCAACAAAGTAGCGGGTTCGATGGAACTACCGTTTGGGAAAATCACACGATACCGAGCAGCTGACTTCTTATTTTTCCGCGTTATGCGCACATCACGCTCCGCCAACTTAGAAATGAGTTTTGCTTCGTTTTCGGGGGTATCTGCAGCGCGAATGCGTTCCATAAGCGCGTTCGCATTCGCAGCAGCTGCTTTCGGTTGTTCTCTTTCCATCGTTAGCTCCTTTGGCGTTAGCCGAACGCTCGCACCCGCAAAACGGCAACGAAGCCTGCCATCTGTACCAAGCAGCCTAACTACCCCCAAGAGAGAGTGAGGGGACATGCGCTCTGGCGCCAGTCATTGGCTTTACGGGTTGCAAGTTCTGTTTCTCTTCGTTTTTTCGCCGGAAAAACGAACTAAGAATCTTACCAGATGCCAGAAGCGGATAGCAGTAAAAACCCTGAACTCTCGACAGAACCAAAGTATTTGTTATCATCGATTAAGTCCTAGCGCGCAATCGTTGTATTTCGCTTCTTTCCTTAGTTAAAAACCTGTGGCCCAAGGTATTGGCAGCCTTCCGGAGACGCTGTACACGTGCGCTATCGGGTTCGATATTAAGATCGTTGATGATGTCCGACATTTGGTCCCAGTAAGAGTGTAGCTCACTCTCTGCGATGTCGAACGTATTTGGGTCTTGGGCGCTAATGAATCCTGATGTGGTCATGAACCACGAACCGTGGTCCTGCTTCTGCAAATCGCTGAGCTTATCGGCGCGATCGGTTGCATTGGCCGCGCTGTTGCAAATGACGTCCAGCTGTAGCAAAATTGGTTCAAGCAAATCGAGCTTTGCTGCAAAAGGATTGCCCAAAGTCGCATCAAATGCCGCGCGGCGATCATCCCGCTTCTTTATGCGGCTCTCAATAAAGAGTGAGTATCCCCACGACAACACCGATACAGCCAACGCTATTCCTGCAATCATGTCGGTCAATGCCAGCGAATTTTCGGGCATTTTTAGATAAGCCGTCCGCGATCCGAGGTAGCATTTCGAATGCCGATCTCAATCCAACGCATTAATTGTTCGGATGCGATAAATCGATATTTTGCGAGAAAAGCATCCTTACCCTTTAAAGTCCGAATACTCTCGGAAAATAACCCTTGGAAAAAGGAAGGGGAAATAGTGTCGAGAAAGTCCGGCACGATGACTTCAACTGTATGCGGCTCTCTGTCGAGCTGATCCAAATGAAGGTCAGCGCGCGCAGCCACTCCGCGCTCTTTTCCGGAAAGATTACGTACCCGGCGACCGCCGGTGAATTTTGTCAGATCAATCATAGTTTCAGCCATCAGTTGGTTCTTCTTCCGCCAGTTGCCCGTCCAAAACGAACCGAAGCGTGATCATTGTTCCAGGGAAAGGATATGGAAGATCCATGACGAAATTATTGTCTGGAGGTTCTGTAACATCATTTTCAGGATTAAACCACTGGAGCCGCCGCCCGCCATTTCCAACAGGAAGGCCACGGTTATATGGTCCGTCAAAGCGAATATAGGCATGACCCGACAATATTGCGACTTTCGGGCTCATCTCTGGACTTGGAATTTTGCCGACCTCATTAGCAAACTCAACTATGTCCATCATACCGGTACCTCCCGAAGGGTTTCCGTTCCCTTGGACAAGACGTGAAATGCCGTCCTGTAAAGCGAATACTGTCGCCAACGTGGCCGCGCTTATACCGCTGGCGCGGTGCTTGCGCTGGTAACGTTCGATCTGGCCACGAGTTTCATCAGGAGCACTGTTGATCGTTTCCGAAATTGCACGGCCCGGATTCATCAAACTCATGTGGCAGATATGAAGGTTACGCCTAACCCCGCCAACAATCACGCTCCGTCTCGCCATAAAGCCGGCAGTTATCCATTCTCCGTCGCCGCCAAGGCGGCCGTGTCGCTCGGCGTTGTTAAGAATTTCACCAATCATGCCTTTGATTTTCCCCGCACCGAAACTCGTGAGTTCCTCAGCAGGTTCGATCTTGAGCAGCCAGTTATTAACCTGCTCCACAGTTTGATCCGCGGCAATTTCAAACGTAGTGGGCTGGTGTGTGATGTTCGCTGACATGCTCGTGCCCGACCGTCTCCGCTGACGTAAAGTGAGAGGCCAAACGTCGTCGATCCGCCCCCTGCCGAACGCATTCATCTTAAGGAATTCACGCAAATGAACTGCGTCGAGAACTTTGGCAACAGGCCCTGAAACTGCCCCGCCCGCGATCATAGGCGCCATTTTCTCACGCATCGCGCCGAGTAAAAGGTAAGGCCCCACATCTTGGACATGCGTGTCCCGGAAATCTACCTTAAATCCAATCGCATTGCATTCCGCCAATGCTACCTTTTGAAGGGACTGAAATGTTTCGACGGGGTTATCGATAAAGGAAAAGTTTCGAAGCGAGATCGCGACGCCGTGTTTCCGCTTAGGAAGCTTGAGCCATTTTTTTGCCCTGTCCGCGACGAAACAATCGAGGACGTCACAAGCTTGAAAGCGCGCTAACATCGCATCTTTGGTGAATCGCGTTCGTTTGGATACTCTGCGGCGAATGATAATCTTTCGAACTATCGCTTTGGAGTGCACTTTACTACCGGAGTTTCGACGTTCTCTCCGCTCCACCAGACGGCGCAGCTTGTAGAAATCGTCATCATCCAAGGCTTGGAGATCCGCCGCCGTGAAAGAGGCAGCGCCGCCAGGCCACAACTCGTCAGACCAGTTTTGGCTTTTTTTAGACACTAGGCTACCCGGCAAGAGAAAACGGTTGCAAGCCTTACCAAGATTCAACGGCACACTGCAACTGTGTTTAAAATGCGCGACTTCCCAATCCTTGGTTCAACGGGCGCGTAGCCAGAGCAGCGCACGTCAAACGCGGCAGTCTCGGTATCTTCGACGTTCATTAATTTTTATATGGCGCAAAGGGGATGGAAAAACGGCTCCCGAAATCCATTGGCTCCGCACCGAGGCTGGAGCGCCGAGCACCAACCGTTCGCGATCCCCGCCAACCAGCCCTGCCTTCAATCAAATGCCGGATCGCATAGAGCCCTGTCTCGACCTCTTGGCCGTTAAGCCGCCTAGCGTTGCTTCCGATTTGAAGGTGCGACTGGACATCATGTCGCCAATTTCTGACGCGGGCGCGGGGTTCGCCTGCAAGGCGGCGTCGATCAAGATCAGGTCGGCTTTGAAAGCATCGCTGTCGCGGATGTGGATATCCACCAGTGAAAGCCATTCCCTCACCAGTTTGAGCGCTTCCATAGTGCCCACCAGTTCGTCCAAGGGAGGCGCCGTAGAAGTGCCCGCGTCTTCAAAACCTAAAGTAGTCAATTCCAGTTGTCTGGCGACCAGGCGCCCGGAATTGGAAATCACCGCCATCAAAGCCCCAACGACTTACGCAGCGCTTCATCCATACGGGCTTGCCAGCCTTTGCCTGTGGCTTTGTAGGCTTTGATGACATCGGGAGACAGCCGAAGGGAAATCGGTTGTTTGGGGTTATCCATAGCCGGCCGGCCACGGGAGCGCTTTATGCTTTCTGCAAGATCCGGGAAGGCCTCGCCGAACGTCATACGTTGCGTCGCCTGTTCGTCCGTCACTTCCGCGTCGTCCGGATCGGCGGCAATCTGGCGCTGAATTTCTGCCTCTTCGGCGTCTGTGAGCGTAGCAGGCGTTTTTGAGAGTATTTGGCCGCTCGCGTCTCTGACGAAACTGCTCCGCGCTCCGCCTCTTCCCTCTACCTCAACAAACGTGCCCGATCGGCCACCCTTTGCCATCCAGCCAGACTTGGTTTTGCTCTGCTTCTGTGCGGTCATAACAGGTCCCTTTCTTTCCTCGATGCGCGGCGCATGGAAATAACCGAAATGGCTTCCGTGCCGAGCGGCCTGAAGATCACTGCGAGAATTGCCACGCCTCGAAACCAGTTGATCGCGATCCAACGGCCTTGCTTGGCCGGGAAGATGGCGGCAGTTTCGAAGAATTCGACCGTCAAACCCGCGAAGTCCAGTCCCCGTTCCTTCAGAGTCCATTCGCGCTTCGGCTCGTCGTATGTGATCCTCATTCGAATAAACGTAATACGATAAATGGGGATTGCAAGTGAATAAACGCAGTACGGAAAATGCAAAATTACTGAAGCCATTCGATGAATGGGCTATGCAATAATCCGTTCTGAGATCGGAAGGCAGTTTGGGTGCTGGGGGGAGGGAGGCTGATGGCAAAGCAAAAGGGCGCCATTCGGGACCGCGCGTCGTTGAACGAGGCGGCGAGACAGGTTTATGACGATGGCCTTTCGTCTCTGGCAATCATCGACATTGTAGAGAATGCAAACTCTTCCAAAGTGGTGAATGGAATCAACCGGATTGGGGTTTCGTCTACCCTTTCTCTACTCGCTAGCGCGGCGATATCTTGGCTACTCATGGTCCAGGTGCGGGCCTATTCCGAGGTGATGCGCGAAGATGACAAAAATCTCCATGCTGCCATCCTCTACCTCAAGAGCCCGAACGCAATCGAAAGTTATCCGGTCTCGGAACAGCGTTCCCACCTGTCCAAGGCAGTGCAGCTCTTTGATACCGCTCTCGCTGACGAACGATTGAAGCGCTTGAAACGCATGCGGGACAAGCATGTTGCCCATATGGCGGCATATGATTTCGTCGGTGGACCGACATACAACGAGCTTTACGAATTCACGAAGTTGACGAGTTCAATATGCGAACATCTGGCCTACGGCACTGGAATAATGGCAGTGCCGATGGAACATCAGATGCTGGCTCATAGGCGTAGCGCCCAACTATTCTGGTCGAAGTTTATAACCCCGACGGAAGCTTAGTCCCGGACAAAGCGAGCGACGCCCTCGCTGCTTTCGTGCCCGCTCGCCACGCGTTCACCCTGTCCCGTTATTTCGACAACGGTGCATCCGTCATTTTTCTGCGTCCGCACCGGGCCCGAATGTTCCAAACCATCGATAGCCGCACGGATTTGCTGAGGACTGCCGCCCACGGCAAAGAGGCTCCAGAATATCACAGAGGATGCCGTCGTTGGTCCGGCCGTGGAAAGTCTCGTCTACAAGAATTTCCAGTATATGGCGGGCCTGGTGCTCTTGTCGGATTTTACGAAACTGATCCTGTTCATTCGGTATCATCGCGGATGCTCTCGCTTAAACCTGGCTGCATCATTGGAAAACTGCTCGGAATTGTCGCGCTTCCTTCTGTCAGGTGCAATATCCGTTCCTTTTGGCAAAAGCTTCAAGCTCTGCGTCCAAGGCATGGTCTATCGCATCCCTGGCTGGCCCCGCGCTGCTTCCCGGAAAAAAGCGGACGGTCAAGCCGTCCTTTTCGATCTCTATCATAATGCCTGCGTTCTTGGCGACAGCCGCAAAACGCTTAAGTTCTGACTGCTTCATGCAAAGACCGGTTTGATGCGCGCCGGCAAGACTTGCTGACTCTCTTCCATCGTATTCATGGATGCTTCCAACAAATTGATGTGGAAATTCCGCCAAACGCTTTATCAAGCTGGATTTGTGGGCCTGTAAATTCGAAAAGCACTTTTGCCTCTCCCAAGAGCACGTGGTTAAGAGACGTCGCCGTAGAAACGCTCGATAACCGCATTCAGCATGGCGATGGTACGCTCGCCGTGCGCTATCATGCCCGGTGTCTCGTCGCGTGCTTCACCTTCTGTTGGCGCATTATTGAAGTACGTTAGCCGGCCGGCCTTCATTGACTCGACGATCGCAGTTTCCTTGGCGATCATGTCCCGAATGTCTTTCAGATGCTGAACACGAGCTTCGAATGTATCCATAACTCTTTCCTTATTTTTGAATTGCAGCGTAACCGCGCTCAGCCAATTCGAGCTGGTCTAATAACGCGATTCGTTTCTGCGGCACGGTCGCGGTAAGTCGTTGGTTCAAGATTATAGCCATTCGAAGAGCGGCGGAGCCAAAGGCAAGTCGCGGATCTCCTTTTCCAGCGCCACGCGACCGCCTCTCTTCCTCTGTGTGAGTCGTCATCTCGTAGAGGTAGTGACAACGTGCTTCAAGTGACTGGCTCCGCAGTGTCACGCCAATCTTGTGTGCGAAGTCATTCCTGATGTCGCGACATTTATGGAGGATATTTGCCTCGTCCTGGGTGATCAAACCCAAAGTAAAGCAAGTATCGATACGCGCGGAAAAGGCCGACAAGGGACCGCGAGAACCGAAGAGCTTTTTGGTTACCTCGGCATCATCGATCATAAACTCCTGTAGGATCCGGAGTAGCAGGTCATCAAGTACGGAAACGCCAACGAGGACGGTTCCGCGTTCGGTCCCGTGAGCGTTTTCTTTATTGCAATCGTCGAGGTAAGCCTGAAACTCCGGTATCGTCAGTTCGGCCATACAATCTCCTGTTTCGCCGCAGGAATAACCTTCCCATATGGAACGTTTTTCAAATCAAGAATAAATTGACGAGCTGCATCACGCCCAAACATTAGACCGCTGTTTCCCAATCGTCGGCCTCTTCAATTTCGCCGCCTTGGAGGCGGTCGAAGGCCTGGTCGAGTGCGCGCCGGTCCCATATCGTTCGGGCGTTTGCCCTTTTCGGCTTGGGCATTTTGCCATCTCTTATCAGCAGGTCAAAGAGGCTGGGTGAAACGCCGATGTATGCTGCAGCTTGCGTTCGGCTGAGACCGCGCACGACGGGGAGCGGGCAGGCCGTTACGGGCCGATCTCGAATCGTTGCTGTCATCTTGTCAATCCTGCTGCCGACAAAGGTTACCCGTTTCCGACTTCGCCAAGTCGGAGAATGTGGTGGGGCAGCAATCGGCTGACCCGGAAAATGTTCCGGCGGGGAACATTTAAGGTCGGCAGCTGCGACCTTTTCAAGTCACCGCTATTTCGTCTGTATTTCACGCCCGAAAGCGTTTCGCAGGAGAACGCTTTTTGACGCGGCCACGCTGGCCACCTGAACGCCAAGCCTGGGGAATATAATCGCCATGTTGGCGACTCTCCATGTTGCGTTTCATGTCGCGTGGACTAACCGAGCGTAGCCGGAAACAACTGTAAATCAAGGGAATTCAGTTGCAACATACGTGCGACACGGATCGTGCAAACCCCACACTCAAACAGCGTCAAACACTTGATATTGCTGTAAGAAAAATGGTGCCCGGAGGCGGATTTGAACCACCGACACGCGGATTTTCAATCCGCTGCTCTACCAACTGAGCTATCCGGGCATCTCTGCTTGTCAGCAGTCTGTTCTCTTATCGAGAACTGCGGGGCTTTGGTTTTGCCCCGGAAGCGAGCGGGGTTATAACATCTTGTCGGACGGTGTCCAGCGCCAAATGACCTTTTTTTGACAGGAAATTTTCAGAAAGCGCAAGCCGCTGAATTTCCAGAATTATCCGCCTATTTCAGAGTCTTCGCCATCGGCTTTCGCCTCGTCGTCGGCCACCGGGATGGCGTAGGAGCCGGTCAGCCAGCGGTTGAGATCGATGTTGCGGCAGCGGTCCGAGCAGAAGGGATAGTGGTCGCGATGCGACGGGCGTCCGCATTCGGCGCAGGGACGCGCCTTGCGCAGGGGCGCGATATTGGAGCCGGGCTTTTCCTTATCGGCACTCATGACGATCAACCTTCGAGCCAGCTGTCATGGATGTTGTATCCCTCGCCGCCGAGAAGGTTGACGGTCTCGTAGAGCGGCAGGCCGACGACATTGGTATAGGATCCGACCAGCTTGACGACGAAGCTGCCGGCAATGCCCTGGATGCCGTAGGCGCCCGCCTTGCCGCGCCATTGTCCGGAGGCCAGATAGCTCTCGATATCCGAACCCGACAGGCGCTTGAAGCGAACCTTGGTATCGACGATCTTCTGGCGCAACTTGCCATCCGGCGTGATCAGGCAGACGCCGGTATAGACGCGGTGGCTGCGGCCGGACAGGAGATGCAGCGCGCTCGAGGCTTCGCTGACGAGCTCGGGCTTCGGCAGGATGCGGCGTCCAACGGCAACGACGGTGTCGGCGCCGAGGATATAGCTGTCGTTCCAGGCCGGCTCGCCCTTGATCGCCGCCTGCGCAGCTCGGGCCTTTTCGGCGCAGAGCCGCCAGGCGAGCGAACGCGGATGCTCGGCGCGCTTCGGGGTCTCGTCCAGATCCATCGGCATCAGACGCGCCGGCTCGATGCCGGCCTGCGCCAGAAGTTCCACACGCCGCGGCGAGCCGGAAGCCAGGATGAGCTTTTGTGTCAACGCCATGTCAGCCGGACCATCCAATCGGAATTCAACGAGAAAGGGTGCGCGGAACCGGCTTACTTGAAGCGATAGGTGATGCGGCCCTTGGTCAGGTCGTAGGGAGTCATTTCGACAAGAACCTTGTCGCCCGCGAGAACACGGATACGGTTCTTGCGCATGCGGCCAGCGGTATGCGCGATGATTTCGTGTTCATTCTCGAGCTTGACGCGGAATGTCGCATTGGGCAGCAATTCGGTCACGACGCCCGGGAATTCGAGGACTTCTTCTTTCGCCATCTAGGATATGTCTTTCTGTGCTTCGGTACGGACGCCTGAGCATCCTTGAAAAATTTGGCGGAAACTACACAATCGCCGCGGTTTTGTGAACAGCAGCGATCCGTTTTTCCGGTTTTGTCCCGTTTGCCGGTTTTCTCAGGGCGCTATGCCATCTTCTCCGGCATTTGTCCAAGCAAACGATGCTTGAGGAGCAGCGCCAGGTGATTTCTGACCTCGCGATAGGCAGAAACGATCTGTTCGCGCGTGCCGGTCGCAACCGTTGGGTCAGGCGTCGGCCAGTATACGACATCGATCGCCATCGATCGCGTCAGTTCCAGCGCCGCATGATGGGCCTCGGGCGCCAGCGTCACGATCAGGTCGAAATAGTCGTCCTCCAGTTCGTCGAGCGTGTGCGGCTGGTGGCGGCCGACCGTCAAGCCGATCTCGTCGAGCACGACATCGACGAAGGGATCGCGCTCGCCCGGTCGAACGCCGGCGGAAGCGACATAGGTCCCGGCCGGCATCATAGCCTTGGCCAGCGCCTCGGCCATCGGCGAACGGATCGCGTTCATGCCACACATGAACAGCACGGAACGGGGCGCCTTCTTTTCCTCAGCCGGTTGTCCGAAGGGCGCCACCATCGCCTCTATCCGCGCCAGTAGAGGACGCAGACGAGGGTGAACAGGCGGCGGGCCGTGTCAAAATCAAGTTTGATCTTGCCAGACAGCCGGTCCATCAGCGTTTGCGAGCCCTCGTTGTGGATGCCCCGGCGTCCCATGTCGATCGCCTCGATCTGGCTCGGCGTCGAGGAGCGGATCGCCTCGTAATAGCTTTCGCAGATCATGAAATAATCCTTCACGATCCGTCGGAACGGTGTGAGCGACAGGATGTGGGTGGCAACTGGCTCCCCGGCCTCAGTGGTAATCGCAAAGACCAGCCGCTTTTCGATCAGCGAAAGATTGAGCCGATAGGGGCCACCGGGATGGCCGGCGGGCACGAAGCTGTTTTCCTCGATGAGATCGAAAATCGCCACCGCCCGCTCATGCTCGACATCCGGCGTCGAGCGCCCGATCGTCTCGTCCAGTACGACATCGCAAAGACGATGGCTTCCGCTCATCCCTCATCCCCGAGATTGAGGCGGATGGCGACGGAGCGCGCATGGGCTTCAAGCCCTTCGGATCGGGCAAGGGCAATCGCAGCCGGCCCGAGCGTGCGCAACTGCTCGACGCCGAGCCGCAGGATCGACGTGCGCTTCATATAGTCGAGCACGCCGAGGCCGGAGGAAAAACGTGCCGAGCGCGCGGTCGGCAGCACATGGTTCGAGCCGCCGACATAATCGCCGATCACTTCCGGTGTGTGGCGCCCGACGAAGATCGCACCGGCATTGCGGATCTTCGGGATCATCGCGTCGGCATCATCAAGCGCCAGTTCCAGATGTTCCGCAGCAATGCGGTTGGCCAGCGGCACGGCATCCTCAAGGTCCGGCACGAGAATGACCGCGCCGAAATCGCGCCAGCTGGCACTGGCCGTCTGCGCACGCGGCAAGGTCTTAAGCTGGCGTTCGACGGCGTTCTCCACATCGGTGGCAAAGCCGGCATCATCCGTAATCAGGATCGACTGCGCGCCCGGATCGTGCTCGGCCTGGGCCAGAAGATCCGCTGCAATCCAGTCCGGATCATTCTGCTTGTCGGCAATGACAAGCACCTCGGAGGGGCCGGCGATCATGTCGATGCCGACCGTCCCGAAGACATGGCGCTTGGCGGCCGCCACATAGGCATTGCCCGGGCCCATGATCTTGGCCACCGGCGCGATCGTCTCCGTGCCATAGGCCAAGGCCGCGATCGCCTGCGCGCCGCCGATGCGGTAGATTTCCTCGACGCCGGCCATGCGCGCGGCGGCCAGCACCGCCGGATTGATCTGGCCTTCCTTGGCCGGCACGACCATGACGATGCGCGGCACGCCGGCAACGCGGGCCGGCAGCGCATTCATCAGCACCGAACTCGGATAGCTTGCCGTTCCGCCCGGCACGTAGAGGCCGACCGCATCGATCGCCGTCCAGCGTGAACCGAGGCCGACGCCCATCGAGTCCTCGTAGATATCGTCCTTCGGCAGTTGCCGGCGATGATGCGCCTCGATGCGTACAGCCGCCACCTTGAGTGCGCCCAACACTTCCGGTTCGACAGCCGCAATCGCCGTATCGATTTCCACCTCGGTGACCGCCATACCGGTGGTCGCGAAATCAATCCCGTCGAATTTTTTCGAATAGTCGGAAAGCGCCCCATCGCCGCGCAGGCGCACGTCATCGATGATGGTGCGCACGGTTGCGTTCACATCCTCGGAAACTTCCCGCTTTGTCGTGAGAAAAGCGGCGAAGCGTGCCTCGAAGTCGCCGTCGAGAAAATCCAGCCTGATAGCCAATGCCGTGACGTCCTTGCTTGCCAAAGCCGGAAGCCGTTGCGAAACGCCCGGCCACCGGCGGTCTGTCAATCGCCGGTCGGGTGCCGGGGTTTGAAACTGGTTTCCCATGCTCCGCCCGTATCCGCAAGCTGAACCTCGATACATTCCACATCGAGCAGGATCGAAGCCTCGCCGGCCAGCACGATTTCGAGTGTGCCTTCCGGCCCCTCGCCCGCCTGCTCGAACTGGAGAGCCAGCAGCGCCAGCACCTTTTCGGTATCCGTCCGGCTGAAGCCGATCGAGCGGACCGAGCGGACGCGCTTGAACAGAAGCACGGCGCGACGCCGCTCGAAGGCATTGCCGCGGCGTTCTGCCGTTTCCCAGACGAAGCGGTTGACGACGACGGAAAACTGCCCGGAGCGGGCATCATAGGCCAGCCCGGGAACCTTCAGGACCGCGTCCTGCACATGGGCGGAAACAATCGCTAGGTCCTCGGCGTCCAGCGCCATCAGCTTCAGATTGTCCATGCTCTTCCTGTTCCTTCCGGGCGCATTCGCCCGCTGCGATCCTGCCAGTGGAGATAGGACGCCAAGGGCAAAACCGCAACAGGAGCAAGAGCAGCGTCGTACCGATCAGTCGCTGACGCGCTCGACATTGGCGCCGCAGGCGTTCAGTTTTTCTTCCAGCCGCTCAAAACCGCGATCGAGATGGTAGACACGCGAGACCATGGTCTCGCCTTCCGCGACGAGGCCGGCAATCACCAGCGACACAGAGGCGCGCAGGTCGGTCGCCATGACCGGTGCACCCTTTAGCCTCTGTACGCCCTCGATCTTCGCGGTCTGGCCGGACAGCGAAATCTTCGCGCCGAGACGGGCCAGTTCCTGAACGTGCATGAAGCGGTTTTCGAAAATCGTCTCGGTGATATGCGAAACGCCGCTGGAACGGGTCATCAGGCCCATGAATTGCGCCTGAAGGTCGGTCGGGAAGCCCGGAAAGGGATCCGTCACCACATCCACGGGCTTGATTGCGCCGCCATTGCGCACGACGCGCAGGCCGGTTTCGGTCTGGGTGATCGTAGCACCCGCCCGGCGCACGGCTTCGAGTGCTGTTTCCAGCAGTGCCCCATCCGTGCCCTCGAGCACGACGTCGCCACCGGTCATCGCGACGGCCATGGCATAGGTGCCGGTCTCGATCCGGTCCGGCAGAACCCTGTGGCGTGCGCCCGACAGCGAAGACACGCCTTCGATGGTGATCGTGCTCGTGCCGTGGCCGCTGATCTTGGCACCCATGGCAATCAGGCAATTGGCAAGATCGACGACTTCAGGCTCGCGGGCCGCATTGCCGATGACCGTCTGGCCGTTGGCAAGCGTCGCCGCCATCATCATCACGTGGGTGGCGCCGACAGAGACCTTCGGAAAGACATAACGCGCGCCGACGAGGCCGCCCTTCGGCGCCGTCGCGTTGATATAGCCGCTGTCGATCTCGATATTGGCACCGAGCGCCGTCAGCGCCTCGATGAACAGGTCGACCGGCCGCGTGCCGATGGCACAGCCGCCCGGCAGCGAAACGCGGGCTCTGCCCTCACGCGCCAGAAGCGGGCCGATGACCCAGAAGCTGGCGCGCATCTTCGACACCAGTTCATAAGGGGCGGTCGTATCGGTGATCGTCCGGCAGGTGAAGTGGATGGTCCGGGAATAGCTCTCGCCCTGGCGCTCGCGGCGGCCATTGACCGAGACATCGACGCCATGATTGCCGAGAATGCGCAAGAGCTGCTCGACATCCGCCAGATGCGGCACGTTTTCCAGCGTCAGCGTGTCGTCGGTCAACAGCGAGGCAATCATCAGCGGAAGGGCTGCATTCTTGGCGCCGGAGATCGGAATGATGCCGTGAAGCTCGTTGCCGCCCGTAATTCTGATACGATCCATATGTTCCTACGGGCCGTGCCCGCCTTTCCTAAGCATTCCGTGCATGTGAAGGTGCGCCTCCTTAAAGGATACGCCACGAAAATAGAAGCCTTACCGACAGACGCGGTGCGGCCGCCCCCAGCCTGCCCCGACTAATCCGCAGATTCGTCCGTTTTTGCGGCAGGCAGGCCGGATGTCTCGTCGGCGGCCCCGGCGCGGCGTGCACGCCCCTGCTGCTTGCGCCGCATGAGATTGTCCCGCAACGTCTTTGCCGCGCGGGCCTTGCGCTCCTCGGCGCGCCGGCGGACCTCCGGGCTCATGCCGTCGTGATCGGCCGAAGCGGTCGCTGGTGTATCCGTCTGGTCATCGTCCTGCTGCATGATCCGTCAAATAGCGCAAATGCTTGGGCACCGGTAGTCTCCCTCCGGTTTTCCCCTGATGACGATGGAAACTGCGATTTGCTGCTTGCGCTCCCCGGCAAGCTGTGGCAATAGGCCCTCGCTCCACACGGAACGGACACTGATCCGCTCCCGCACGATGCTGCTATAGCTCAGGGGTAGAGCACTCCCTTGGTAAGGGAGAGGCCGAGAGTTCAAATCTCTCTAGCAGCACCATTTTTCCGCTATTGAAATCGCTGTCCTTTTGCAGGATTAGGTTTTTCTTTACCTCCGAATGGAGATTGTTAGGGCTTCAGGTAACAACGTCAGCCACGGTTCTCAGAGAGGTAACCGCATTGGCATAGTGTGCCGCGTGCATTGTCTAGCCGGTTGTATGATGTCAGGGGCAGATTCGGAGAAGAAAAAGCGATTAGGCGGCCGCCGAAGAACGGTTGGAAGCACTTCGGCCCAGCCCAGTGCCCGGATGTTCTGAATCACTGCCCATCAAATGAAGGAACTTTGGTGGAACTGGCCCAGGAATTGCCGCAGGCGGGACGCGAGCCTGTCTCTTGGGAACTAGGGATGGGGTCTCCGTTTCAGCACGCGTTGCGAAGAACTGTAGCGCAATCTCGCGTGCCAACTTCTCAGCCAATGCAGATGGAACTGCGTTCCCAACCAGTCGCTGTAATTCGGCGCGAGTGCAAGCGAACCTGAGAAAATCAGGAAACGTTTGGAGCCGGCAAAGTTCGTGAGCGGAGAACCGACGATTCTCCCAATGGAAGGGGCCCGTTGCTGGACCAGGTTGCGCTTGTACTGTCCAAGCTGGCTTGTCCTTCGCAAGTTTGAGTAGAAAATTCCAATATCGGCGACGCCACCCGAATAGAGGTTGGCCACCCCCGCGCTCCGTATGCCAAAGATAGTTCTGCCCCTCGGGAACCGACGGCAACAAGTCGGCCCATTTTCCTTGGACCTTCAGACTAGCCAAGTCAGCTGGTCTCGGCAGGTCTGCGAATGCGTCCCAAGCGGTTCGGAAGCGTTCCAACCCTGAGTCTGGGCCTCCGTGTGTCGGTTTCGGAAACTCAAATTTCTTTCCTTCGCGCGAACCGACGATAAATACTCGCTCCCGCAACTGCGGGACACCATAGTCGGCAGCGTTCAGCACTTTGAACTCGAACGAGTAGTTCGTGCCGGCTTTCTCATTAACATTGAGGATACCAGCCCGAATGGCATCGATACCTTCAGCCTTTCCTCGATAAACTAAGCCCGGCACGTTCTCGATCAAGAACGCCTTTGGCAATGTTTCTCCGAGTACCCGAAGATATTGAGCCAATGTCTCCGCTCTTGGATCGCTTAACCTAGCTGCGTCTCCTCGTGCCCAATAGCCCGATTTGCTGAAAGGCTGGCAGGGGGGGCCACCAACCAGAACATCAGGCTCGCCCACGCCTAGACCTGCGGTTTCCAGGATAGTCTCGCTTGAAATTTCTGATATCAGTCCTTCGAGAACAGGCCAATCTCGATTAAGCCTCATGGTGGCGCAGGCCACGGCTTCACAATCGAGCGCAACTCGGGTCTCGAACCCAGCCGCCTCGAACCCGAAGTCCAGTCCGCCAATTCCGCTAAAAAGGGATATCGATTTAAAACCCACTTACAATCTCCCTACGCGGTTACGCCGTAATGCCTCGCGAAAACCAGCTCAGGTTGGTCAGTAAATAGCGGCTCGGCAATACCGACGCTGCTGTTAATTCGACCAATACAGGACTTGTGAGGCTCCATGTCCGCGGTCAGTGCGAATTTGAAGTCCCAGCTCTCTGTCACAGCATGCAGACAACCGGCTAGTATCGGAAAATCCTCTGGCCGGTAATACCGGGAGCATGGATTTCCTTTGGCAGCGCGCGTTTTTTGGAAGTCTATTTTCGGCCGGCCGTCGGCGTACGTCATCCTAAGCGTATTTTTGCACTCGATTAGGATCGGCGCTCCGCCCTTCCACCTAAGAGAAACATCGGGCTTCCCGTCTTCCTCCAGTCGCAGACAATCCGTAACGCCGGGAATAATCTTGAGCTTTTCGAACAGATGTTGCTCGGCAACCCAACCTCGCACGGCCATTTTGAGCCTTCCGGCACCTTCGATCAGGTCGAAAAGCCCCGAGGGAGCAATGCCAAATTCTTTTACAATAGGATGTTCGGCAACGTTGGCTGCTGGTTTGAAGACTGTCATCTTGTCAGCCACAAGATGGCGCTCGCCGGGATCAAGGCCACGGGCAATACGTTCCAGTGCAATCAAATCCAGAAGTCGCTCTTGCTTTCCTCCAACCAGGACTTCAGTTCGAAAGTCCTCGATTTCGGCTGTAGGCCGTGTCTTGGATTTTCCTGGACGTCGGTCTCGCTCCCATACTGCCCAGCCATGAGCACGGATCAATTCGACATGCTCCGCTTTGAATTCTATTGAACGCGACATGGGAGAAGGGGAATTCATCAGCGGATCGGCCGCCACGAAGATTTTCTCGGTCGGGTCGATGCCGAGAAATAATGTGGTTATCAATTGCGACGGGTCTACTGCGACGTCAAGAATGCCTTTTAAATTGCTGCCATATTTGATCTGGAAGCGGTGCTCGTCGTAAGGGCGATTCTTAGTGAGCTTCGAGTTCGCAAAGAATGCGTACACGAGCAGGCCCTGCCGATTTCCGGCAGGTGTATCGAATACAATGTAAAAAGGCGCGCGGTCAGGCTCGCTCGCATAAATTATCCTGCAGTCATGGGCTTCCAGTGCTCCCGTGACGAAGTTGAGCAATGGCGCTTTGTCCGACCGGCTCACGGAGTATATCTTCCACTCCATCGCCTGGGTCGTGCCAATAGATGAGTCCACGATATCCATTTCCTGACGTTACCGATCTCCTTCCGATTCGAGAATCCCGCCTTCACAAGAATCTCGTTCTGCACTGAGCGCGCATCTCGCTTGCACCCGAACGCTCGGCGCACCGTCTTTGGTTCAATCCACAAAATGCTTCGGCCGCATCAATACCTTTCCGACGTCCATCAACTGGCTGGTCGACCGACAGCTCCGGCTTGTAACAGGCCTGACCTTATGAAAGAGTAGCCGAAGGGGGAGATGACTATGCCATGCTGCGTGCATGGTTACGCTCCAATGAGGTGCTTGAAATGGCAACTGTCTCCCGATCATGGTCGAATGTGAAATCCTCGCAGCCCGCCCTTCACCACGCGTTTCAACCCTGAAGGAACCCGGTCTCAAGGGCGAGGGAAAAGGATGATTTCAGCGTTTCCCTGGGGATACGTCGCGATTGCCGCATCGATCGTTTCGGCAAGCCTGATCACGCTCCTAGTCCCCCGACCGTCCGGATGGTCGTCGAACCATCTTGTGGCCATTGGAAGCCTGCGCGGATATCTGGCGCTCGGTGCGCTCTTCCACCATTTCTGGACAGCATCATTGTTTGCCCAGAGCGGTATCTGGCGCGTGCCCGACAATGTGTTTTTTGCCAATATCGGACCGGTTGCGGTCCAGATCTTCTTCTTCATCTCCGCCTTTCTGTTTTACGGGAAAGTGAAGAACGGCATGCCGGTGCGGGCGTGGTTGATCCTGTACATCGGCCGCTTCTTCAGGATCGCGCCGCTTTACATCTTCGCGGCCCTTCTGGTGGTCCTGATCAGCTTTGCCGAAGATGGATGGTCTTTCCTCACGCCTGTCTCCGAGAACGTCGCCAATATCCTGGCATGGATGTCACTCGGCATTCTCGGACTTCCGCCTCTCAATGGAGACGAGAAGACATTTGCCATCATCGCCGGGGTCACATGGACGCTTCGATACGAGTGGCTGCTCTATTTTTCCCTCCCGGCGATATCGCTTATCGGGCTCCTCGGCAGGAGAGTTGCGCGCATAGCCGTATTGTGTGCGCTGTTGGGATTGAGCACGGTGTTCTCGGAGCTTTGGTTGCTCGGCTTTTCGACGGCCATCGCCTCGGCATTTTTCTTCGGCATGCTTGCCGAAGAAGTGTCCCAGGCAGTGGCCGCAAGCCACCTGAAAGGCCCTGCAGCGGCCGTGGCGGGGCTCATCGCCTTGTGCCTGGCGCTTTGGGCTCCCTTGCCGCCCTTTCACCCGCTTCAACTGGCAGCGTCGCTGATCTTTTTTCTGCCGGTCGTTGCCGACAATCGATATCTCGGAATTTTTCATCTGAAGACAAGCCGGCAACTCGGCGATATCAGCTACAGCCTCTATCTGCTGCACGGAATTGTGCTGCATCTGATCCTTCAGCAGGCCCTGAGCGGCCGACTAATTCTGGACAATGCCACGTGGCTCTGGATGCCGTTCGTCTGCGGGCTGACAGTCATTGCATCCTACCTGACATACCGGCTGATCGAACTGCCGGGCATCGCACTGGGGAGAGCCGTGTCCCAGCGCCTGCGGACACCGAAAAATGACTCGGGCCAAGCTGTGAGGCAATGAACGCCTCTTCACCGCCGGGTATCGTTCGCAACCGCCTTCCGCGTGGCTGCCATAGTGCCTTCCCGCATAACACTCCGCACCAGGACATAAAAAAGCTGCCGAATGCCTGTCTTGAAACGGTGGGGCCGTCAGTGTGCGGCGCAAACTTGCAAGCCCTTGATCTTCTGCAGTGCAGCATCGAGACTTCTGCAGTGCCGGCAGCATGGAGTAGGACGTGATCATATCTTCAGAATTTTTCCGCAGGCTGGCGGGCGCGTCAGTGCTCGTCGCTCTCATCGGCACACCGGCGGCTAGTGCACCGCCCTTGAAGCCGGCCTTTGACATCGCGGCTGTCAAGGCCTTGATCGGCCGCCCGCAGCACCAACCGGCCTGCCGGGAGGCCGCGCCCCCCGTTACCGATATGGGCGGCTTCAAATCCGCCTACGACCCCAAGGATCCGACACAGTCCAAGGTGGACGCAGCCCGGGCAGCCAGCGAGAAGGCCAGAAACGCCGCGTTCGATGGTTTCGTGAAAGGCATCGACAAACTGGCGGACCGGGCGTTGCTGTCCACGCCGGCCAATCCTGACATTGCGCACTGCCTGTTTTCGAATATCGCCACCTGGGCACGATCCGGCGCCATGCTCCAGAACATCGACGCAAACGACGACATGGGCCGTCACCAGGCGATCATGATGCAGGTTTGGTACGGCGCGGGCCTCGCAAACGCGGCCCTTAAGTCCGGAGGACTGGACGCGGCACGGCCGGAAGACAGGCAGGCGGTGCGTGATTGGTTCGCTGCCTTGTCAAATTCGATCATCGCAGAATTTCCGCAAAACTCGATCTGGTTGAAGAAGCACAACAACCATGCCTATTGGGCGGCATACGCGCTCTCGGTCATGGGTGTTCTCCTGCAGGACCAGGCGGTTTTCGAATTCGGCCGGCCGATCCTGTCGGAAGCGCTGCTCAGCACGGATGAGGACGGCGCGCTGCCATCGGAGATGTGGCGCGGTGAGCGGGCCTACATGTATCAGCAGTTCGCCACGCTTCCGGTCGTTGGCCAGGTGGTGCTTTATGCGGCAAACGGCATCGCGCTGACGCAAGAGGAGAAGAATGCTCTCTACCGTATTCTTGCCTTCAACGCCGCAGCCGTCGCCAATCCACTGATGGTCGAAAAATATTCGAAGGTGAAGCCGGTGATTACCACCAACAGCTACGATTTTGCCTGGATTGATATGTCCGCCGCCTATTTGCTCCGGGAAAACCCCGATCTGGCAAAAAAGCTGGAGACCGTCGCGTCCCGAAAGGGCATGCGACCGGCCTGGCACATCTATCTGGGTGGCAGCGTGACGGAGACCTACAACCCGCAGGCTTCGGCAAAGCGGAAATAGCCGCGGTCGGTCAGGCCAGTCTGCGAGCGTCGCGAATGGGCAACGCCTTCGTTTCCCACGCTCCGCGTCTCTCCTTGTAGAGTTGCATCGACTGCTCCGCATAATGCGGAGCGTTGTCCGCGATCTCATGAAAGGCCGCAACCAGCGAAGCGGGGGTATTGTCCACGACGACCGAGGCGCCACCGAACAGCGTGCGCAGAATGGCCGTGTCGCTGAGGATGAGCGGCCGGCCGGCGGCCAGGGCTTCGCTCGCCGCACTCAACTGGATGCCCTCCTTCGTCGTCAGGCAAAGTATACCCGTCGCTCCCAGCACGAGGCAGTTGAAATCCGCGGTATCGAGAAAGCCGGTGAAGACGACATTTTCAGGCGCCTTTGCCACGAAGCCCTTTTTCTCCGCCCTATCCCGGTTTCCGGTGAGCATGAACTTGTAGTCTGGGCATTCGGCGGCAGCGGCAAAAACCGCCTCGATCGGCTCATCGTCGTGGAACGAGCACGGCATCACGAAAAACGCGGTGCAATTCTCGATCCGGGCGGGGGTGAGAGCCGAATCGAAGACCGGCGCCTGGTCTTCCAGGACATGGAGCCTGTCGCGATCAATGCCGTAGCGTGCGGCCGCATCCAGCATTTCCTGATTGTGGACGAACACCGCGTCGGCACGATTGATGGCCCAGACGGCAAAGGGAATCTTGTTCCAAGGCGCCTGGAACGTCGCATTGTGGCAATCATAGACCACGCGATATTTTCCGCGAAAAACCAGGCGGTGAAGCTCGATGATGTGGGGAATGAAATTCGGCGGCAGCTGCACCCACAACAGGTCCGGCTTGCTGCTCGAGAGCAAGGCCAAGGTTCGCCGCATCAGGCGCCAATAGCGCGGCAGCCGGCCGGACGCCGGATTGCCCGTATCGCGAAGATAGGCAATCTCGTAGCCGAAGAAATACTGCATGGATTCGATTCTTCGCTGGAAATTGATCCATGCCAGAAAAACACTGCGCATCTTGTCACCGATTCAAAAAAGCTGTCAGAACTGTGCCGTCAGGCGACCGATCAGATCGCCGAGAAGACGCGCCGTCGTCTCCGAAGCGCCCGTCTCCACGTAGATCCGCATCTCGGGCGCGTTGCCCGACTGTCGGAAATGGACGGTGTCCTTGTTGGCAAAAACCAGACGCACCCCGTCAAGCGTCGAGATTTCGACGGGTGCTGCGATCCGCGGATCGAAAGCAGCCCGGAATTCGACAGAGGTTTCCACCGATTTCAGGAAAATCCTGCCCTTGTCCGCCGCAACCTCCTTGACGCGATCAGCCTGCATGAAGCGTGGCGGCAAGGTCGCGGTCAGTTGCGAAAGCGTTTTGCCCTCGGATTTCGCCAGAACAAGGCAGGCAACCGCCGGCAGGATGGCGTCGCGCGTCGGCAGGCGCTGCAGCATGTCTTTTGCCAGCATGACATCGTCCTGGAGCAGGAAGCCGCCATTGGCTTCGAAGCCGACGACAGGATGTGTGTCGGCTTTCCCCATCTCCGCCACCACATAAGGTGATCCGATCATCGTCCGCACCACGGTGTCGAACCAGCCGGACTGTTCGACAGCGCCGGTGGACGACAGCGGGGTAACGACCGTCTTCGCACCGATGGCGCGCGCAGTCAGCATGCCCAGAACGTCGCCATGGATCTGCTTGCCCGTATCGTCGATCACCAGCGGCCGGTCACCGTCGCCATCCGTGGAAACCACGGCATCAAGGCCATGTTCCAGGATCACCGCCTTGGCGCGGGCAACGTCACCCGGGTCCAGCGCCTCGGTATCGACAGCCACGAAACGGTCGACCCGGCGGAACGGGGTGCATTGTGCGCCCAGCCCTTCGAAGATGGCCACGGTCAGATCGCGGCCGACGGCCGAATGCAGGTCGATGCCGATCTTCAGACCGGCAAGCGCATCCGCGCCGAAAGCATCGATGTAACGGCTTAGATAATAGGAGGCGACGGCGGCAAGCGGCGCACCCGGCGCGCCTGCCCCGGCGACAATGCCGGCCTCAAGCATTGCTTCGGCCCGCAGCCGCACGGGAGCCTCGTCGGTCTTGAGAAACTCGCCGTCCGGCCGGTAGAACTTGATGCCGTTGTAGCTTTCCGGGATATGGCTGCCGGTGATCATGATCGCCGGGGCGCCATGCGCCATCGCATAGGCGGCAACCGCGGGCGTCGGGACAGCGCCGGCCCAGACAGAAGTCCAGCCTTCCGCTTCGATCGCGGCCAGGCAATAGCCGGCGATCCGGGGGCTCGATTCCCGCAGATCGGCGGCGACATAGGCCGTCCTTCCTTCGCCTGCATCCGCGCAACGCTCCAGAAATGCCCGGACATAGGCGGCGCAAACCTCCGCCGTGAAATCGACCGCCGGCCCACGCAGGCCCGATGTTCCAAATGCTGCCGCCATATGCGCCTTCAAAGCTCCTGTTTTGAGATGCGAACCCGCTCAGTTGCGTCCGAACGCGTCTTCCAGACGAATGATGTCGTCCTCGCCGAGATACGACCCCGTCTGCACTTCGATGAGTTCGAGCAGAATCTTCCCCGGATTGGTCAGCCGGTGTAGTTCTCCCTGTGGAATATAGACGGACTCATTCTCGCGCAGCATCCGCGTGGTCTCGCCGATCCGTACCTCGGCAGTGCCACGCACCACGATCCAGTGTTCGGACCGATGGTGGTGCTTTTGCAGCGAGAGCTGTTTGCCCGGTTTCACGAACAGGCGCTTGACCTGAAAGCGCTCGCCGAACAGAAGCGAGGTGAACCCGCCCCATGGCCGGTAGCTGGTGCGATGTTCTTCGGTGAGCTTCGCGGTGGTCGACATCTTGGCTAGGTGCTTGACGACCGTTCCGACAGCCTGCGCGTCGGAAAGCTTGCCGACATAGACCGCATCTTCAGACGCGATCACGACGGCATCGTCGAGCCCGTTGATCACGACATGAGCGCCTTCGGACAAGGCAAACGAGTTTTTCGAGTCGAACACATGCACGGGACCCTTCGTGACGTTGCCGGCAGCGTCGGCAGGGCTTTCCTTCCAGACGGCATCCCAGGCGCCGAGATCGGACCAGCTGATCGGAGACGGAACAACGGATGCCAGCGCCGTCTTTTCGAAAATCGCGTAGTCGACGGAGATATCCGGAGATTCCGCGAACTCGGCCTCGCCAAGGCGCATGAAGTCGAGATCCTTGTGCGCAGCCGTGACCGAGGCTTCCGCAGCCGCGAGGACGTCGGGCGCCAGAGCCTTGCATTCGGAGAGAAAGACGGCGGAATCGAACAGGAACATGCCGGAATTCCAGTAATAGTTCCCGCTGGCGATCATTTCCTGCGCCTTGGCCTCGTTCGGTTTTTCAACGAAGCGCTTGACGGCGAGAGCGCCACTCTTCTGCTTGTCGCCACCTTCGATATAGCCGAAGCCCGTCGCTGGCGCCGTCGGCGTGATGCCGAACGTCGCCAACCGCCCGCTCTTGGCCGCGGCCACAGCCGTATCAACCGCGGTGATGTAGGCTTTGTCCACGAGGATGTTGTGGTCGGAGGCCAGCACATGGACGAGACGGGCGCCGTTGCGCGCCGCGATCAGCGAGGCTGCGGCAATCGCCGGGGCGGTGTTGCGCGCGATCGGCTCGAGAACGACTTCCGCAAGCTCCACGCCGATTTCCTGCGCCTGCTCGGCCACCAGGAAGCGGTAGTCGGCATTGGTGACCACGATCGGCTTGTCGTACCGTTCGGGGTCGGCCAGCCGCTGCAGCGTCAGTTGGAAAAGGCTGAGGTCACCCGTCAGCGCCAGAAACTGCTTGGGCCGCTGCGACCGGGACATCGGCCAGAGCCGCGTCCCCTTGCCGCCGGCCAGAATAATGGGAACAATGAGATTTTCGGTCACGTGATCAACGTTCCTTCTTGTCGCGACTTGCAATGTCTTCCGCTGGCCTCTTCAGATTTCCAGCGGATCGTGACGCAACCTGCGTCAGGCCATTTCAAGAACCTGCCGCAGGTAGGCACCATAGGTGCTTTTGCCGAGTTTGGTGGCGAGTGTGCCGAGTTGTGCTGCGTCGATGAAGCCCTTCGTAAAGGCAATCTCTTCCGGGCAGCAGATTTTCATACCCTGCCGCATCTCAAGCGTACGCACGAAGTTCGTGGCATCGCTCAGGCTGTCCGGTGTGCCCGTATCCAGCCAGGCATAGCCCCGGCCCATGGTCTCGACGTTGAGCTTGCCGCGCTCGAGATAGATTCGATTGACGTCGGTGATCTCAAGCTCGCCACGCGGTGACGGCTTCAGGTCTGCAGCGATGTTGACGACTTCGGCATCGTAGAAATACAGCCCGGTAACCGCCCAGCGGGATTTGGGCTTCAGCGGCTTTTCCTCGATCGAGACCGCCCGGCGCTCTGCGTCGAATTCCACGACGCCGTATCGCTCCGGATCCTGGACGTGATAGGCGAATACGGTTGCCCCCTCGTCGCGCTTGGCAGCACTGCCGAGCAGCTCCGGCAGTCCGTGGCCGAAAAAGATGTTGTCTCCGAGTATCAGTGTCGAACTCTGGCCGTTGACGAAGTCGGCGCCGATGACAAAGGCTTGTGCCAGCCCGTCGGGGCTCGGCTGCGCGGCGTATTCGAGCGAGATGCCCCATTGGCTGCCATCGCCGAGGAGCCGTTCAAAGCCTGGCAAATCATGGGGTGTCGAGATGATCAGGATTTCCCTGATGCCCGCAAGCATCAACACCGACAGCGGATAATAGATCATCGGTTTGTCGTAAACCGGGATCATCTGCTTCGAAAGTGCGAGGGTCATGGGATGAAGCCGGGTGCCACTGCCGCCCGCCAGAATAATGCCCTTCATAGTCCTGTCTCCGTTCTGGATGTTTCTCCGGGAAAGGAGATCGTCGGTGTGCCGAGAAGCTGGTCGAGGCATTCGTCGAGCGAACCTCTCCAATCCGGCAGTTGCACGTGATAGGTCTGCTTGAGCTTGTCGGTAGACAGCCGGGAATTGGTTGGCCGTTTGGCCGGCGTCGGGTATTCCGCCGTAGTGATACGCTTCACCTCCACGGGCGGGCGCCCCCTTTTTTCAGCGCCGGCAAAAATCGCTTCGGCAAAATCCGCCCAGCTTCCTTCCCCGTCCGCCGAAAGATGAAAGACACCTCTCAGGGCAGAGCTGTCGTTTTCCTTGAGGCCCTTGGCCACGGCAAAAACTGCTCTCGCAATCTCCAGCGCACTCGTCGGGCGCCCGTACTGATCGGCGACGACGGACAGGCTGCTGCGGGTCTCGCCCAGTCTCAACATCGTCTTCAGGAAATTTGCGCCGAACGGACTATAGACCCAGGCGGTGCGCAGGATCGCATGATCGGGCGTTGCGGCTGCAACGGCCCGCTCGCCTTCCAGCTTGGACGCACCATAGACGCTCAGCGGGCTGGTGGCATCGCTTTCTGTGTAGAAGCCGACCTTGCTTCCATCGAAAACATAGTCGGTCGAAATATGAATGACCGGAATGCCAAGTTTTCGCGCCACACCGGCTATGATCCCCGGCGCCATGCCATTGACGGCAAATGCCGTTTCCCGCTCGCTTTCAGCCTTGTCGACAGCGGTATATGCCGCAGCGGAGACAATGACATCGGGATTGAGCGCAGCAATCAGGGCTTCGGCCGCTTCCGGCCTTTCCAGCTCGAGCTCCGGCCGTCCCACGGCCGCAACCTCAATGCCGGCTTTCCCCGCCAGCGTCAGCATGGCGGTAACGAGTTGACCGGAGCGGCCCGTGACTGCGATACGCATCGCGCTCACGCCTTCTTCAAGATGCCGAGACGCTCGCCGGCGTAGACGCCGCCCCGCAAGGGTTCCCACCACCACTGGTTTGCAAGATACCATTCGACCGTCCGGACGATGCCGCTTTCAAACGTCTCCTGTGCCTTCCAGCCCAATTCGCTTTCAAGTTTGGTCGCATCGATCGCATAGCGATGGTCATGCCCGGGGCGGTCGGTCACGAAGGTAATGAGCCGCTCGTGCGGTGGCCGATCTGGAAAGGCGCTGTCCAGCGTCGCGCAGATTTTCTTGACGACATCGATGTTCCGGCGCTCGTTGCGACCGCCGACATTGTATTTTTCGCCGATCCGCCCCTTCGAGGCGATCAGGTGGAGCGCCCGCGCATGATCGTCAACATACAGCCAGTCGCGAATGTTGGAGCCATCGCCGTAGACGGGCAACGGCTTTCCTTCGAGCGCATTCAGAATGTTGAGCGGGATCAGCTTTTCCGGGAAGTGATGAGGGCCGTAATTGTTGGAGCAATTCGACACGACAACCGGAAGGCCGTAGGTGCGCTGCCAGGCGATCGCCAGATGGTCCGATGCTGCCTTGGACGCCGAATAGGGAGAGGATGGATCGTAGGGCGTGGTTTCCATGAAGAGGCCGTCTGCGCCGAGCGATCCATAGACCTCGTCGGTCGAGACATGCAGAAAGCGGAAGGTTTCCTTTTCTTCGCCGGCAAGCGTCGCATAATAGTGCCGCGCGGCCTCCAGCAGCACGAAAGTGCCTTGGATGTTGGTTTCGATGAAATCGCCGGCCGCACTGATCGAGCGATCGACATGGCTTTCCGCCGCAAGGTGCATGATGTGATCCGGCCGAAACGTCTCGATCGCATCGGCCATCGCGGCCCGGTCGCAGATGTCGGCCTTCAGGAAGCGGTAGTTGGGCTTGTTCTCGATTGCCTTGAGCGAGGCGAGATTTCCGGCATAGGTCAGTTTATCGATGCAGAGCACGTCCGCACCCACCTGCGAAACCAGATAACGCACGAGCGCGGAACCGATGAACCCCGCCCCTCCTGTTACGATGATACGCATGGAAAAATCCTTTAATTCCGTTTTTTGTAAGTGAACCCGGGTCCGGCATCCTTCAAAAGGGGCTGGACCTTGTCCTTCTCGGAAAGCATGGCAGAATCTGCTGAAACGGGCCATTCGATGCCGATCGCCGGATCATCGAACCGGATGCCGCGATCATGATCCTTGCTGTATGGCGCAGTGACCTTGTAGACGACCGCGGTATCGGGTTGCAGCGTGCAGAAACCATGGGCGAAACCCGTTGGAATCCACAATTGCTCCCCGACTTCGGCGGTCAGGACCGCACCGACCCATTGACCGAAAGTGGCGGAGCCTTCCCTGATGTCCACAGCGACATCGAAGATCGATCCCGCAATGCAGCGGACCAGCTTGCCCTGCGCAAAAGGATCAAGCTGATAGTGCAGTCCGCGCAAAGTTCCTGGAGTCACAGATAAGGATTGATTATCCTGAACGAATGCGACGTCTTCGATAGTGTTTCGAAACCATTCATCTTTGAATGTTTCAGAAAAATAACCGCGATCATCTCCAAAACGACGCGGAGTGATCAAGACGACTTCTTCGATCTTTAGCTTTGATACTTCCATATCCACCTGCGAATAGTTTGTTGTATCGACGGCCGACCTTCATTTGCGTTTTAGCATCCCTCATAGGGGCTGTCCACGCTCATGATGCATAGCACAATTTTTATGATGCAGAGCAGCAAAATTGACCCATGTCAACCGTCAGGGCCTGCTCGCCGGCCCGCATGCAGCAGCCTTGCGCCTGTCGAATCGATGAGTAACGCGGTGAGGTTGTTGGTGAAAACCGCCCCTGTATCGATGCCGATCCTGTTCTGCCGGAGCTCGGGTTCTTTCTGGGGCGTATGACCGTGAACGACGATATATCCGTGGTCGCGCCGGGACGAGAGGAAGGGCTCGCGGATCCACAGCAGGTCCGCTTCGGACTGCCGTTCCAAGGCGATCCCCGGCCGAATTCCGGCATGGACGAAAAGATACGGCCCCACCCTGTGGGTGATCCCCAGATTGCGGAAAAAGTCGAGATGCCGGGCAGGAAGAGCATGCCCGATCTTTTCTCTTTCGGCCTTGAGATCGGCGGCGAGGGACGGCTGCAGAATGCCATAGGAGTCCAGGGTCGCAGCTCCTCCGGCATCCAGCCACCCAATCAGCATGTCGTCGTCGGAAAGGGCGCCGCGCAACATCGCTTCGTGATTCCCGGAAAGCTGCACCGAGGCGGGCTTGCGTACCGCGCGCGCGAGAAGCATTTCGATAACCTGCGCCGACGCCGGGCCGCGGTCTATATAGTCACCGAGGTAAATTTCCTGGCAGGGAGTGCCGGTTTCCGCCTCATGGCGATCGATCAGCATGTGAAGCTGCGCCAGAAGATCGGCGCGGCCGTGGATGTCGCCCACCGCTGCCACGCAGCCTTCCGTCAACGGCGGATAGGAGGTGATCGGCACACTGACCGGCTTGGCGCCGGTCAATTTCGCAATAAAGCCTGATATTGCCATTAGGATACCTCAACCACGCTGTGACGCCGAGCGTCGCCATGCAGCGCTTTCGCGACAGGCGCAGTCCTACCGCATAATGCCTTAAGTCGGAATCGATTTAAGAATGAAATCATGCCGCAGGTTTAAAATCCTGCGACCCTGGCGTGTCCTGTTTCATGCGAGGCGCGACATGACCTCCAGTGCCGGATTGACACAGGCCCGTCAAAGCGACTGGCAGAAGTTCGGCAGAAAACAAGGGCCAACGATGGCTTTCCTTCACTGGTTTCTGGGCGTTTTCCAGGAAACGCAGGATAGCTAAATGTTTAAACAATATCGAAATCTCGAATTCACGGCAGGCCGATACTGTCCCTTTTGAAAACTGCGTGTGCCGAACTGGGGCACCGCCAGCGACAAGATAAGGAAAAGTTCATGGCCACGACTAACGGAAATGCGATTCTTTCCAGCGTGCAAGTCGCTGACTTCAACTTCAACGTTCAGAATTCCGGAAAATCATGGAATTTTCAGATTGCGGACGACGATACCTATCGCTTCGAAGTACGATCGGGTGACAAATGGATATCTGATCCGATCTACAAGGAACGCAGTGAAATCGCGATGACCTCCATCCTCGGGGATGGTCAGAAGATCAACCTCTCCTATGACATGATGATAGACGAAGGGGAAATCAACACAGCTGATTTCACCATTCTCGGACAGTTTCACGAGGACGATGGGGCTGGACTGAGCACGCTCGGCCCGCCTTTTTCAATTGGCCTCGTTGGCGAAAAGATGGTCGTCACGATCGGTTATATGCTAAATGGCGAGTACGTGGCACATCGGCTATTCGAAGATAAAGTCGACATCGAGCGCGGCGTCTTCCACAATTTTGATTTGAGCATTACGTTCGGCGACGATGGAACCGGACATCTTATCGTCATGCGCGATGGTGTCACGCTGGTGGACTACAGCGGTCCGCTGGGCTGGCCCAATCAGAATGGCGTCTACTGGAAAGAAGGCGTTTATCGTGAGGTTTCGCCCGAAACGATGGTCGTTTCCTACAAGAATCTGAATATCGAGACGACGGGCGGCTCCTCCAACGGCAATACGGACGATGTCGTTCAATCCTACGACAAACGCGATTCTGCCGGAAAGGTCCTGGAGAGCTTCAAGCTCTACGAAGACGGTTCGGCGCTGACGACATACTATGACGCACTGGGCAATGTCGCAAAGATCATCGACATCGCGGCCGACAGCTCCAAAATCACCAGCGAATTCAATATTGTCGGTAAGGCCTATGTCACCTTGATCCGCGCGGAAAATACGGCGGGCACTCTGCTTGAGGTCACGACCGTGACGGCAGCCGGCATAAAATCAGTGACTGACTATTCGCCCTCCGACAGCAACCTTGGCACTGTCACCAAGATATTCGATGCCGAAGGTACCCTTGTCAGCGAAATCGCCAAGAAAACGGATCTTTCAACCACGGAAAAGCTTTATTCGGCGGGGGCTCTTGTCAAGCTTACGGAATTGTATGCAGATGGGTCCAAGCATATCAGCGAGTTCAATCTCACCGGCAAGACCTACGTCACCATGGTCCGTGACTACGATGCCAAGGGCATTCTGACCGAAATGCTGACAATTTCCGCAGACGGATCCAAAATCGTCAGCGAATACGGCGTCACCGGCAAGGCCTACACCTCCTCGGTCATCGCATACGAGGCGGACGGCGATCTGGCTTCGGCCACCTACAAGAACACCGACGGCTCGACCACCACCGACCTCTATACCAACGGCGCCCTCACCAAGGAAACCGTTGTTGCCGCTGACGGCGCCAAGGTGATCAGCGAATACGGCATCAAAGGCCAGAGCTATATCACGATGGTCCGTGAATATGACGCCAAGGGCGTCCTGACTGAACTCGTCACGACGGCTGCAGACGGATCCAAAATCGTCAGCGAATACGGCATCACCGGCAAGACTTACACTTCGTCCGTTGTTGCCTATGAAGCAAACGGCAACAAGGCTTCGGCCACCTATGCCAACACCAACGGCTCGACCACCTCCGACCTCTACACCAACGGTGTTCTCTCCAAGGAAACCGTTGTTGCCGCAGACGGTGCCAAGATTGTTGGTGAATACGGCATCAAGGGTCAGACCTATGTCACAATGATCCGTGACTATGACAGCAAGGGTGTGCTGACCGAACTCACCACCATCGCTGCCAATGGTGCAAAGACCATCAGCGACTACGGCATCACCGGCAAGACCTACACCGCATCGGTCATCGCCTATGAGGCCAACGGCCAGAAGGCATCCGCCACCTACACAAACACCAACGGATCGACCACCACCGATCTCTACACCGCCGGCGTTCTCGTCAAGGAAACCGTGGCGTCTGCCAATGGCGCGAAGGAAATCAGCGAGTTCAACATCACTGGTAAGAGCTACGTCACCCTGATCCGCGACTACGACACCAAGGGCGTTTTGACCGAACTCACCACCATCGCTGCCAATGGTGCAAAGACCATCAGCGACTACGGCATCACCGGCAAGACCTACACCGCATCGGTCATCGCCTACGAGGCCAATGGCCAGAAGGCATCCGCCACCTACACAAACACCAACGGATCGACCACCACAGACCTCTACACT
>Ga0307515_10004033_pt1 | contig 30652 bp, 42 predicted proteins | sample 17_EM_MG_FD_194513 | JGI IMG/M metagenome (GOLD analysis project Ga0307515, IMG submission 194513) | Populus trichocarpa ectomycorrhiza microbial communities from riparian zone in the Pacific Northwest, United States - 17_EM | ecosystem: Host-associated > Plants > Roots > Unclassified | place...
TCCCACTGTTCTTCATCCATCGCGCTCTCCTCCCGCTCGTTGACGACCTTCATTCTACGCAATAAAGGCTTATACTCGGGGTGCTCGCTCTCCTCAAGATAAATATGGTGAAAGTCGCGTTTGTACAGGAGACGAAGATTGTGCTGTTTCGCGATGCTGTGTATCCATGGTCGGTAAGCCGAGGGCCAAGGCGACAGGAAAGGAGGGCAAGGGAGACGTACGATTCGAAATTGGGCCAGTAGACGACAAACTCGGGCACATCCTCCACCGCGTCCTTGAGGTAGAAATGGTACCGGTGGCCATAGTAATCCGCGCCTGGCCGATGGCGAGTATCGAACTTGATGCGATAGACGTTGTTCCCAAACTCTAGTGGCGCGCCTTCGGGTATCTTTTGCAGTTCGCCTCTGTCCGGCCGCGACATCCGTTAGCACAGAGGGGGGGGAGGCAGGAATTCCAGGGATGGGACGGACGTACATTAAGAAGTCCGGATTAGGTATCGTCCCGATGAACCTCCCGCCCTTGCGCAAATAACGGGCGACGTTGTCGAGCATTTGGTGTACGGCCGACTCGGTCTCAAACGCGTAGTGCATGCAGAACTGCATTGTGACGACGTCAAACGGCCGTGAGAGCGCCTCGGGAGGGAGGATAGCGGCCCTGAGTGGGTGGTGGTAGGCATCGAGCTGGGAGAACCACGCGTCGAAGCGGTCGCCTCTGAGCGAGTCCCACCGATCTCGAGCTTGATTTACGGACATCGTCGCGATATCTGTGGAAATTTGTGTTAGAAATCGAGGGAGGGAGAGGGAGATTGAAGCGCTCACCGAAACCGACATAGTCCCTTATCCGCGCTCTCGCCCATTTTTGTAGGTCGCCGCCCTTACCGCAGCCGATGTCCAGCACTCGCCCTTGAAGTGCACCGCGTGGAGGCGGCGGGACGGTGTTCGAGTACTGCAAGGGCTCATGGGCAAATTTGTGGATGAGGACGGACTTGACCCAGTTATTAAAGTTCTTTAGACCCAAGATGGGTGATTCTCGCCGTTGAGTTACACCCACTTCTGGCCGCGCGTTGTCTGTTGGAAACCAAAAAATCGTGAGCACAGCAGAGGGTGGAATGGGCACGGAAAGCGTACAGTGCAGCGCGACAATCACGTCGTCTCGTGCTATCTTCTTCTTTGGAGACATGTCGACCTCGAGCTCGTCTGGGTCGCGACTCCGCTTGCGGGAGGAGGTGACAGAGGAGGGCGATTGGGGACCTGGGTGCAAGAGGGATGTAGGGATGCCGAGAGCGCGGCGGAGGGGGTTGTCTGGGCGTTGGAAGCGCTCTAGGTCTTGACTGGTAACGGGAGTGAGGATGCTGCCTGGGGGGGTGATGCGGGCTGGGTTGTAGACGAGCGGTGTGGGCGTCGGCGGCGGGAGCATCTGGGATTGGTGGGGACGGGGAGGAGGTTGAGGAAGACGTGAAGGGGAGTTGAGGACTATGGGGGATGGGGTGGAAGGGGACAAGGAGATTGGCCTGGGAGCAGAGGGAGCAGTTGGAGCAGTTGGAGCGGTTGAAGCGGATGGTGGTTCGAAAGACTGGTGGTGGAAGGACAGGATGGAGTGCGGAGTGGAGACGGATACGGTCGGTGAGAGTGAAAGTGAGACCCTGTGCGCACTCAGCGGCGGGTTTTCGGCGTCGTCATTGAGGATCACCGCCAGCATCGTCTTTCGCCGCACCGGCGCTGGCGCTGGCGCTGGCGGCAGTCGTCCCGTCGTAGTCGTCGTCGTCGTCGCATACACCTCCTGCTGGCGCACTATCGTCGACGTCCCCGGCCGTTCTCGCTCATTTGTCTGGGCTGCATCCCGTATCGGGTCAAACGTCGGCATCGGTAAGGTAATGGTCAGAGTTGGAGGTTGGAACTGGAGCGACGTGGCCAATGCGTCGTCGCTGTCGAGCACAGCGAGCACAGCGAACACTCATCCTCGATCGACGACGCTCTCTTCACTCTCAGCCTGGCAAGCAAGGAGAGAGCAAGACGCGAGGCAGGCAGAGTCTCTTCCGGCACCGGCACTCCCGGCCTCCCTCATCCCTCCATCACACGGCCTTCCCTCCCATCATCTCCCACGATCCACTGTATATTCTTTTTTCTTCTCTTACTCCTTTATTTTCCCGCACACCCCCATCAAGTCCTCGTTTCATCCAATCCCCCATCACTCCTATCACTCCTCCACCCTCCAGTATGGGCACCTAAAGGTCACCCTCTGCTTTTTGTATGTATCGCTTGCCAAGCTGTGTATACGTGTCCATTCCGCGTCGTCTCAATTTGGTACTTATCAACAACACCTCGTGTAACGGCCTCATAACAACATAAGGATTGGTCTACAACAGTGATGGGCCATTGTAATACACACAAATTGTCGGTGTACGAAAGATAATGATATTGAGGCTCGGGTATCGCAAGGGTCAATCAGCGGCAACAGGACAAACTGGGTTTGCATCCAAAGAGCCGACAACCTTCTCAGACACAGGACTATGCAAGGGGTCCATAGGGTTGGGATCGACCAGGTGGATAGGGGATGCCAGGGCGAGGGGACCCGTATTCAACGAATGTGGTGCAAGAGGGGAACGCGGAGAGAACCCCCCGCTGTTGGATGGGGATAAGGTATAGAGCTTGTTTTCGCACCAAACTGGCTTTGTTGAGTGACGCGCACGAATCTTCTTGTTGAATGGAGCAGGCGGAGGGGTCGATGAATTAAAAGGGATGAGCTTCTCGATGGGTGTGATAGGCATATCCACTTGGTCTGATTCGTGCACCCGCTTCATCAAGGCCGCAGTGCTCAGGGGTATTTCATCCACTGTCGACGGAGAGGGGAGACGGATCGTTTTATGAATCCCGCGCCGGCTCGAGAGACCTGGTTCATTCACTGAAGCCGTCGTAGTGCCGTAGGAGGATTCGCTGATGAAAATTGTTGGTGTTGTTACCGCCTCCTCTTCGTGTCTCTCATCCTCTGGGATTGTCCAGGACGGGCCAGCAGATGCTTCCTGAGTAGAATAACGCATGCAAGTGTACACACTAATGGTAATTTAGGCCTTCAGATACGGTCCCCCGTACAGACGATGGGAGGGAGGGATGACGACGTTGGGGTCGACTCACCACGGGCTCGTCACACGGTAAAGATGGAGAAACGTAGAGACTTGACGGTATTTGAAAGGTGTATTAGGAGGAGTTGGAGAGGCTGAGGCAAAGGCGAGTACAGTAGGTCCAAGCAGGAGATTTGTTTGGCAGAACGCGCTTTGAACCCCGATAAGCGCGCCCTCATCATAGGCCTGGCCTTTGTCTGTACCTTGAGGTGGCGGATTACCTTGTGTCCTGGAGTGAAGGAAGACTGCTTCCAACTTGACGAAGAAACAAACCCTGCAAGAATGACCAAGAACGTAACGCCGAACTTACGACCCTCGATGACTTTTGGGTGCTAGTAGAAATTACAAATTTTATCAACGGATAGTGTCAAATAAGTAGCGGCCAACTTTTTAATTCATTTTTCATTTCATTTCATTTCCAAATTTTCACAATGTTCACCATTGCGACCATATGCGACAGAATGGACGACCAGGATAAGCACTACCTCCAGAACGAGGGGTTCCTCTTTCCATATTATGGCCACAACCAATAGCAACAGCGGTTGTACGATAGGGGTCATCAGAACCCAGCGATTACATTGGCGAGAGAGCATCACAAGGGTTCAAAAGAGGGCTCCGCCTTTTGAAGCAAGAGCTTAGAATACTAAATGATGAATTATGACAATTACCAATTCGGGACGTCGCGAAATAGGCTGCCCATGATTACGTTATAATTTATCCGAATGTCACCCATTGTCTTACGTATTCATCTCAATAATCCTTACGACGACGGCCCAACTCGGTTATCACCCAGTCCAGTCCTGTCCCCCTCTTCCTGTCCCTCCCATGACGTTGTAGTATATAGGCGCTGGCTAGACTTCGTGTCTGTCTCCTCCACATATCAAAACACTACGGCGGAGATGGGCAGTATAAGCCAGAAACGGTATCGCCGGTTCAGACGGGCAACCCCGATAAGGGAAGGGACGAAAGAGCATGGCATCTGGCACTGGTGGGAAACCCAACGACTCAATTCAGAAAAAGGTCGCTCTCCTGCTCTCCCATCAAGCCCGCTCTCTTGTCAAGCTAGCCCCTCCCCCGCGGGGCTAAGTTTCCGCGGGCAATCGCCCCACGGTACACTCTCGCGGACCTGTGCAGTAGTTGATTAAGGTTGCACAGTGGAGACCGAGAGTGTAACGTAAGGAACCTGGACGAGAGAGGTGCACCAAATTTCTTCCATGTCGCATCGTATGCCCCTGTATTCCCGACTAAACTGGCGATAGGAGTGTCACTGGATTCGCGGCGCCTGTTACTATCCACGCAAAACCCTCCTTTCCCAGCACGGAAGGTAGAAACCGAAATGAAGACGAAGATGGAAATCGATATATAATTGGTACATATACAGACCCAACACACACACACACCTGTACGATAGCGTGAGAATAACGCAAATAATAGCAAGCATGTACCCAGAATGTTGTGAATAGACAGCGTTATTGGTCGTTTATTGATGCCACATTGGAGGCGGGGCGGAGATTGGATAGCTGGGACAATATCAATGCCATTCGTATGCTGGGTTTGATTACTTAACGTACCTCACGGTGGTACCGACCCCGTTCTCCTTTTCGGCTCTGATATCGAAAACCAGCTCCATCGAGTCCTCATTGTAGTATACAATGCAATAATTGCGCCGACCAAGGATGTTCTTCTTGTTTCGAAGCTTGCCAGTGGGTCCATACTTGAAGAGCGGAACCTGGTTCGAATATTTAGAACCCGAGGCGGTGTCAAAGGCGTCACCATACCATCACTTCGTCCTTCAGAAGAATTAGCCTCGCGTCTCAATAAAATAGATGTACAAAATAACTAACCGTTAGGCAATAATGCATAGATTTGTGTGGATTATCACCAAGTGCGGAGACCATCTTCTGCACGCTCTGTGGAGGTCTGGAATAATTTTAATAATAAGTCTAGTAACTAGAGGGAACGGACACTCACGGTGTGTTGACAATAGCACTGCTAACCACGTTGAGCATATATCGATGGTCGAGCTTGGGGTCCATATCCCGACCGCCAGGTGAATAGGTTTTCAGTAAGCCAACAGCCGCGCAGTGGACATCCCCCGATAGAAAGGTGACGCGCAGCTTTTTGAGCAGCGCCAGGCTTTGCAATTGCTGAATGAAAGCATTTCGTTCTTTCTTGTGCGCCTTCGCCGTCCAATGGTCATTTAAATCTACGTAACGTTTGAGCGTGAATTTTATAATTTACTAAGGAGGGTGCACAGACCATCCTGCGGGACTTGAGCGACACTGTGTCAAAGACCCCATACATAAGGGACGCACCAAAAGTTCGGCATCCATGTTGAATGTATTGACCAGGGGCCCCATTCCCATTGATTTCTGTTGCGTTTAGCCACTAATGTTTCTCGGCGGGAATATTAATGTACTCACTGATCGCCCAAGGGCAATAAATGGGTTCAGGGGGGACTCCAACGTCGTCCTATACTCGATCAGCGTGCCGTAATTCCGCTAATGAACAAGACTGACTCCATAAAGTTCATTCTGGGGTATGCTTCACTTTGGAATTATTCGCTGCAAGGCCGACATGGTTCCAAAGACACTTACCGACAGGGAGGCCTGTTCGTGCGTTGAGTAACTGGAGTGGAGAGAAAGAGAGACCAATGACCTAATTGAACAACAAGATGATGTACGGTCTGTGGAAGTTCCCAAAGTCGTTCGAAGACGATCTTGTAAGTCTCGTCGCTGCAAACACACTCGATCTTACGCTCCGCCCTTGTTGGAAAGTCAAGCAGGTAACAATGAGAAAGATCCCGGTTAGGCTCACCGACAATCAAGCAATAGCATATAAGTGTTCGGCCCCATATATGTCAGGAAACTGTGACTAGGGAACGGAATCCAGGCACCAGGACCTCCGATGATGATCGAGTGAAGATTGTGCACTCCAGTATTTGGGTTGATTCCGTCCACACTGTCCACCTATAAATTTGTCGGTGAGATGTTAGTCATCAGAGCACCAGGGACGCACGTACAATAAATTGCTGAAATAGTAGGAAGTAGAAGTAACCACGAGATCCGATCCTACAACCTCATGGATGAAGAGTCGTAGGAGCAGCAAGCACGGTGATACTAACAATGAGAAGAGAGGGGATGTCTGTAGGTTTTCCGGATAGCTCCCGAATCCGTCGATGATATCGTGATCATCTCCACCTGGGTGTCAACCAATGACTGAACGCGCACTCTGAGTTTGAACATACCCAGCATGTTGACCATCGGTCTACGGACAATGAGTAGTGGCGACTTGCACGGGTGTGACACTCACATTTGACTGTTCGCTTTTGCAAAGTAACCTCTGCGGAAGCTAGAAGACGTCAGGTGACCCATGCCCATGCTCCCGAATGATTGAGGGACAAACCATAAACAGTAGTGGCTAAAAAGGAACCTACAGAGGTGGTCAATCGGGACCCTGCACGTGAAACCTGGTACTTTACGAACTTATCTATAGCGGATCGAACGGCCTCCGACACTCGATAGGACAGTTTTGCCGCCGGTGTTTTCAGATTAACAAACTCTTGTAGCTCAGGCTCACGCATGAGACTGCAATCAACAGAGTCAGAATTTATCTTAAATATCTTCTTAGACTCACGCATCGCAGTAAAGCTGGTCTCCTCCCCCTACCAGAGCATGGAAGGGCTTCTCGGCGTGTTTCTCCATCAGATCTGCCCTGAAGCATAGTCCGAACCTATAAGAGCCTAGTGATCTTCAAAGATATTTGACTCACCACACTGGATCGTAGCCACTCGCGAATCTAGGCCCCTTGAAATCCTCTGGGTTCACACTCAGGCTAAACCCATTGCAAGAAGTCGCAGCGAATCGCATATTCTGGTTCAAGCCAGGTACAAAGAACACGGTTTCTTGACCTCCGCTTATTCGGTATCGGACTCCCATTTCCTTTGGGCCGAGGGGAATCTCGATCATCCATCGCCAGAAGGTACATGAACCCGGCGGACCGGGATAGACCCAGAGCTTTTGAGCATTTATGGTTCGACTTTGAGTGTGCAAGGGCGATGTATAGAAACTTGGAGCTGACGAACGCGAGATTGGAAGCGGAGATGCCGTAAAGCTGCGATGCGAAATGTCCGAGACCGAGAGGAGCGACGTATGACGTTGAATATTGAATGAACCACTGCTGCTGTCTGCTGGCTGGTGTGCGTCCCACTCTAGAGTTAAGACAGGAGGTGGATCATAAACCGAGCCGGCATCGGTGGCTGAAAGCATGCCATCAATGAAATTCTGTGGCCTCATGGGGTAGGCACGCACTAACGATCATGCAAGCTCCATACCATACGCCATTTACTACCGTGTCATATTTCAACAGAGGCCCGCAGCTAACAGACGAAAGGTGAGACAGGGCCATTCGACCCAACTGATGCCAAGGAACGCACAGGAGGTGTAGATTAGGAACCAGCTTCGCAATTGAAACATAAGAGTGTGCCCGATCGCGCGCGGGCGTAGAAGAAGGTGCTCCGAGAATGGGATGATTTCCATTAGGGTCCCACGGAGCTGTTTGATAGGTTGGGTTATAGAGAGAGCTTAGAAGAGGGGGAGGGGAGGAGGAGGTAGGGAGGGAAAAGGGGGAAGGGAGGGAAGCTGATGGTTGAGGGAAGGCCAGAGCTGGAGGGGAACCAGGTGGAGGAGTGTAGGTTCGGGTAGGAACAGTTGGCATTGAACGGTAGGATGGTGAATATCTTGTTGGTAAAGCACTGGGTGGGACTATACCACCCACGAAGGGAGCGGGATGGAGGGCTGGGGCTGCACACGACAATCAGATAATGGGATAATGTCTCAGTCATGACCTAGCCACACTTACGGGCATCGAGATTTCTGTCTTGGAAGCGACGATAGTCATAGTATTGGTCTGACTATTAATCATCAAGTTAATCAGCTGATCTGTGAAAGAAAGGACTTAAGCTGACTTGTCTACGCGCATGCTCGCGAGCTTCATCCATTGACGCAACTAATGAGGTACCAATGTCGCAGTCGCAGTCGTACGCGGGTCGGGTCGTCTTAAAGGAAAGAAGAGGCGCGAGGCGGTGATGAGGCTGACAGTCAGACAGTAAGGTCGGTTCTAAGTGCCGAGGAGCCGTAGGCCCTCCTGCCCGTGTACGACCGTGTACGACCGGAGACCGGCGACCGAGGAGCGGAATTCGACGACGAATCGCGCTCTTATTTGGTATGCCCTATATACTATACGCCCAAGGGCGAGTGGTGCGAACTCCCGTGGTCGTGGCAACGGAGTGACTTCTTATTTATTGCATGTCACAAATAGCTACGACGGTTGTGCAACCGGAGATATGGCTGTCAACCAGGGAGTAGAGCGGCTTAATTTACGACCTATCAACTTTAAATTTAACAGAGTGTGTCTATTGACTTGGTGACTACATGAGCACGTGAGCAACACATACATCCACCTCCCGGCCATGATCAAGCGTGGAGTGGGGAGTGGGACCCGGTATCGCGAGGCGAGCGACTGCACAGCCACTAACCGACCTATCATACTCGAGAGTGATGGCGATACAGTGTGCATGATGTGCATGATGTGCATGATGTGGGAGCAGGCCAGTTGCTCCAGGCACTCTAGGTTCCACTTCCATCAATGGCTAGCACCCCCAGAGTTTGGATAGTAATAATGCAACCAAAACTCTCTTAGGGTTCCAGGGCCAACGTCATTCCCAATCATCCGCGGCAGCAAAGCTCCCTGTCTTGCTCAGGGACCCTCGACCACGTTTTCCTCGGCTGCCACCACCTGGTCCACGAGCACGCTTCGTGCCCCCCCGCGCTCTTGTGCTGGAGCTGGACTTCCCTCCACCACGGCGTTGTTTATGTACCACTCCTCCCTCGTTGGGACATGCATTCGCCCAATGCCCAGGTTGGTGGCATTTGTAGCAGTCCCCTTGAACAGCCTGGGAGCTCTCTGTTCGTATTCGTTTGACTGTCGACGATCCGCGGTCTTCCGCTGTAGTGTTGGGGCACGCTATGATACCATCATTAGCACGAAACCCATGCCTGCCGGAGTGTAAGTGTAAGTAGTGAGGAGGACGAACCATTTGACCAGTGTCCCTCCCTTCCGCACTTGAAGCATTCTCCAGATGTGCCTCCACCACCTCCTGAGCCTGATCCACCAGCAACTTGCTTCGTACACGCTACAGCATATTGAGGTCAATAACCGTCCTCACTACTTTCAAACTCAGACACTCACCATTGGACCAATGACCGGCCTCTCCACATCGGAAGCACTCCCCTACCCCACCACCATTCATCGCACCATTTTGAATCCTTGATCCGTCTCCAAATAACCCATTGGAACTTCCGCTCTTGACGGCCGTCTCGTCTCGCGGAGGCTCATCATCCCACTCGAAGAACTTGCAACGTGCACTCTCGTGATTTGGACAGCACCAGAACTGTCTACCCTTGTTTGGTCCCTCTTTCAGGACGGTCTTCTGCACGGCGGTAAGGTCACAGAGACAGCGTCTTGATAGGCCGTCGGTGGGAGGGTCGGCGTGCTGTCGAAGAGATCCCGATCGCATTAGTGAGCGTTCCCTTTGACAGATGGGTATGCGACGGACGGGTAATGCCACGCACCTTCCGCTTGGCGGGGGTTATTCTCTCAATATTGGAACCCGAAACCATGCGCGAGGTTGGTGGGAGGTTCCCATCCGCCCAGACGAAGAAACTGCAGTCCTTCTCTGGTCCCCCGCCGCATCTCCAGAATTTGCGACCTTTATTTGCGCCCTCTTTTTGGACAGTTCGCTCGACCGCTGGGGTGTCGCAGTCGCAGTTCGGGTGGCCCGGGTTTGAAACGGTTGTGGATCTAGGAGGTCGAGAAGGCTGAACAGGTGGGCGAGCGGGAGGAGGAAGGCGGGGCGCAAAATCTGTTGGATGATTAATTGCGAATAAGAAAGTGAAGAAAGGGCATACCACTGTCAGGAGAAGAAGAGAAAACTCTTGCAGCTGCTGGTGGACCTCCTCGTCCTCTTCCTCGTCCTCTTCCCCTTCCTCGTCCTCGTGCCGTAGGAGCACTTCGGGCACCACGTCCTCGTCCAGTCGCTCCCCCGCTATTTCCAAAACCGCTGCCGTCGTCGTCGCCGCCGTCGTCGCTATTCCCACCTGGTGCTGGCCCTGGCCCTGGTCCAGGACCTCTTCCCCCTCCGCCATCCCCGCCACCAGCGTCCCTATTTCCACCACCCTCGACGTAGAGTTGCACGCTCTGCATCAGAAACACATCAAGGTGAGTCAAGGTCAAATGGAACTCCAGTAGCCCACCTGCATAACTTTCTGGAAATCCCTCTTTGCGAGGATATACACCTCCTTGTACTGATCGATGCTCTCCACGAGCATATCATTTTTCGTCATCTGTCCCTCGCACACTTGAACCATACTGCGTTCCGTCTGCAAAGACATCAGTTTTCCCCTAATAAAACGCCACACTCATCCCACCTCCCGTCGCAACTGGGGTTTACTCAAGCTTTTCTCAAACCCGATCAAATTATAGCCTTCGACAAGTCCGATGCCGAGCGTACTCGGAACGAGGTACTTCGTTCCGCCCTCCATGCGCGGCATGACGTACTCGCGCTTGATGATCGTCTCGATATGTTGCGCGATTGTTGCATCTGTTCCGATTCCATTCTTGTCCATCAGGCCAACAAGGTCTGCCTCGGTCAGCAAGGACGGCGCAGTCGTAGCGCCCTCACGAAGCTCGCAGATAGTCGGCATGAACATTTCGCCCGCAGTGAAGGATGGCAGGGGCTTGGTCGTCCATTTGTCGTACGGATACACTTCGAGGTAGTTCCGCGCGAGAATAACCAGACCTGTTGGTCCACGGGTCAACTTCTACTTACTGGGGTTGTGATATGTTTTGGAATGAGACGCCGAAATGCGTACCAGTGGCACTAAATTCTTCGCCATTAACCACGACCACGACTGTAGTCTCGTGTCCTTCCGCGTCCTTCGAACAACACGCTAAGAACCGTCTGGTGATGAATTCATACACGCGTTTATCGTTTCCTGTGAGGTTGCCGGCGTGTGCGGTGGGGTGGATCGGTGGATGCGCTTTATCGTTTTTCTTGCCTTTACGCGGTAGGGAAAAACCACCGTTATGTAGTCTATGTGAGAAGTCAGGACATGTAGACAAAGAAAGGTGGGTCGAAAGGTTGGGCCGAGACCACAGCGACAGAAGGCGAAGGAGCTCCCGTACCGAGTAGCAAAGTCACCCCATTCCTCGTTGGCAGTTTGTTTCTCAATGAGGGACTGGAAATCAAATTGAGGGTCGAACTGGTCAGTTTCGGTGCGGGGGTAAGAGAGGATCCCCTGTTGGTAGAGGCTTTCGGCAATCTGAGTAAAGATTTGGTTAGAGGTGAGCAGCAGCGCGAGAGAGGAATATATGACACATCAAGGATCTGCTTAGGCGTCATCTTAAGCATACGTGAGCCCGTCTTCTGTAGTTCGACAGTCGTGAGGGGCAGGGGTTTCCTAGAAGAGACTGAGCGTAGTTCATAATGCGTCGGTAGTGTTATACGTACCATTTCTTGACATTCTTATTCGTGACTTTGGTTACGCTTGCCTCAGGATGCTCCAAGACCATCTCGTATAGCATGTACGCGACTTCATAGTCAAACAGGTTCCCCCGTTTCCAACTGAAGACATTCAATTTATCTTCTTCGTACTCTCCAGGCCGGGAGAGCGCGAGGTATATGTACCAAAATGGCTCAGACACGAAAGACTGGACTTGTTCGTATCGGGTGACGACGAATCCAAGGGTGGGGAACTGGCATGGACCATACGATACGACCTTTCCCTCGAAGAGTTGTGCGAATCGGGCCTGGAGTGCGAGGGTCTGCATGCGTGTAAATGCAGCACCTATACGCAAATCGAGGGCCTGCCGCGCGTCTACAGCGTTTGCTTGTCGCATATCAAGTGGCACAGGGTTCTGAGCTGCATAGTGTATCTGTCTAGTGAGCAAAGACGCGTCGGCTGCTCAGCTAGCACACTCCGAACAGTCACGAGGGAGCTCACTGGGGGATGATAGCGCTGAACCTGGCACGCTCAACGGGGATGCGTCCATTGAACTTCTTGCACACTGTGACTATCTCGCTGCCGATATGTTCGCCCTCGCGGTCGCAGTCAGTCCATATCATGAGCTTTTGCGCGTTGCGAGCTTGCGTCTGGAGGTTCCGAACGAAATCTTTCGATCTCCCTGGATAATCTACTACGGTTGGCGCGTCAAAGAGCTGGAATGGGTCGCATGCGTGCCACGACTTGAACGCAGGCGTAAAGTCGAGCTCTGTGAGGTGGCCTGCGACATAGGTGACGATGAATGTTGCACGTGTTTTTGGATAGTCAAATCTGTAGTTTTTTATCGTTGGTACGTGAGCATTGATCTACCGAGTCCCGCCCTGAGAATGAGCTTCTACTTCTGAGCGAGACGCGTTCGGGGCTGCTGACCGTGTTGTATTGGCCACCAGAAAGGATTTGTGTGATAGCCTTTGCGATAGATGACTTTTCTGCCACACAGAGCACGATCATCCCAACGTACAGGTCCAAAGAGTGCGGCAAGGTCACAACAAAGCATCAGCGTTGGAATGGCATGGAAGCGTATAACTAAGTACCATAAATAATACAGGATAATAATTTGAAACTCTGGCTGCACAGCTCTTTCCTTTCCACCCCTACGCTGCTTTGCTCCATATTCCTTCAAATGGCTGATCTCGTAACCCAGATGCTTGACGTCACGTACAAGCTCGACAACTGGTGTGTCTCCGGTTTTCCGACTCTACCCGTGCACAACCTGCTACCCGTCCTGATTGCTGCTCCAGGGAGAACGCAGACTATACGGGTGAACCATTCAACGTCGCATTCATCGGTGCAGGCAACATTAATTTTGGTCTGCCTTCTTACCGCTGCTCCTTCGCAGTTCCTCACCTCTCCTACAGGCTCAGACGAAGGCCCATGGAATCATAGCCGCCGTCTCGAAGAGTATGCATACCGGTTGTCATATCCACTGAGCCGATCCCTTCATCTCTGAACAGGAAACTCGGCCCGCGAATGCGCCTCGTTGCATTGATCGACCCCATGGTCGAGCGGTGCGCTGCAGTGCTCGCAAAGAAACGCGCAGCAGCATGGCTCGAGTCTGCATATAGGGATACATTGATCTACAAGACTGCTGTAGAGTACGCAACTGCAGTCTCGAATGCCCCTGAGAAGAAGCCACGGTACACACTTCCTCTCCTCAAAGCCATTACAGTCGATAGACTGACAATGTGGTGATTTGGCCGGAAGGTTGATTGTCGTCGGCTGCCCGCCTTACGTCCGTGGTTCTGATCAACCAGGCAAGGACCTCGAGATCCAGCTTACCAATCTCTTCCCTGGGGTTGGATTATTTATCGAAAAGCCTGTCAGTATCTCCGCTGTAGAGAACGCTTTCCATGTTGCCAAGATTCTCAAGGCGAGTGCGGTGCCCATTTCCGTTGGGTACGTCAACTCCAACTCCCGATATAATCAAGGAGTATTAACAGAAGTGAGGTAGTTATATGCTTCGGTATCTCAAGGCATGCCAGTTGATGAAGAAGATTATCAAGGAGAACAGCTTGACCGTTGTGGCTACAATCGCTCGTTATGCCAACGCCTATCAGGCGATTGCAAAGCACGAGTGGTGGGACAAGGCAATTTGGTTGGCCACCGTACCGCCGTGATCCTATGAGGTCCATCTGACTGAGTGTAGGGGTGGCCCAATCATCGAACAAGCCACTCATTTCTGCGACTTGTCTCGTTACTTTGGTGGCGACGTCGACCTCTCCACTCTTCATGCTACCACCTTGGAATGGGATGAGCCCGCCGGCGCACTCACCAAAATCCCCGTGGACGAGTCGAAGGTGAAGCCTGAGAACCGCATTCCACGTGTCACCTCTGCCAATTGGTAAGTTCAGCACACTCAGATATACGGTACCAGTTACTCAAGTGCACCATAGGAAATACAAGAACGGCGGTGTGGGCGTCCTCACGCATTTAGCGATACTACAGGGCACAAACTATTCCTGCGAGTTCGAGGTCTACTGTGATGGATACCTGCTCAAGTCAGTACTTCGTCTCCTCGGACTTTCGTCTCATCTCCAACACTCTTAGGTTGTTCGATCCCTACAACCGCCCTGTGTTACATGTCCGCCGCCCGGGTAGCGACGTCATGGAAGAATACAAGTTCCTGGACGATGACCCGTTCCTTACGGAGATCTCGGAGTTTGTGGATGTCATCGAGCATGGAAAACCTGTGGAGAATTTGCTGAGCACATTTGAGGGTACGTACGATTGCACTGGTTCATTATTACGGTTCGTAATGATGCCATCACTCCACCTTCTTGCTGGTAGATGCATGCAAGACGTACGAACTCACGTGGGCGATTCGCAAGGCTGGCGAAGAGACGCATGCAAACGCACGTCGAAGTAGGTGCTGAGGACTGGAAATCTCGTTAGTACTCGTTCCTTTGGGATGTATTAGAATCGGGCTGCTTGGTGCGGGTATCTCCTCATACAGGTTGTAGTGCTAGTGTGGGTCGATACCTTAGTCGTTAGTTGGGCCTGTGGGCAGAAGAGTATGAACAGTGGGTAAGAAAATTCCCCGTCTTGATACTCCGATTTAGATTGTCGGGGTCGTTTCCATGAGCTTTGATTATGTCGATCTTGCCAGAGCGTGGCTATCCACTGCAGGCGTACAAGGTATTACCGTTCACTATCTTAAAATATATGTGAGTCTATCAACGGGCCTCGGGAATCGAATGGCCGGCCGAACCACAGACCGTAGCCAGCCATGGTCGGCGTGTACAACATAACCACCTCATCTGGAATCGTTTGGTCCCGTACCCAGTCGGCATACGAGCGCTTATGTTACTTCGTACTGGTGTTAAACCGTAATAGCGCTTGGTCCCGTCTCATTGGCATATATTTAGCCGCACCATAACGTCGGCACTTGCCACCAGCAGTGAAGGTGGAAGGTGTTGCGTATGGGGCGCACACGTATCCCCTGTCGAAGAAGGGCATCGTCAGCACTAGTCGACGCGTCATCTGGTGGTCGAGTCGATGGGTCTGAGGGTGTAATCTGATGGACTCCCGATGCCATGCCCAAAGTATTTGGTGTTCCCCCCACGACGAGGTTGTCTAGCCGGACTGCCAGGGTGACACAGCAGTCGTAGAGGTTTGAGAATAGTCGAGCCAATGAGAAATTTTCTTTACTTCACTTGAAGAGGTTGGAATGAAACCCATTGGCTTACAAGGAGATGCAATATTAGCATGTCCATTTATAAGAGGCAAAGACATACATCTACTAAGCGTAAAGTTCCTCGTCGGTTGGTTTCCAGTTCTTGGCGGTGTCCCACCACGGGCCTAACTTGGTACCCAGCAACTCCTTTGCAGCGTTATCCGTGGGCACGTTCTTCGTCTTGAAGTTACGGAAAGCATGTTCTGAAATGGCGCCTTTCCAGATAAGGTCGCATCTATTGCCTGCCAACCCAGCGGTTTTCCCATCGCCGGCTTCAGGGCCTGGTCGCGCCGCTTCATCCTCTTCTTCATCTGAGCCTCGAGCCGCGCTTTGAGTCCAATCAATGCGATGCTCCAGGAGCCGAGTGTAGTGCTTCATCCCCTTCGCACCACCTTCTGCGTAGACAAGCGCAAAATTGGGATGGATCAAGCAGAGGCCGGTGAGGCCATCTTGTTGCGCGTTTTTCGTGATCTTGAAGCGATGAGAGGGGTCTGACAAATTAGAAATTCTGTGTGGTGGCTGAGTTAGGCGGCATTAAAAGACTTCGTTGGTGAGGACGTACCGCCAGAGACCACCTGTCAAGCCTTTCTTTTCGTCCATGACTCTCTTCTCTTCGATCTTTTGCCGTCTTTGTTCGTCCGTGAGTTTTCGCTCTTCGTTCATCTTGATGTGAGCGGTCTTCCGAAGCTGGGCGTCCCGACGAACACGGGCCTCAACTTTGGTGGGGTCCGCTACGGCATCGCTTGTAAGGACCCGCATCATGTTGGCCAAGCGGACTTTGGGTGGGTCTGGAGGAATTAAACCCATTCGTATGCGATCTCGATGGTCTTCAAGCTCTGCTGCTCGACGCTGCTTACGCAGTTTCTTCTGCTCCTTCGTTGTGAGCTTGAGGGGCTTTGGACCCGGTTTATCCTTTTCGCCAGGTGGTGGTAAGGGAATCGGGTGGAGGACGTAAATAGTGATGGGCGAATCGTCATTGCGAATATTGAGGGACGATGGGCCTCGAGCAACATCTTCGTAAGTCTTGTTAACCAAGAGTGAAATGTCCCACCATTCAACCTCAGGCGGAGGTTCGCGCTGTGTTCAATAGTCAGTCTGAGGAGAAACTCACGAGATAAGGACATACCCTGACGGTCTTCTCCAGCACATCAAATTCACTATCTAGACCAGCCTTACGGGCGCTTTCGGCAATTCTTTGTTTCAACTCCTCTAGTTGTGTCTACCCAAGCGCCTCAATAATCAATCATTTCGAAATCAACACTGCAACGTACCTCTTGTCTTATTTGGTTGGCTTGTGCGATATACTTGCCCTTCTGGTTGAATCGAAGGTTACGCCCGACTCGCTCCTTGGGCATTCCTTCAAATCCTTCATGGGCAGCTGGGCCACTACTCGATGTGTAAGGGTTTGCCTTGACGGGCTCGGTTGATATTGGGCCAGGAGCAGACGGAGCGACCCGGGCATTTGCTTTGATTGAAGCGAATTTGGGGAGCATGGGCTTGTAGCGGTCTTTCTTCGAGGTTGGAGCAGCAGCCGGGGCTTGATCTAGTAGAAGCGGATGTGCCATCATTTTTAATCCGGTCCCTTGGGGGACATTAACATCTGAGACGATTTTCTTCTTTCCTTGAGTCGGAGGAGGCTATAAATTTGGTCGTCAGTCGAACGACGATAAGACGGTCGGGCAACGCTTCAATACTCACTATGTAAGGATTGGCGCTCATAGCGGCCTTCGTGGTCGCCTCAGCAACTCGTCGCTTTGCTTCAACAACTCGTCGCGCCAATTCAGCTGGGTCGGGGAGTGCCATACTGGGAGTGGCTGCAGGTTTGGCTGGAAGCGAGATTGGTGGAGCCGGGGTCGGGGTCGGCTTTACGGCGGTCGTGGCACCTCCAGGAGCCTTGAGACCCATAGCAGCAAATTTGGCCGCGATTTCTGCCCGCTTCTGAGCGAGCAGGTCCGCTGTTGACTGATATACCGTATTAGTTTGTTTCGAACTCTAGTCCGTTTCGAACCAACTCACGGGGGCACCCGAACTACAGTCTGTGCGTTAGTGGCACATCAAACGACACATCGGAAGGCCCACCTCTTCATCCTTTTCGCAACAGAAACTTCGGCATCCTCGTCTAATGGACGTTTACGATCCATGCCAGCGGTGGTAATGGTTCACGAGTTTTCGCTTTGTTCCGGGCACTGCCTCTCATATTTCTTGGCCAGTCCTTTATAATAACCTCACTCGTATTATACAATCCATATTCTTTCGTATAGCCATCATTCACATTTCCTTCTTTATACTAAAGAAAACCTCGCCGTTGGACCGTGAGAGGTTTGGACTGGACCTCGCACCTTCATATCTCATGAATTAGAATTCTTAAAGGTATAAAAAATTCGGTAATGATTAGTTCTCTTGAATCATCAAGTAAGAGTAGATCCTCACGAGGCCTGAGGTTCTGTGGAGTCGATGCCGTTTAGGGCACGGGTGCTCAGGAATAGAATAGAATAATCCTTGAACGCAGCTCCTGGTGGGGATATATATAACCTCTTCAAGGCAGTTCGTACTTGTAGGGGGGAGCAAGAAGGCGAAGTCGCTGCTCTCCGATGAGAAGGTCAATCAGTGCCGCAGAATTCCTGAATATATCACCCGATTATGCATTCCGCGACAGTATCTGGGAAGGAGTGTTTTCCGGGGAGTGACCCGATTTTGCGCCGCAGCACGCGCGCGGGTGCGGGATTACAGATCAGGGTAAATAGCTGAGGACATATGATAACAGGAGGTAGAGGCGAGTACACACATCCAACAAACGAAATGGTCTTACGAGCGAGGATTCGTCGAGGTCGAGGAAATATCCTCAACGTCGGCGTCGCACCGCAAAAGAGTTTTGTATGGGGTTCATGTACCCGGAGCGGGACATGGAGGAGCTCATACGAGTGTCCTTATTAGACTGTCGTAACAGTGTCGATACTTGTCTGTTTGCCGGTTTATCAAAATAATGGTTAGGTGGCTAGAAATGACTGGTTTGGGGATTTAAATAGTGTGGACAGGTTATGGCTGGGTATTTGTAAACTAGCATCCAGGATGGAGATTAAGTTGGAGTGCTTACACGTACCTATGCTATGGCGGTCCTCTTGTTGATAGACGGTAGCTGCAGGAGCACAGGAACGGCATGGTGGAAGGAGCAACCCGTCGTGGGTATGAATAGAGAGGTAATACGGCAGCTGCGTGAGCTTCCGAGATGAAGGACTGAGTGGCGACACCAGGCGTGTTCTCTCGTGGTACTCCGAGTGGTGATTAGTTTAACACAGAGCGAGGCCACATACCCAATAACATCACCGGTTTCTTGCATTGCGCTCAGTTGGGATCGCCGAGATGTGCAAGGGCGGTCTCGGAAGTCAGTATTCAACAATCCATGATCAGGTATTGGATTGGTTAGAGATCTGACTCGATAGCTGTCATCCGTCTTCCTAGCAAGCAGTAAAGTGATGTTCCGACTGTTCTCAAAGGGGCGCACCTCAAGAGACAAGCCTTCCAAATTGGAGGAGAGTACGCTTGAAGCGGAGGATGCCATACCGATGTAAATCGGGTTGAAACACCTACTCCTGTTAATCCGCTATGCCACTGGTTGCCTTTGAGATAGAGGCGATGGCAAAATCGCACGGACTTGTGTTCTGGTCACCCGGCAAATCGAAATCGACTCGGCTAAGCGGGAGATGTACGAAGACTCCTTTCTCTAGTTAAGATTTGGGCGCCCGGGCGATACCTCCACCGGGGCTTTGGGTCATTGGTAACAGCCCGGTTGAATTTTGCAAACCAGAGTCCTTGTTCTTTCCTCGAGTGTGTTGTCTGTTTAGCTACGGAGCTAGGTCAGTACGGGTTGGCAGTCAGGGATTCGGTGTACGTGCTAATACTCACCGTGACATTTCCAAAGGGTAGGCGGGGCAGCCATTCACAATGTACGAATAAAACAGACTTCTGCTGTATCGTATCTTCCCTTCTCCTATCTCCAACGCCTGCTTTTTGAAGACTTGATCGGGATCCATTGAACGGAGATGGGAAGAGTAGACGTAATATCGTTCAATATGAGCCATCGGCGTATTCCGATATCATACGACCAGGAGGAACTGAGAGATTACGATTCCGTCTACCGGTTCGAAAGTTGTCACTGAAATCAGGTTCAACACCTCTTGGACTTGGTCCTATTCGTCTCGAAATTCAGAGCATGTCCAAGCGCGCTGGAGGTCTTTATGGAGGCATCCAATTCTCCTCCACGTCTGCTGCCGTCATTCCGCAGACGGGTCTCGCCGCGGCGTCTGTGGCCCCGCAAGCCGAACCCGCGCCAACGATCAGTCCGACTCAAGAGCAGCCAGTGAAGCCTGCGCAAAGCGACTCCAAGGCAGCTGACACATTCACAAAAGCTACTGCTGGTATCTTCACCCCCGTTTGGGTCTCACTTACTCCCCTGTGAACATGTGAACTCAACTCTCATTTTCCATGCTTCGCTTTCGACAATACCCCGAATGCCTCCTTGCTATCATAAGGGTGGTCGGCTGCTCTCGCATTTGCTCCGATGAAGCGTCCACAGAAACCAAAAGGAAACCAGAACCGTCCGCCGCCACCTTCGACTGTTCTCAGCACCTTTCAGGCGGCAGCAAGCGCAGCAGAATCCGTCACGACTGCAACTCAGGCAACTCATGAAGACGAAGTTGTTAGAGAAGGATGGCAAAAGAAAGCTAAAGCAGCTCCTGCGATGGTGCTCGATGAGGACATTAACGGATTTCGGGCTGGCGGAGGGAACCGTCGCGGGGAAGGAAAGAAGAAGGGAAAGAAGGTGCGCCTTTTGCTTCAGGAAAAGGATCCTCCTCATGCATTCACATCAGAATAAGAACGTTAATATTATTGTTTGGGATCCGTTCGAGACATACGATCCCCGCCACCCGAACGACTACCACGAATACAAAGGTTGGAAACGCCAAGAACGTGAAGAACGAAGAATGGAAGAATTTCGAAAGCGAGAGGACCGTAAGCGCCCTCGCGAGTCAAGCGCCTCCGAGGACACCAGTGACGAGCACAGTGACGATGGACGAAGACGAGATCGGAAAGCTCGTGAGTATGGTGGTACTCTTCTCTGTCCCAGGCTCATTGTCAACCAGCGCGATTCCATTCTCCGGAGAGAGAGGACGAAGATATGCCCCACGGCCTCGGTGCTCGTTTGCTGCACCAAATGCCAATAGAAGCAGTTGGAGGAGAAGCACAGGAAACTCAACCCACAATTCCGCAGCCAAGCACGGGCGAAGAGGCTTATCTCCGACGACTTGCAATGAGCAAAGGTGCGGTACCACCAACTCTGGCACCTCCACCAGCCCAACGGGAATCGACTCCTCCAGTTCCACCCATGCTGGACGTTCCCATGCTGAACGTCCCCAAATTCGCAACCGCAACGATGACAGTCATGAGTGCACAGACCCCTACACAGAAAGTCCAACCTCCTCAAGATACAGATATGGGAGCCCCCTCCACGGTGGCCTCATCCCCTGCTGAACCGCAAGGTGAACTCCCACCTGAACCTACACCCATAGTTCCATTCGTTTCACAAGCAGTACCCGAAATAGTGCCTCCCTCATCTGCTCAGCTTACATTGGAAGAGAAGCTTAAGAACGCAGCCGCCGTCGCCGCTCGCCTTTCAGCCCTCGTTAAGAGCTCCCCACCCGAACCATTGGCTACTGCCACTGAAACGCCTCCTGGTCCTTCCGAATCAATAGCTATGTAGGTCCCGTTTCTATACGACTTCGGGGTGTCAGTCTAACTCCTGTCCGGCAGTGAGGAACGGCCAACGGCAACACAAGGGGGTTCATTTGCGGAACGGTACATGGCCAAACACGGTCATGTCAAAGGACAAGGACTTGGGGCCAGCGGTTCTGGCATCGCCCAGCCACTGGTGATGGAGAGAGTTAAGGCCGCAAAGGCCCCCAAAGGCAGCGAGCCGGAGGTACCCAAAGGCGCGAAGGGCATGGGTGTTGCAGGAAAAGCGATGGGCAGGCTCGTGAACGCAAATGCCGAGGAGAAAAACCGTGCCGAGTTGGAGAAGTACGGGGAAAGCAGCCGTATCATTGTTTTGACAAATATGGTTGGAGTCGAAGATGTGGATGATGATTTGCAGACGGAAATCGGTACGCCGTCTACTTGTTCGTTGGAATCACAGAACCTAACTCCCGACAGGTGAGGAATGCTCAAAGCACGGAGTGGTTGAGCGAGTCCTCGTGCATGTCATGCACCCCCCACCTGCGGATCCAGCAGACAACGTGCGGATCTTTGTGCAATTCTCAGGACCAGCTGGTGCTTGGAAGGCTGTTCGAGAACTCGACGGGCGGTTCTTTGGGGGGAGAACAGTTCGGGCTCGATATTTCGACGAACAACGGTTTGTGAGAAGGGATGTTAACACGCCTCTCTGACTTCATTTTGCTTGATGTACTCATTTTGTCCTCTACTGGCCCTATCAGAAGGAATTTTTATTCCATGACCCTCCAGGTAATAATCCTGACCGATAAAAATTCTGGTGGGCACCGGAACGGATTCGTCTTGGAGTACTATCACCCACAAGTGAATGCGGGCCACATTTGATCGACAAATTCAGGAAGTATAAGATCATGGAATAACGAGTGTGCGATACCATAAACCTATGATATGGATACAATGAGAGAGCGAAGGACATAAGTGGAAAAGTCGTTTGGGGGAGTGTATGGTGAGTAGAACGGAGGGTTCGGTTGTAGAAAATCAGTGAGCAAATCGCACTAACACCTCGCGGTCTTCTGCTATTTTCATAGAGGGATCAGGCTGCTAAATAAATAATTGTGGGAGTTGTTGTTACCCTTTGTGGAAAGAAATACCGTGTCCATCTCAGCACCGGGCCCACCAGACAGAGCGACTGGTATTATCGTGCCAGACGCCCAGTCTGCACCACTGTGTCGGGAACCGTCTGCACACCGGTTCATGGCATCGGTTACAAATTGAAAATATATATTGCTCAGAATTATTCTTCGATGTGACCCTCATTTGTATGAAGTGTACTGAATTGATAGTATAGTATATTTTGTCTGAGAAAAGAATGGAAAAGCGGTATTTCTGTCAGGCTCTGAAACGGGTCATTGAATTATCTTATCATTAGGATCATCTCCCAATTCGTAACCTGGGTCTACCACTCTTCCCAATATTGCCTCCTACAGTCTCCAGCACCGGTCCACTATACCCCAGCGATTTCAAACCTTTACGAGCCCAATAGCACAGTCAATCGCTCTTGCGGTAATACCTTTATCGATTCCACATTTCTTCAGCCGTACCATACTGGCCCTCGTGTTGCGTCCTCCTCATTCCTCTGACAGAGCTAGAGGGACACGATAGCGAAGATCGATCTCCATTATATCCCTGCTCATCCCGAGGCTTAGGTGGGCCCGTAGTGTGATATATACGTAAGATTGTACTTGTTCATATCCAAAAGTACGCTTGTCTCTTGCGGGTCGACCCGGGTCGGTATGGCCAAGTATCAACACAAGCTGGGTAAAGTTAACCTTGCAAAAGGCGCGTCTTTGCGATTCTCCCCCACGGAGTTTTGTCAATGCACGCTCCGTACACACTCCGATTCGCTGATTATCAACTTTATCAGATATGTAGCGAGTCAGGTGCTTCACCATTACCGAAGCAAGTATCCTTTGGGCAAAATAAATTCGTTTGAGGTCAAAGTGTGCACCGAATGGGGCGTCCACAGGAAAATTCGATTATCTGTGAATATATTAAATAATAGTGTCTGTCAATTGGTAAGAATTTTTATTTCTACTAGGTTCTTCTGGCATGAGTCTAAGCTCAAAGACGAGTCGTGACAAAACGCGACATGGGGGATGCAAATTTCCGGTTTCCTGCAATAGAAGATATGAGATACCCACTTACATATCCTGCGGGTGGTATTCGTGTGGATCGACCCCTACTGACATGCGGGCGTTCATCACCCATGATACAACCCTCCTGCTGTGGAAAGCCCGAGATTTGGATAATTATAATTATATTATACTTCTGTTGCTGCTTCTTGATGTGTTTAGTATTTGCTAGCAACTCTTCGTGTACGTGTTCTCGATCGCAACCTCCTGCAATTCCTCGGGGTCAGCTCTTGATTTCAGATACTTCAATACAGAAGAAGCTTACATTTTTTACAATCTACTACTTATTTATTATGCTATCTACGCGTTAGAACTACCAATACCCGCTTCTCCGCAACCTCAAATCCTTCACACCAGCATATTTGAAGGCTATTGGCGCTCACTGGGGCAACAGGCATGATACTTAGTGTCTTATGTACGCATTTCATTCTGCCTTGTACCTTGCCTTCAGCCATTGCACGGGTGCCAAGTTCACAGCAACAAGAACCTTACAATAATCTTCTGTCGCGCTGGTCACCCAGTACGGGAGCTAATACGTCATAGAAGGTGATGTCTCTAACTCTAATCATTGGGATCCAGACGCGATAACTGCCTCCATACTTGTCCTGCACCAGATGGCCCGTGCTCCCTGGTCTTCCAGCTTCCCAAGTATCTTGCTAGGTAGTGTAGCCCCCACTGTGCACTCAATGTATGTATATTTCCTGCCTCTCGCCGCGTTCCGTAGGAATGCTCATTCGACATTGCCCTTCGTTCGCCATACTATATATTCTGCCGAGATGTCATGTATAAAGATAGTTTGCCTTGTCTGTTACTTCGTTGATTAACTCCCAAGAGCTTTGAGCAAGTATAAACCTGGCCCTTAGCCGTGATGCGCTGGCCATAGTACTCATTTTTGCACCACTCGGCCTGTGAGACCTGATCAGTCGACACGAGACGCCCTGTTCGCTATGCCTGGAGTGTGCTCTTACGGACACGGCCAGGACCAATATGTACAAGGTGGCGGGTTCCACATGTAGTCCCGGGCTATCGTTGTACCCGTGGCAGCGCTGCGCAGTGGGAGCCTTGTCCTACTCTCCGCTGACTCAGGGTGCCATTTCAATGACTGAGTTCGGTTTCGTGCGATGCGATATAGAACTAACAAGTCGACATGAGGTGAAATCCGCCACTTGATCAGTACCTGCGTTTGGCAGGCCTTGTTTGGCCTCCTTTCTTTGGATCGATCCTTCAGGATGGTTCTCGGTGGCTTGTCATCCTTGCGTCATGGGGGTTCTTCTCATAGGGCCTGCCGAATGCGGACCCTGGCTTCACCCGGGCCACGGATCGGAACGATTGTAGGAAGCGAAAAGAAGGACCAGCGGGGTGCTGCACCCCGTTCTCCACCTATCTAGGAGCCAGCGGCGTTCTCACCATTGAGCGATAATATAAGGGGTGAGGAATCACCAACCCAACAGAAATTTCCACAATTCTCGGAAGCCCACATTTAAGTAGAAACATCTTATGGCTTGGCATCCAGATTTCAGTGACTTTCTGGAGGTTCGTGAAGCTCTCGAATGGTTTAGTCAGGTCGGGGCAAAGCGGCCGAAGGGTGGTCCAGAGCTTATCGACGGCAAGGAAATACCGGTTGAATAAAAACTACGAAAGCAGCCGGTTACTCCTGTCCAAAAAATCGATTGTGTGGACGGTCCGTCCCACAAGCGGAGCTCCTCAGTGATACCACTAAGATATTCGGAATATTTAGTCGACAAAGGCAATTCCAAACGTATATACTCCGAATTTCTTCTTGATATTCCGAACCCTCAGTGCCCGATGCACCATCAGCACATGAAGGCAAGGTATCCTAGCACCTAAGAAACCCGATACTGCTAGTATGTCACTTTATTGACGTCACAAGGCATCGGGCTCATCCTATTTTGCGCTCGGCTCTACGTACTCGCAAGGGCCACAGTGTATATAAACAAGTCGAGGGGCAATCGAGTTACTGCGCTCCCCATCACTGAAGAAAACCAGCTCTCCACGTCAATCCTTCACCAAACGCAACCCGTTATCCTCCTAATGGATATCTTCTTTACGCACGTCGCCCATGTTACTTCTGAGACTCATATCGAGCCCGTCCCAGGAGTTGAGCAAAATTCGGTCGACGGGAAAAGGGCTGCTCAGGAGAAAAGATTGCAAGATACAACGATGGTGAGCCCCCACCATGTGCCTGAAAATAACGCGCTAATATAATCCCTATTTGTCTAGCTTTCTGAGTTTATGTCCTCTATATTGACCCCTTCCGAAGACGCTTGCGTCGTGGCCTAAGATTAGGGATCGGAGGTGAGTCTCCTGCCAAGTCATCTGTTCTTTGATTCGCATGATACTCACTTGTCCTAGCACCAGTCGATTGCCCTGTTCGCAAAATCGTTCATAAACCCGTACGCATAGCAGGTCGCCCCACACAAGCTATCTAAACAACCCCATGTACCACAGTCTCCGCTCCCTTCTCAGACCTCATTTATCCCGCTTTGTTAACCTTCCATTTCCCTCTTCCTTCCTCGAACCCCTCGAACCGCCTTTCCACGTCGCCCTTTCTAGTTCGTCCAATGCGTTGTGTGGTATTGGTGCGCAACTCGACACTCGTTCCCTGCTTACTAGCCTATCACTGTTGAGTTATATCTACTGTGTTTGTCTCCTGTTCGCTTGTTGCCTGTCTACCTCTATGTTCGTTTATTCTGTCTACCCTGTGACATCTGCTTCTCTGTTCCCGACTTCTCTCTGTTTGCCCCTCCTGTGTCTATAGTGAGACATTTGGCTGAGGCCACGGTTCTCTTCTGTGCCCACTGTCGCACTATCTCCAACAATTACTTCTCCGAACTCCTCTGTATCTCTGTGTCGTTAGTCGGAGAGCAGATCATATGTGCTTTGACTTATGCATAATCCTTTGGTTGTAAACATAGGACTTTGCAAGATATTAGAAAAGAGATGGGAATGGCGACCCCGGCCCCCGCTCGGGGTTACATGTAATGCAAGCTGCCCGTCATTTCGTTCGCCCCTATGAGTTATTGTAGAGTATACACCGGGACGGGGTTGGAGAGGAACCACGGTGCATCATCCGGATACGCAACGGCAACATATCAATTTAGCCATGCGCCACAACGATGCCCTTGCCCCAAAAAATATGTGGACGGGTTTAATAGCCCTTCCACTCTGCACTTCTGGATATTTCTATTGCATTTCACTGTTCGATGGTTCGATCTCTGCCTCTTTGCTTTTTGATCAGGCTCAATGCCGGCCCACAATCACCCTCTTCATCTGGTCAGCTCAGTAATTCTCTACTGAAATATCTAACGAGCGTAAAATCTAAACTAGATGGTTGAGCAGAAATGGAAACGACCGGATTGGTTTCCCCTAATATGCCCCTTCAGCACAATCCCATGGCCTTTTCATTGAGAATCAGCGGCACCCATAGTTTCCCACCACGGGGCTTATTCGCTCTCCGTCTGCTCCCCCACTACAATCCTCTCTTGGTACGCCGCGCCGCCCAATCCACTCCCTCCAGTCGTTCCCACTGCTCTGTTTTCCTTCTATGTCAGCTCACCCACATATTCCTAGTGTGCCCAACTAGGGGCTTGCCAACTGCGGCACCAGTCACAGCGATACAGGCCTGCCAAGGGCCGAGGATTAGGAATACACGGGTTCTGGATTGGCACGACACCCACACCCGGGGTATATGGGGGGTTGCAGAAATCCGGAGTCCAACAGAGTTCAACGATCTAAAATCTAACTCAACTCCGGTCCTGCAACCGTGTCATTGCCGTATTAATCCCTCAAGATAAGCAATTAGTGACGGGCTCATATCCCTCCGACCGTTCAGAGAACAAATCCCTGATTCGGCGCCCAATCTTCGTCCTCCACCCAGCGTTCTCAACCCGCCTCGTCTCGCCATTCCTCAAAATCCGATACTTTCTACCCCTCCAATCGACCTCGTTCCCAAGCATGGCGAAGAGCCAAATAGGGAATGCCATGGCCTCGCGCAATCCCCATGCACGAACAAATGTCCACCACTCCGCACCCTGTAGCGGTTCCCCAACGAGCGTGTCGCGTACGGAGAGGTCGATGGCGAGGAACGCGAACATGTGCGCGGGAAAGAATATCCACGCCCGCACATGTCCGTGCGTGAGGTGGGATACCGCGAGGGAAACCAGGATACCGACGAACACCGACTCGATGAAAGGCTCAAGGAGCGTCGCTGCGAACGTCATCCACTTGCGTACGCGGATCCAGCGGGCGCGCCGAGACGCATATTCGCCGAAGGACATGCTCCCAAGCGAGTTGACTGCCACATCCGACCCCAGGTCGTGCCTCAGTCCTAGCTCGTGCCAGAGAGCGCTTGCGAGCATGTTGTCCTCCGCGAGAAACTTGCCGAATACCGCAAAGCCCATTGATGCGTGCTTGGACGCAATGGGTGAGAGCAAGGGCCTTGAGACGGTAGGCCGAAGTGTACCCGTTAACTGGTTGACGTCGGATCGCCTATACAGGTTAGACTTGCCCATCACACACGAGTCGATCGCGAGGGTGTTGAGTGCGATATACATCTTCGCGTGGTTGGTGTTCAGGAACGCCTGCTCGATCCGCGTGCCGACCTCAGCAGTCGATTCGTAAGTGGTGACAACGGGAACGTGATGCACGAGCCCAATGCGTCGCTCTGAGGGCTGGTTGAGCGCGTCCACCGAGCGGGCTAGGGTACCTGGGGGGGTCTGGACGTTCGAGTCTAGCACCCAAAGGATGTCGTACTTTGCGGCGTGGTACGGTTTCATTAGGTTATTTACTTTTGGATTGACTCCTACGACTTGTTCACCTGGTCGCTGGTTAGAAGCAAGGAAAATATATAAGGACGAACTGGTCACGTACTAGTGATAATTCGTGCATCGATATGCGGGTACTTGGCGATGAGCTCGCGCACCACGGCAAGCGCTTGGTCCTCCTCGTCCGCGGCCGCAAATATGATCTCAAATTTGGGATACAGCTGAAGAAAAGACGTCTCAAGGTTCTCGTAGATGTTGGGATCCAGCCCTTTGAGAGGTCGCAGGATGGAAACACCCTCAACGGCATTTGTTTCCGCGCTTGCAGTGGGAGAATGGGGTTTGACGACATAGCGTCTGCGACTAATGGATGTAGAATGTGAGAGATGCTCGAATGATAGAGATTGACCTACGCTTCTTTCCAGCCCAAGATGCCAATGCACCACAAAATAACGTACCACCCTGTCAGCACGCAAGCGATAGGCGTGGTCCAGGTCATGGAAAAATGTCGTCAAATAAAGGTGCCTGTAGGTTACACCGAGCCGTTGGGCGCGAGCACAAAGCCAACTCTCTGTTTGTGCCCAAAAATTGACCCTGAAGAGGGAAGCCAAGTGATGGCGTTCAACCCCCGGGGTGCCCCATATTGTACATGACACCTGGGTGAATCCTGATGGCAACCTGATGATATCGATCGATATGCGAATCAGTAGTACCCACATAACGGAACTTGATCACGACGAACACCCACCTTAGGTGATCCTCGCCTGAGCATCTGAGTGGCCCTAGGACTGTAGTTCCTGCGGCAACAGCCGTTCTGACATGACGCTATGTACAGCGAACGAGAGCTAGGATCAACTCTGGTTCCCTCAAATGCATACGTCCTCTTTTTCCAGTCATCCGAATGCAGAGAAGGCCGCGGTGAGAGGTAGGAAGTCTCACCAGAGTATTTATTGCCAAAAACAAGGTGGACAATTCTAGGACACGGCATCGCTTTAGCTCAATTATCCTGAATATTGTCGGATAGGCGATGCCCTTTACGCGCATGCGCATTCCCTGCCCACTATCCATTATGCCGCGGTTAGCTCTCTCCCACTAATTTCGCTCTCACTGCACAAATTATTCATGGATTCTTCAGGTTCTGTGGTCCTTCCATCCCCACATGGCTATCAATGCGCCTGGCTGCATTGGGTATAGGTCACTTTTTGCCTATTGGGAATCACATTTTCGGTATCCGCGCGTCCATTCATGTTTGTGTGATCCGATTCCATGTGGCGCTGGTTTTCCTGCTGTTCCGGTGCATACCTACGCATGGTGATGTGATAGAGACAATACATCAATGGAGGTTTTCGTACAGCTACTATTTTCATCTGGTATTTTCACATCTCCACGCCAAACATCCATTCAGTCTTCTACAAAAATGAGCCCAAGGACATGATAAGCGACGAGGGTGCTCCCCTATCTCCGATACATAGACACACGCCTAGTCCAACATCCAACACTCCAACAGCTACTCAGCAGCCTGGTCCCTCAATGAGAAAACAGAAGACGGCGAGGGGTTGGTGCAATTTACATATCGATTTTCTCCAACTGAACTCTCCGTTCTACTCGGCATACACTCCACCACATTGAAATTGTTTCTCCACATATATCCCCCTCTCTCTCATTGTGCCCATGACGATCTCGGGTCTCCCAGACCAGAAGTACAGTGCCTCACCAGGCAACGTGCCACCACCACCCTGCGTGCCATTGGTACTTGCGGGTGTCAATAGAGGCTGTCCTGTATATAAAATGTCATATAATATCAGTAGAATTAGTGGTCCAAAAGAGGAGTGGATCGGCCTCATGTGGCTGGTGGAGTGCACCCAAAAGCCTGCACAGAGCCAATTTCTAAGGCCCTTTGCCACCCAGTGCAGCAAACAGGCAGGATCCCGCAGGTTTGCTGTGCTCACCATGTGCATGTATGTTATCTACATATGTGATAATTATTATGTGGTTGTCCGATCTGTTTTCACAAGGCAGCAATGCAATCTATATCAAACTTGAGGAGTAAAGTGTAAATTGCACAGAGCCCCCTACACAACACCGATATCCAAACAAATGGCCACAACAGCTAAAGGAGATGTTCAGAATTCTATGCTTCTCACTGTGAAGTCCTATACTGAGCACCTTGAGGCTGGCCACCCAGTTTCATTATATGCTTGTGCAAGCAAGTTTGGGGTCTCCAGGCAGACACTACACCAGTGCATTGCAGGCAGGAGGACATGTAAGGAAGCCAATGATGATATGGCATGGTTTACACCTGAGGAGGACCAGGTTCTTATCAGGTTTCTCATGGAGATTGCTGAGCATGGCTTCCCTGACACAAAAAGGTACCTCAGTGAGTGTGTCAATGCCCTTCTAAGGGCAAAGAAAGTAGATCCAATCTTCTCTGTTGGTATCAATTGGGTTGATTGCTGGCTGGAGCACCACAATACCATCAGATGCCCAAACCAATGAAACAGACAAGGAGGCACCATGTGATGAAACAACATGAGGTCACTGAC
>Ga0307515_10004034_pt1 | contig 30648 bp, 32 predicted proteins | sample 17_EM_MG_FD_194513 | JGI IMG/M metagenome (GOLD analysis project Ga0307515, IMG submission 194513) | Populus trichocarpa ectomycorrhiza microbial communities from riparian zone in the Pacific Northwest, United States - 17_EM | ecosystem: Host-associated > Plants > Roots > Unclassified | place...
CCAGATAACATTTGAAGCCCAGTGAAAACCCGGGCAAGCTGGTGAGAGAAGGAGGGAGATGGAGGTTTCGGTCAAGCTCAAGTCGGGATCATGTTTCGGGATGTCAAGGTGGAATAATGACGCACGCGACTCGGCAAGGGCGGGTCACTGACGCTTAGTCGGTTTCGGACCGGGTGCATGAGACAAAGTCAAAGAGGAATGAAAAAGAGGAGAGAAAAGTTTTTGCGCTTTGAACCCATCCTCGAGCCTATGAATGAAAAACCCGATTTCCTTCTGCCAATCCTCTCGAGAGGTCCCACCCGACCTTTGACCCTTGCTGGCTCCCGGATGACGAGCGTGTGAAATCCCGTCTCCCGTTCGGCACCGTATACCGTGCATTCCACTTTTCTCCAAACGCAGTCATCCTCTCCCTCGTCGCCCAAATTCCGATGCGACAGCTATCGCTCCATGTCTCTGCCCTGAACGACCTCGAGTATTCTGCTTACACCGAGGCCCTCCACGATTTGATTGCGGACGACCAACCCCCTTCCGATGACTACGGAAACGTATCAGTAGGCGCAAGGGAAGTCCGCGCATGGCTCAGAGGCAGATACGCCTCTATGCCTCTCTCAGACGTAGATGCTGTACGTTCTCTCTTTGTGTTCCGGAAATCCCCCTCACTTTCCGCGCTCCCAGATCCTCAAACTCTTTTACCCCACTTTGAGCGCCCAGGACACTTTCAATGCTGGGCAGTTCTTCGCAGTCATGCGCCTCGTTACCCATGCGAGAGATGGGAAGGGCATCTCCAAGACGCTTGCGTTTACTCAAGGTGCGGCGATACCGACCATTGTTGCGCAGCGCCTCGGCCCGAATTGATTTGTACTTCGTTTAGCTCATCCAAGGAATGACAACGGGCGACCGCTTTCACGACCAGCCTCGCGACCGCAATCGCCATCCAAACAACCCCCGCCTCCCCCTACAAGTCGTCACAATGGTAGACGTGCTTCATATATGACCTCTGTCTCGGATCAAAACCCGTTCCGCCGTGGAGATCGTGACACAGATCATGCGCTGCCACCACCTCCTCCCCCGGTTCACTCTAAACCCCCGACACATCCCGACGTGTACCCTCTAGCTCCAGATTCTACTCCCCCTGTCATACCCTACCCAGCTTACAACCCATTCATGTCTCGATCAAAGTCTGAAAGGCGACCACCCAGTCAGGATGAATTCCCCTCGAAAGGTCCTCCTTTACCGCCCCGGAAACCTACTATTTCACAACCCATTCCTCCACCTCCGGTGTCTATCAAATCCGCTCCACTCTCTACGAATCCTTTCAAACCTCCGAAACCAACCCATCTCGTGAGCCCGTTGATGAAGCAGTCGCTCGAAGCTAGCAGAGCTGGTGTCGTACAACGGAAGGTCGAGGAGAATCTCAATCAAGAACGAGTTCTCCAAGTTCTAAAGAGTAGCAGCGTTCGTAACCGGAGCTCCAGTCCATCCAAACCTTCTCCAAGTTCTTCTGCTTCATCTCCTTCTAGCGACTTCCTCAGATCAGACACGAGGTCAGAACGAAGCGCTCCAAGTCTACCCCCGAGGCGGAATGCCCACAGCCCGCCTCGCTCAGCGCCTTCTGTTGCTGGCTCGATAATGTCTTACGAGTCTGTCGCGAATGCCCGATTGTCTCTATCCCCAGTAAAGAGTCGAGGAAATTCGCCTTTCTCTCGGTCCCCAGAACGGGGTCGAGGTCTCGGAGTCGCTACAACAGACCCTCCGCGACCTAATTCGGCGTCCCCGACGCGACACGCGGATATTGCACCCCCTCCTACACATCCCGACCGGAAACCGCCCCCCATAAATACTTCGGCTCCGGAAGTTTCATCGAACGGTGCCTCTCCCACGCACCCTCTGTCGCCTACGTCTCCGAAAGTGTTTAGGTCCAAATCCATGGGCCATCATAAACCTCCGCCACCGCCAACTCGCAACCCACGCACCAGACCGGAAAGCGTGCAACTTCCCCCAAGTTCGACATACGCTGCATCTACATCCACACCCACCCACGACGAGTTTCCCCTTCAGACCGTCACCCGCCGCGTTTCCCTCAACTCAACCCATAGTCGAGCCTCATCAATCGATTCTTCACCTTCGGTCAGAAGGAACCTCCAGCGGACGTTTTCTTCGTTGCAGCCAAAACTCGACGCGGCAAGGTACAAGGTTGAGGCCGGGTTGAGCAGACGCGGGTTTGTGGACCATACCACGAACGCGCGTCCACATCTTATTGGTGTGTGGGGAGACGAAGGCGAGAGGAATCTTATCGGAGGCACGGACGCTGTCAGCGTAGATAACGACAGCGCGAGCGGGCTGAGTTATGAAGACGACCCAGTGGACGAGAGGCGCAGGTTGGGCTATGGACAACCAAGAGGTAGTACCGTTGGTGTCAACGGTGGTGAGCGGAGAGATAGGTTAGAGATTGACCGGGACGAACTAAAGCTCCCAGTCAGTGCATCCGATGGTTGGAAACCCTTATGACCCATCGTGATGGGTCGTTTTATTGGCGGCTACCCGGGCCGGACTCGCAGCGTTGATTATTGTGTTTGTAGGCTGAACATCTGCTTTCGCTTTCGCTTACTCTGGCTTCCTCGTGAAGGTGGATTGCCATAGACTGTACCGGTATCACTCGGCTCCCTCTGACTTGCAGTTTTTATTGTTAGATTTGTAACCGTATATTATATTTCGCGGTCCCCACCCCTCTGATTTCCCCCGCTTTCGAACTTCGTTCACCGTACTCCTGGATCTGGTGTCGCATGACCAACCTCGTAGTTGTATCGATAATCTATCCGTCCATCCGCGCAGCCGGATACCCGAAGCAGTCAACCGGTCAGGTGCGTGGCCCGTGACCTGGAGAACGAGCGGATTTCTTGTCGTCGAGAGCTGGATCTTTAGGTTTGTTTCCTAGGATCTTTTCGACCAACTATGATCACCAGATCGGGCGATAACCCACATGTCCACCGGAAATGGCTTCCTCTCCTCCCCGCCACATCTTCTGAAGATCTTTCTGCTAATTTAAATGGGTTAGCCTCGATGGCCACGGAACCCTGGTAGGTGGTTGGCCCCAACGAAACGAAACCCAAATCGTCGGAGGGAAATACTCTAGATCTTGGTCCCACGGCCGGGTATACCCTCTCTGTCCATCACACTACATGGGCTGTGCCGCTAGTGAGTGATGGGGTCTATCCCCACAAGTACTGGCATAAAAATCGCCTTTGTTACCTCCCAGGGTGCAACGGTAGGTGATTGGGAGCCCAAGCCTGGCGCGGTTTTCGAGTACGTAAGAGCAAGCACAACAATACGTGCAAAGGCTCCACAATCACAATGCTCGTGTCATCGTGATACGATATACCCGGGTTTCGGGCTCAAGGACTGCGAGGTGGCAAAGGGTTTTCTCCGCGGAGATGAGATCGGTGGTTCTTGTCCTCCATTCTCCGTCTTCCACAAAATCGTTCCGTAGGGGTTGGAAAGAGCGATACAAAGCATCCGGCGGTTCCAATACCCGGAAGTAATCGCGGTTCAGGTTGGGAAGGGGGGAACCTTTCGTTGATACCCAAGTGCAAGAGGCTGACGTTGCGCTCCTGTTCCACGTATTGAGGACAAATTAAAAAGACCACGCGAGCACATCATCATCTACTTCTTACGTTCATCCGGAATCAAAAAGGTCCAATTTTATATACGGGGGAGCGGGGGACACTTCAGTCACCGATCTCAACGAACAACCGACCTCACACACAATCCACTCGCAATGCAACCCACGTTGGTAATACCACCTGAGATTACACGTAACAGCTTTCTCTTCAGACCCCACTGGGTCGCAACGGTGCCCATACACATTCAACTCATAACACCCTGATCATGTGTGCACCGTTTCAATGCACTTCTTCCATCGCGGCTCCGAGTCAGAGTACCAAGTTTCCCACACAGAAGCCACCAAGAAGAAGAAAAAAGCAGACACTCAAAAATACCTGCTATCACATCTGTTCCTTCGCCTACTCAGTTCTCCAGGAGGATGAACTAGTACCAGAGTCAATGGAGCATCACGAAGAGAAACGATGAACACGCGAACTTTCGAACCCCCCTCCCGAGTGTACTCAAGGCACTCGCTGGTAATTTGGGGTTGGGGTTTTCGAAAAGGGGGTCAATTAAACGATCGACGACCCTTGTCCTTACGGGGATCCCAGTAATGGTAGCCCAAGAGCAAACAAGATCAGACGTCCTGGTTCGTCCCTCTGTTGGTTCACTATGGGACTATGATTAACCCATATGGGGTCGGAGAATCCTCGCTCGATGGCGAACGGGGTCTCGCCCTCGTCTTCAGAGATGCGTGACAATTCGATTGAGGTTGGTATCAAAGGTACACACGTCCGAGAAGGAACTCACTCACGAACACTCGAGCCAACAATAACACCTGAGAGCATCGCAGCGGCAGCTTCTCCAACTTCCCCCCTCGCTTGCAATGGGCAACCGGACGCAAAAATCGATTACCAGAGCTATCACTGCAAAGTTCGTGAGAAATCAAACCCAGTGGGGCTGAGGTAAATCGACAATTCGGGGGTTAGAGGTTCCGGACTGCGGACTGCGAATCACGAGAAGGCATCGGAGCCCGACGAGCACCGACGTCGAGCGGAAAGAAGGAAAGAAACCCCCGGACGCTCACAAGGGTTCAAGAATGGGTGTCACGATAGTGGAACGACGTCGACACGCCGCGCCGGTTGAAGTATCTCTCTCCGCAGCAAAAATGATGCGAGGGTCTGAAGGGCGTACGATCTCCGGCCGTATTCCACCTTCCAAAAGCGTTTCTGGGGGTACGAGCGGGCCCATGTCAAGGGCAAGTCAAGGAAACGGTCCGCGCGATCCGGCGGCGTTTTGAAAACCCTTTGGTTCCAGCGCAGAAAAGATTGATGGTGTGTGTATAGGATACGTGTCGATCCCCAAGTGGTGGTCGTTCGTCAACAGTCATTGTGTGGAAGAGGTCCGACTCCGTCAATCAGTGGGGTGGTTAGATGCATACGGTTTCAAGAGTCGAATGAATGGAGACATGAACGGTGTCATAAAGAGGTAACTGAGGATAAAAGTTTTGGTGAGAGGTGGATAATACGTGTAAGTAGAACTTGGTCATACAACTGTTGATCAGGAGTAAATTCATGAGTACCGTAGGCATAGCAGCAAAGCGCACATACTCAACTCTACTTATCCCCGTTGTCTCCGGACGATGACTTGCTGTACAAACAGGGGTCTCGAACTCGGGTTCGGGGAAACCACGGAGTGCATTTTTGGGTTCTGAGTCAAACACGTCCGGCTGGATGAACATTCTGCCGGGTAGGGAAGCCACCACGAACAGATAGGCGCCATCCGTGAAAGATTCCAACAGAAAACTAAACAAGCATGGTTTCTGAGAGTTCGCGAGATTCCTGGCCGCCGACGCTGCGATTTGGCCTATGTCAATGATCCACCGACGCAGCCGCGAGACGCTGAGGAAGACATCGATGGCTCGATCAAAGGAAGTTGCGGTGATGACGCTGAGAAGGCCTGTCATGTGAGATAGATACCGCCCCAGCGGGAGATGTAGTGGTGGTGCTAACGTTCGACTTCTCCCCCTTGCGGCGTTGAAATGCGACCACACAGTACAGAACGCAGAATACAGAACGCGGCATCAACCGAGAATAGAGTATAAGAGGCATCCGTAACGGCCAACTCGGCATCGTCCAGAGTGTCACATAGAAATCGGGATGGTGCAGACAGCATGAACGGAACCGAATTGATTGGAAAATGAAGTCGAACGGCCGATTGAAACCGTTCACTTCCCCTCCCCCCCCCCTCCAACCCGGATCAGTATTTAATGTGGTATGCCGAGAACCGTCTATGAAGTGTGCTGCCATTTGGACAGCATTCCATTAATACATTGAACGGTAAACAGACTTCGAACCGAGCGGCTCACCATTGTCCTCCATTCGACCAGATCACCTGAGATGTCGAACATCTCGAGGCCTTGACTTCGAACTGGGCGAACCCGAATGAAAAGGGAAAAAAAGGATTCGTACGTAGTACACAGCGGACCAGGCGTTCCTTTTCGCACTGCACCCCACATCTGAATTGAGGATTCAGACAGAGAACGCGGGGTCGTGAGATTTGGACGTCCAACTAGTTTGGCGATGCTTTTCTCGGTTGGCCTAGGCCATTGCATCGCTTGTGGACGTCTGTCTGAGCCGTGGTTCCCCATAAAGTACTAGCCCACCTCGCAGGATTTACAATGGGAATGATGGAGAGAGCCGGTGATTCGGTTCATTACCTGCATATCTCTCGTTTGAGGCAGAGTGACTCGCAAACGTTCGAGGACGCTTCCACGGGTCCTGATAATCGTGCAGAAGACAAGCCAACAAGTCACTGTAGGCTATTGCACGAATTCAGGCGGGGCCTGTGAGGTTTGTCCGAATAAAACCGTTCATCGACCAAGTCACCCAGGCGGCAGTCTGCCCGAGCGCGCTGATAACCGAGATAAGCGGGGCGATGTGGGCAGGCGATGGGAGGATCAACGTTCCGTCGAAATCCGATGGCGTCCCCGAACAAAAGGTCGAGGCGAGTACAGTGTGCGCGGTGTGTTTTACACGAACCGGAACCGAGCGGAATACTTCCCACGGGAACCCACAGGAGTGGGTTGGCTCGGCCAGGGGTCAATCAGCCCACCAGGTCCCCTGGCAAACCACTGGATGATTTTGATTCTCGTTCGCCCCTCACAGGTCTATTCTCACACCCCAGGAACGTCACACCCTCCCTGTGGAGATCTCAATTGGAGATTGAGAGTCGCACAGTGAGAATGGTTGACGCCGACGGATCTGTTCGAAACTGAAGACGCGATTTAGTCATTTGGTAGAACACACCTTCAGCGCTGACCTGTGTTTGGCGCCCACGCTCTCAACCGTATGAAGGAATTCGTTGTCGGTGATGGTCTCGTAGGCGATTGGGTGCGTGGTCTAGGGCCCTTGGTACAACAAACCGGGTCACCAAGCGGTCTCCCGATCGGTCGCATTCGCCGCGATACGATATGCGGGCTGTCCGTGCCTAGATCTACGCTGGCAGCTGAGCGTCAAGCCGAAATGATCCAAGGCACGTGTTACTTGGCCCCCCACCCACAACAACTTTTTTTGTGACACCGGCAAAGTTGGGACGAAATGGGCGCTAGGTTTCCCCCGTTGCCCGCGTTATCGGCGCCACTTCTGTAGGGCCAACACTTCCGAGTAAGAAAGAAATGCCTGTAATTTCCTAGGCGGTAGCCAGAGCGTCCCTTTCACCAGGAGAATGGGCGTTTAACGCGAGAATTAGGAAGCGGTAAATCCCACGGACATGAAAAAATTGATATCTCAAGGGCGGGGGACTTCCAAGAAAATCTGTCTGACAGATCTCTCCTGTGGATAAAAAGGTGACGACCTGTCGATCTAGATTGTCGGTAAGACACTCGTGTGCTGATGGACTTACCACCCACGACCAGATGTCACCAAGTTGTGCAGACTGGGCCGCAAGCTTCGTGAACTCAAGACTGTAACGAGGGCCGGCGAGTGGTACTCGATGGGGGTTTGATTTTCATCACATCGAACCGGGTATTCCACTTTGAGGTGGCGATTATCTTGTCGAATTTCCATTCGTCAAAAGTTTGAATAACGCAGGAGTTTGCAAGGGGATTGTGCCTTCATTATCTGATGGCGCAGCCTAGGCAGTTATTACAAGGGTGAATACAACCCCCCTGAGACAGAAAAGAATTGCGAACCTCAGCCGCAATAAACACCCGCGGAAGTAGTGGAGCTGGGTGAACGCGCAGCGCGGGTGTTTGGTCTCCCGGTTTTTAAACACACCACGACGGTGTTGGTACATTGGCCTGTGTTCTGGTAGATTATCCGAAGCCTTCTCTCGGTGCCGTAACAATGCAAGAAACCGGTTCTGCGAGCATGGTCGTTGGTACCGTATCAAGTAAAGCACCACGGCAAAATCCAGACAGCTGTCAGGAGACGAGCGATGATCTGTTCACCTTTCAATACGCAAAAGGATTACAAGCGACAAAGGACCCAAACTTGAAGTTATCCGCCTCTGCCCCAGGAGGGGCGGTCAGCCGTGGGAATTGGAAAATGAAGCCGAAAATGATCACAAGTTTCTGGCCCGATCCTTCACGTGTTCTGACATGGCGCATTCTCTCTCATCAGAGTGCACTCCTTTGAAACTCGCGTACGATTCGTGTTTCAACGCGTGGTTCGCAGGGTATCTGGAACCAACTCTCACCCCGCATCAACAGCGCGAGAAGGACAAGAACCCTCGGGAGTACCAGAAACAAAAAGCCGAGGAATACCAGCAGAAATGCGGCAAGGTCTGGGAGAGTTACAAGGAATGCGTCCAGGTGAGGTGTCGTGTATTTCGGGTCTTCCTTCTATCTAAGACGTCATGCATGACGGGTCCACCGCGCTTCTAGAAGGCGATCAAGGATAAGGGTCTGAACGAGGTCCTGGACCAGGCTCGGGAAGAGAACCCTCTACGGGAACCTCCACCGCCGCTAGACATACCCTCACACGGCGGTTCCCCCACCAATTCGAAATGAACGTTTTACCCGAGAAAGCTCGGTTACAAAGTGGAGATCCACCACGATCCCACCCCCTTCCAACCGGAAAGTCCGTGACCGTGTTCCTACTACACGGCCTCTCTCCTCTCTGTTCGAATTTCAATCACTAATGGTCCCCGTCCAGGCCCCCTACATTCGGTTCTACAAATTCACTGTCAGTCCCTGTCGTGCCCTGATGCCGCGGTTACCCTAAGACACGAGTTTATTTAATGACATTCATTGCTCATTTCTTCGAACCTCCGCCATCACGCCCCATGTGACCGAGATAGGAGCGCATGTAAAAGCACGAAGATTCTTCATCAAAACATACGACGGCTTACCGAGCCCGGTGCCGCCGGTCTACTCAACACCCATCTGTCAAGATGTGATCGACGTTCCCTGCAAGAACTACATTGGGTGTTCTGCGAGCTTCTGCGAGTCGGTAGCCCTTCCCGATTATACCAGATTCAGTGTTCGCTTCTGCGCGCGGAACGCGGCTGGAATTCGAAGACCGAGAGCTGTTATTCCCATCTGATGTCGAACCGATGGCAGAAGTTAGGATTACCTTACCGTACCTATGATAAAAAAAAAGACGACAGGACTAATACAAACACTTCGGGACTCGTATCACAACGGGTATGAAAGCACACAGATAGGAGGGTAGGAATACAAATGACGAGTGTCCCCGGTGTAAATCGCGAAAACAAATGACCGATTGTGTTGTGATGGGAAGTTTGGGAGGATGCAAAACACTTGAATGGGCCATGTAAATGAAACCGAATAAGACCTGGGCTTGAAGCCAAGATAAACCTAGTGTATGAGAGGGAGAGAAAGATAGAGAGAGAGAGAGAGAAAACTTTTTCTTTCAGTAAGGAACGAATTGAGGCCTGACTAAGATATCTTCGTTGTACGAATGTGAGAGACCCTCCGTCGATGTAAGGAAGTGTTCGCCACTGCCCCCCATCACATAAACCTGACGGGAGCTCTCATCAAAGGAGCAACCCATCGGCAGCGGCAGGGAGGTCTGGTCAAATTGAGGATATTGAATTGAACGAGGGACACAATATGCTTGGAAGTGAGTGGGTCTACAGGTAACGGTGGTCAGGGAACTTTTGAAATACTATAACGACGAAGTAAAAAAACGTACCGGTCGTATCCATATTCTCCGGCGACGAGGTTGTTATCGTACATCCCTCCCTGATAGCCTAACAAAGGCGTGGACTGAGACGAGGATGAGGCAGGTGACGAGGAGGTAGATTCGAGGGCAGGGATCTCGTCACTTCCCGGGATGGAGATGGACAAGAGCGGTCCTAGCTGTGGATAGCGCATGGGTTGCGGAGAGTGGACGGAGGCGTTGGTCGACTGGTCGAGAGATGCCGACTGGATAGAAAGCATGTATGGAGTCTCGGGGAGCCGAATGACCGAAGAAAAATCGCCATCGTAGGGATCGCCGTGGATCAATTCAGCAGCTGTGGAAAAGTCCGCCTCCGAATCCGGCTCCAATTGCAACACGCCCAGGACAGGTGAACATGGGAACGAGCAGTGGGCATCGTCCAAAGGGGATTCTGCCGGGATGAACTGGGACGAGGTGGGTCTGGTGACCGAACGGGAGTGCATGTGATGGGGTCGGCGGCCGAGACTGGTGCTCGAGACGGAACGTCTGACACGCTTGGGATCGTCAACGTATACGCAAGTGTGTCCACGAGCGAGGCAGCGTTCACAGGAGGGACGGGTTCCGCTGCACTGGGCGCAAGATGCCGAATGTCAGGACGCATGAAATAGATTTCCGACTCGGCAAATGGACGAACCTTGGCCTTGCGCTCACGGCACTTTTTGCACGCTTGGGAAGTGCGCTGGTTTTTCACGGGTGTGGGAGATCGCAAGAAGACGCAAGCGCCTTCGGGACCGGGGAGAGTGCCGTACTCGTAATTGTGATAATTGTTCCCCCAAGGGACATTGTATGGGATTAAATTCCAGCAGTCGTCCAGCTCGTCCTGGGAGGACTGAGGAAAGGTTGGGCTGACCGGGGAAGATATGGTGTCGAAAGAGGAGATGGAAGGACAACGAGGACGGTCGATCTCTGGTGCGCGCTCGTGGTGTGGGGTGAGATCAAGAAGAGGGAGAGAGAGGTCGTGGGTAAACTCTGAGCAATAGTCCTCGACCTTGAGAGGGAGAGAGGGGATAGAAGCGGGGAGGGACATTGGTTCAGAGCGAGAGAGAGACAGGGGAGAGAGGACGGAATGGTGGGAGGGCACTAATATATGGAGGTGTAGTGATCGAGGCGGAAAGATTGGCTCGCAAATCTCTGGAGGGAGTTAGTCGGGTAGTCGACGCGAGATATCGAGTGTAAATGTTTCAAGTGAATCGATTTGGCAAGGCGCATCCGCTCTCTTTGTCGAATGAGAATTGTCCGTCAACTTGGTGTTTTTGCAAATCCCGTCATCATCAGGCGATTTGAAAACTCTAAGTCGTCCGTCACCTGTTGTCACGCTCAGCTTCTCACCCGATTTTTTATTTTTTATTTTTTATTTTTTATTTTTTATTTTTTTTAAACATGAAACCATCCGTGCCTGCCTAGGACGATGGATCGTGTAGGACAGCCAATAGGTATCTCTCCGCTAATCCATGAAACACATACCAGTTAGCCAATCCACGACAGAGAGAGAGAGAAAACGTTTGCGCACTGGGAGAAATCATCAGCTCATGTCTCTTGGTCCTGATCCTCAGAAATCGTATCTCATCCTACAGAGATATCAGTTTCTCCTCGTTCTCTCCACACGTCGCACGAGAACTCACCCCTTCGTTCTGCTCCCCACTGATCTCCTCCAGTCCACTCTGAACCCCATCCACGATTCTTTCGATCACCCCTGCGTATTTCTTGCCTTGGTCCCCCTCAAACACGACCCCCGAATGCTTGATTATGCTAACCGTCCCTCCTCGCGATAAGACCATATATCCCAGTACCGACCGGTGTCCGCTCAACATCGTCAGCGTCTGTTCGATCTCAGGCGGCGTAGTTGCATTGGCGTTTGACGCCCCCGTTGGGACGGAGATGAATGATGTGGAAGCTGTAGTCTGTTGCCGACGCCTCAGTCAGTGTCCAGCACTGCAACGCGTCCCACGACCCAATGCTGTTCATAGAGAGAGCGACTGACCATTCAGTGAGCGGTAGCGATCAACTGCTCAGGTTATGTAATCCCACGGTCCACAGAACACAGTTATTTCGATATGCACCAACCGTGTGGGAGCAAAAAAGGGGCAACCCACACCCAACTGTGACCGCTACCCTGCACTAGTCGCATCCCGCTTTGACGGGCCAGACGAAACTTGCCGAAAACGCCTACGCGCCGCCGCTCCATTTTTTTTCTCATCCCGAGGAACTCAGTCTAGCCTCAAAAACCCTGCCTGGGAATTCGCCTCGTCACACATCACTCCACACCGAGATGTGTACAGTGACCTTGTTGCGAAGCGTGGACATGAGAGTCACCCCACATGTTCTCCCTTGACAACAGCCCAACGTCTATGCCCCCCCCCCTGAGTACCATAATCGCTCATCGCGGCGCCTACGGAAGAAATCCGGGGTTATCCTCAACATGTGCCCTCTGCCAAAAAGTAGTCCCCAGGTCGCTTCTACCGGTCACTGCTGATCCATAATATCATCCTCGATGCTATATTCAATAATGGGGGAAACCCGTCGAAAAGTTTGGTAGAATCGACTTCAAGGAGATAAAGTTTAAGGAACTGCGCAGGGTTCGAGTTCCTGAGGGCCATTCGAACCCCCCGAGATAGGAACACGAAGCTCCATGAGTTGAATCCACGACGAACCCGAATCCATTATTCAGTATAATGCTTCGGGATACGGCGCAGTCGACCGTGGATTCGTTTATGCGGGGATATGGGATCCGCGGGGTTCTCCATAGCATACCGGAAACCGGTAACATCGTGCTATGGACAGTCTTCAATGTCCTCGAGAGTGACTAAACATCAGGCTATGCGCCGTTCACCTTTGAATGTGGAGGTACTCACCCATTAATACACCTGCAGGTCGTCCATTCAGCGGCAGGAACAGGGTAACCGGGGCGCAATCAATAGGCTTCAACAAGTTAAAACATACGGCAAAACATGCGGCTGATCCCTGGTGAATACAGGGCATCGCTCCGAAGGCTGGCTTTTTCCGTCCGTGCATTGCGAACCGCTTGCAGGGCCTCAACTCGTGATGCATCACGAGGACCCAGTTTTTATGTAAACTGGGTCAATGCACCCCGAATCATCATCGCCAATTTCCCGTGATCGTGGTCCCTCGATGCTGATCAGTGGTAGCGAGCTGTGTGCGTCTCAGGAAATGGGGCTAGTGATTGATCGTCTCAACGAGACGACAAGACATTCTGGCCATGGGGCAATGAAGGCGTAAAAAAATAGCCCGGGCTGTATAGCGATGAGTATTTTGGGTCGCAAGGCCATATGGAGCTATTCAATCCGGTTCGGAGGCCACAGTACGGCGAACCCGGTTACGAACGAAGAGCTTCAGCGAACGAAGAGCTCCCAGAGAGATTTTGTCGTCAGTTGCAGGATCGTGGTGGTTCAGGGATGGATTGCAAGTGAGGTGACGAGCTCCTCGCTCGATGCCGATCACTAGATCACTCCCTCGCTCCATTTAGAATCACCTAGGGGAACGCATCGCGCGACGGTCGCAAACTTTCGTTGGCCCAGTCCGACTTCCAAACCGCAGAATCGAGAGACGAAAAGAAGGGACGGCTGTGTCGCATCTTATTGGATACCATGAGCTCTCAAGGAGGACTGTCGCGCCGGAGGGTGGCTAACCAGTTGACTTCGTCTGCAACCCTCACCGATTCGAGTACGAACCAGGACTCGCGAAATGGCACCACGAACGCTTCACCCAACCACACCCAACCACAATCCCACTCTCACGCCGGCTCCGCTTTTCGGGGAGGAGGAGGAATCGCGTGTGATCCCAGAGATCTGGATATGAGCGAGGAGGATAGCAAGGGTGGCAAAATGCCGAGGCTGACGATCATGGAGGAGGTGTTGTTGCTAGGTTTGAAGGATAAGCAAGTATGTCCCGCCCATATTTTTTTTCCTTCCCTTCACTTCTCTCGGTGCGACATGGAGTAACGGCAGCTGAGCCCGCAGCAGTTTCCATGCACTCTTACGCTTCTTGTCCGACTGTTACGACCATCCTGATGTGTCACATGTGCTTCTTAGGGATACCTCTCATTCTGGAATGACAACATATCATATGCCCTGCGAGGGTGCATTCTCATAGAACTGGCGCTACGCCGCCGCATCGCGCTCGTCAAGGACCCCAATCGTCGGCGCCTACCCACATCCGAACGGTTGGTGGAGGTCTTGGATGACAGGATCACGGGCGAAACCATTCTAGACGAGGCACTCAAAATGATGAAAGCTCAGGAAGGTCCCGGTGGCGAGAGAATGTCGGTTGGTAGTTGGATAGATCTCATGAGCGGTAAGTCAGTCTCGATTTGCTTGCATCGTCAAGTCGTCAACTTTCCTAATCGGCATCCGCGTCGCGTCCCGTCACACTCCGCGTTCCGTCAGGGGAGACATGGAATCTCATGAAGATATCATTCCAGCTGAAACAGGTACGGGAGCGTTTGCTCAAGGGGTTAGTGGACAAAGGAGTGCTCCGAACGGAAAAACGAAACTTTCTCCTTTTCGATATGGCCACACACCCGGTGGCTGACGTGCGGACAAAAGACGGAATTGTGGACAGAGTCGTCAACTTGTTGACAGCGACAACTACGACGATCCCCGAACGAGCGCTCGATAAGGAGGGGACTCAATGTAGAGTGATGAGGGCGGTCTGTCTCGTCTGCGCGTCGTATGCAGCCAGTGTGCTGGACAACGCGTTTGGCAGGCTAACTTACGAAGACCGAGAGGCGGCCTTCTCAAGATGCGACGAAATCATGACAGAGTTCTCTGTGTGGCCATTGGGAACCGGTACCGGTTCTGAATCTACAAGTTCCCGGCGGGCGAGCAGGATCGCGGTTGGCGGAGGAAGCAGCGGTGTTACCGGGCGGGAAATCGTGATCGGACTGGTACAGGAAGTGAAGAAGGAGTCCGCTTCAGATTCCGAGGAAGACCTTGGGTTCGAGCTTATCTCTGGAGTCTTGGAGGTTTTGAGCAAGTTGGATTCTTTGCTGTGAGATACCTGTCTTCTCGTTTTTTTGTGTGTTTGTTTCGCAATCCCTGCCTCGACTTCGCGTATTGTTTTGTTCTCGTTTCTGTCGTTATCTAAGAGTTTGTTCTTTCCTCGAATCATCCCTTTTTGAAAGGACCATTAGAGAAGTTATTTTATCCACAGCAGGGGGTTAGCGACCTTTCTGTTCGGATGCTAGGAGGGAGAGAACCCTGAGCCTTGTTCCCTAACTTTCACAAAGGAGATTGCAAATACGGAAACTTTCTCACGAACTAACCAAATCCCGGCGGAAGTGCGACAGCGCGAGGCGGAAGATTCAGTTTTCCGAATTCAGTGAAAAGCTTGTGTCTCCAGAAAAACTGCACGTAAGAGTACGCACGTATGTTTATACCCTGTTATACATACCCAGATGTGCCAATTGTTCCGCCCATGGTGTATTCACTTCTCATGACGCCCGTGACAGTGACGAAGGAACCCCCCCCTCCCCCAAACCCTTTTCGGAATGAAAAGAGTCCGAGCGAACGCCACATAGGCCGCCGGTCCATGATCCAACCACAACATGAGAAAACAGGAAAAAAAATAGATGGAACAGAAGGGGAAAAGAGAGTTCCCGGCTTCTCTGTCACACCACCCTCACAACAGACACCAAATCCGCCAACCGTTCTAGCACAGTGAGATCGATCGTATAGCACTGCGCCAACTTGAGGTATTCGATCGTCCTCGTGTCATTCGAGCCGAGTCTGGATTGGACGAGTCGGATAAGTTCATGACCCGTGACGTCCCTGCAGTTCTGGAGGCAGAGAGCTTGGAGTTTCGGTGTGATCTTTTCGGCAGCGCTCTGTCCCAGGGTCAGAGCGTCAAACAATTTGGTCCCGATGCAACCGGAGGGTGGTGACGACAAGGCGAGCGCAGTGAGCTCGGGTAAGTTGCGAAGGGCCCTGACGAATGGGAAAAGTGATGCCTCGTCTACGTTACACGCCCGGAGATCGAGATATCGGAGGGAAGGTAAGCGCGGTGGAGATATTGATGCGACGTGTTGCAGCCATTGGACACCGGTATCGTCTAGCGTGTTGGACATTTGCACGCGTAAACGCCCGAGATTGGGGAAGTACGTCGATTCGAGGAAGAGGGAGAGGGCAGTGGAGTCGATGAGATTACAGATCAGGTACTTGAGTGAAGGTACGACCGTCAGGGTCGGACTCGCGAGAAGCATACGCTCATCGTCCAACTGAATACTCGCGGACTGAATACACAGCTCTGTCAACATCGGGAGCGCGGCCAATCGGGCAAGGAGGTCCGTCAACGGGATACTGATGCGGTTGGATGCGTGGGAGGCATAGCGTTGGTCTTGTACGAGGTGCAAAGTGGTCAGCCGGCTGAAATCCCCAGACACCTCTCCGATTGTTTTGAGTGGGACTTGTTCCAAAACCACAGTCCGGAGCCGCGGACAGGGGGAGGACAACAAGGGGAGCGGTGACGGATCATCGTCATCGCTGGGATCGGCACGGATGTATAATCGCTCGAGGGAAGGTCCGAGACCCTGGCTGTGGTCCCGCACGAGAACTATGGCTTCTTCCCAATCCATAAATGACATTCGGAAGGAGAAACACCGGTGCAGGTGAGGTTCTAGTAGGACCATTACGTCCAGGAGGTCAACAATGCTGTCCAGGAATCGACAGTCAACATCCACGAGGAATTTGCACGTCTGTGAGCGCTGGAGATGGGTTCTGGCCTTTCGGAGGAATTGGTCAGACGTTCCATACCCGAAGGTCTGGTCGAGGGTGATGTATGTCCACAAAATCGGGGTGTCCAATACGAGCTTTCTCCACGATCGCGAGACGAGGGATAGGGTTTGAGGTAGATGATTGGATTCGTGAGTCCCGAGTTCGAAGGTTCGGCTAAGAATTTCCGGAGGTAGCCGCCAGATGAGGGATTGGTTCGCAAGGATTTTAGAGCGTCTGTGCTTGAGACGCGCTATCTCTGCCTCGAGGTCGGCCACCGTCTTGTCGATTTCAATAATTTCGAGAGGGGTCCCACGCGGGTCGCTTGACGCCCGTCAGCCTACCCACGGGCATCGTGAAGGGGAGATGCAAAACGTACATATGTGTAAGGATGTTGACTTGCTCGAGGGACGCCGGGGAGCATAGGTCATCCCAAGAGGCCATGTCCTCGAAGACAGTGAGATTATCCGCCACGATCATCTTCGGAGTGTGCGGGGAGAGAGAGACAGAGGGAAGGAGGGGTAAGGCGGACAATCATGCGCTGGAGAGCTGAGTCTGATGTATCTGATCCCCAGTATTCACGGGAGCAACCTCAGTGTCGGAATCATCATCTGCCCGTGTTCATCCAGCACGCCACAACCTACCCCGTCCTCATGAGTTAACTTTAGAGCCTGCGGACTCCTGACTGGTGGGAAAACCCTTCAACCGTGGGTCTCCGACCGATATGGCCGGAAGTGAAGAACAAATATGCGTGGGAGCCCGATTGGTTTTTGGCGATCGTTTTGCATTTGTTATAAGCCACTTTACTTCTCCCCAAGAGTGCAAGGATTTTGTTTAGCCTGGGGGTTCTGTTACGATCTGCCATATTCGTACCCTTCTCTCCCACCACGGTAGTGTGCGAAAACCTAATATCTTGTTGGTGGGTTGAAAACCCGAAGGTGGGGGAGATACCATGATGCCATGACCGAGGACCCCTTGAAAACATCCGAAAGAACATCGTCGATCCCCCAGCTTTTCAAATTTCAGTCACGAGTGCCGTGGGGTTGGCGGAGCGAAAGGAGACATCCTGGCATCGTGACTTCGCACGCGAAACTGTAAGCGAGGATCGCAACCAGATCGCCAAACCCAAAATTCAAAACAGGGGGTGGTGTTCCGCGAGCTGAGCTGTACCGATTTGAGCCATCAGCGAACAAAATCTGAGCTCGGTTGCTGGGAAGTCCCAGATGCTCGCATGGCATAATTCTCGAACTACTCGCGCGTGGGATAAACGAGTCTTCGTCCCAAGCCCAACATTTCTCGCCTCTTCTCAGTGGAAATACCTGTTGACGGCTTTGCCAAATCTTGAGCTTGGCAACCCCGGTAATCCGAGCTGGGATCGATCTGAACCGGCTCACGGCAACACTAGGTCGATACGGACAAATCCTCCTTCTGTCGGAGTCGGGGGGCGAGGGGCAATGCACCGTGAGAGCATCCTCGCAATGGCTGATCCACGCCTCGGGACCATGTGAAAGACGGTTTCTGATCCTACATTTCTTCCAGTCCGGGACCGTGAAACAGTGGATGTATCCTACAATCGAGGCCGCAGCACCAGTGTTACGGGGAAGATTCGGTATCTCTCCAAGCGTCATGATCAGAAGACAGAAGTTTTCCAAATGTCCTCATCGGTCTCTGGGGGAAAGAATCTTTGGGCCCAGGAATCCTTTCCGTGTGCCCTCCTCCACAGGTATCCATCTACAAGTTGTACTTCCCTCAACTGCGGACAATACTTGTTCCAAGGCAAAATAAGCGTCTTGAGCATCGCTTCATTCGTCCAATCATCCTCCCACCCATCATCCGTGATAACTGGTAGCTTCCCGTTTGTCTCGAATAACTGGAACGTGTGCAGTCGCCCCATGTCGGTTAACACGTGCGGGCCCAAGCTCACGATGAAATTCTAGAGAAATCTGTCAATGACGATCCACCGCCGGATCAACACTTCGTCACCTACATCGTCAGGTCCTGGTCCGGTGTATTCAATCCTGATCCTCAAGACATTCGGGAATACCGAGCACGCAGCAAGCACGACCTCGTCATCCCACGGCGTCGTGATCTGAAGCGACAATACCTCCAGCTGCTCGAAATCATCCGCAAATTTTTGAGCGTTCAACAAGAACACCGACTTGTCATCGATAAAGTGGATCGCCCTCAGGTTCCGCGCGACAGTCAATGGCGGGAAATTGAACGAAGCGATTGGTCCACTGAACTCCCTGAGGTGTTTGGTGTTGAAGTATTGTGCCTGGATGAGCTGTATCTGGAAGTTCGCGTCGGAGAACGCGAAGCAGGTCGAAATGCTCTCGATCTTCGGAGTTCCCGTGAGGAAGAGAGATATGCTGAGCATCAACGACGCATTCTCGTGGACCCTTCTGGCGGCGGGACCCAAACCGGCGAGTCTGCAATCATTCTTGGTCATTCTGGGACGGTGGAGGAAGAGTCGCCTTAGGTTCGGTGGGACTGGGGGAGCAGTTGGACGGGTAAACAGCGCAAAAATGCGTGCGGTAGTGTCGATGTGGAGCGTTTCGAGTGATTGAGCCGCGGCGAGACCAAAAACCTCGGTAGGGTTCAGGTTAACGAGCTCCTGGTCGGGCTGGTGGAGTAGATCGGTCACATAATACAGACTCCTCAACGTGAGTTCCGTGATCGGCAAGACGGTATGATCCACGTCCGTGTCCGAGACTGTCGGGGGTAACGCGCACATCTCCAAATGAAGTTTTCGGAGATTCGGGAACCGATGGAGGAGAGGGTGGATTGTGTCTGGGAGGACGGTGCTGGTGAACGTCAGCTCTCGTAAGCTGACGAGCACCTGTGTGAAATCCAACATGGATTCGTATAACGGGGCGCTTGCGAACAGAGGGATCCTAAAGTCGTACGCGGTATCGCCGCTCTCGAGAACAGCGAGTGAAGTAAAGTCCCTTCGTTCCATCTGAGTTGTAGGTGTCCATCGTCCCCTTCGAGCGGGGATGACCCTTCCGTCTTCCTCCACGATCGCGCTTTGCCCGTTCATGGACATCCGGGACACCCCAATCGTGAGGGACCTCGGCAGGACCAAGCTCTCCTCATTCAGCCCCCGGACTCGCCGGAGAAAGCCAAGGCAGTGAACGAGCGATATGGGATTCTTCCAAACGACGTGTCGATACAGGATCTTGATCGTGAGGTCGTAGAAAGTCTTGCAAATCCGGACGATTACGCTGAGGTTGTGGCGATCAAGAACGTCCGTATTGTCCTCGAAGATGCGCAGCCACAGTTCGTTTGGTAGCTGTGTGTTAACAATCATTGCAAGGAAGGTTCTGGTTGTGTGTAGCGAGTGAGGTAGGCGAGGGAAGGGGGGACAATGTGGCCGGAAATCAAGATCTTTGCGAAGTGTTGGAATACATTTCCCACGATTCCCCCCCATCCACCAGCCCTCAACCTCAATCTTGCCTCCTGATCCAGAGTCTGCATTTTTATTATAAAACGCACAATACGACAGCGAAAGCGAGGAGCGGGTCATGGTATGTCCCAAAAAATGAGTGTGTGAGTGTGCAAAAAATCTAAAAGAGATCATATGCTTGCAAACGCGACATGGGGAATATCCATCCAAAAAACAAATGGTACAACGTGAAGAAACGTGGAAATGAAGAAAGGAGAGGGGGAAATCGCCACAGAGACCTATGCACAGTATTGGGATTATAAAGGAGAAAACATGAGTGAATGGCGCGATGGGGAAGGGAACGGGAAAGGAGCAGGGCGAAAAAAAAAGGAAACACCAACGAGAGACGGTCCGGGCCATATTGCGGCGTCCGGGAAACAAATGAAAAGTAACCTCAAAAATCTGACCCCACGGCGTCAACAACATACAACACCTGCTGAGGCCGCACAAACAACCCCCTGGTCTCCAAACTTGACGAATCCGATGGAGCCGGACTCGCGCTCCTCATTCTCATTCTCTTCGTCCTCGAGTCGAAACCAAAGTGATCTGCGTCCCGCTTGACGCCCTTTCCACTGTGCATGCTCGTCCAAGAGGAGGACATGTCCGTTCTCCTCCGCCTCAAACGCTCATCGCCATAATCCCAATCACCGGCTGCACCTTGATTGTTGTTTGCGAGATCGAAATATTTGATCCCACCCCACGTCCCATCGTGCCACTTCCTGTCATCCGTCCCTCCACTCGCCCAAGAGTCGTTCATAGGAACCTCCACACCAACCCACGGTCCCGACTCGCCCTCAATCTCCCCGATGTACCTCGCAAACGCTCTGAACCTCGCCCTCTTCGAAGAGATGATACAGGGTATACCAATTTCGATCGTCGCTCCCTTCGGCTGAGGCGTACGTGGTCGTTCAGGTTCGGGCTCGTCGGTCTGAACAGGTACGGCCGGGTTTGTAGCTGCTGACGTGGTCGTAGTCGAATCTCCCATTTCAACATCCTCTGTCACAGACTGTCTGATAGTGTCCGTCGATCCTTTCCGCTGAGGTGTCAATGGCCTCACCACATCCGCCGCGGACGTCTTGGGTGTGACCTTCCCCTTTCCTTTGACGGTAGTGGAAGGTGAGGGTGCACTGTCGACCCTCGTCCTGGTGGAAACCACAGAAGCTGTCGACTTGCGGTTCGCAGGAGTCGTCGGCGTAACCTTCCTGGTGTTAACTGGTTTCTTGGGGGGCGGCGCAGGCGGAGTGGAAGTCGTGGAGGTAGTTGACCGGGTTGACGGGGTGGGAGATGTTTTGCGCGTTTTAGGGGTTGGGGAAGTATCTAGTATCGACGAAGTAGTGGTTGTCCGCCTTGACCTCACGGAAAAGTTCGACGCAGCCGATGCTCTACGCGCACGAACAGAGGATTTCGATGGACTGGCAGGAGAGGTGACACCGAGCGAGGTCTTGGCTGTCTTCGCGCTGGTTGTTGAGGTATTTGATATAGTTGAGACGGTCCTAGTCCTCTTTGTGGATTGGACGGTCGAATTACTGTTGCTCGCCGACGAAGCGCCATCAGATGCTGTTTTGAACGACGTAGATGCTTCGCTCCTCGTCGAAACACGAGATTGCGGTCTCGAAGCAGAATCTGTGGGGCTGAGTCCTGGAGGATTGGTCTTGGCGTTGGTGTTCGACGAGGTTGGCACCTTCCGGAGCGTAGGGGTACGAGACCTGACAGAGGCAGCTGAAGACTTGGCACGGTCTGCAGGACTCCTCGATACGTTACTCCGTGCGGCCCTACCCTCCGTCGGTGTCTTACGGCTATCCTGATCTGCTGAGAGCAAGGAGGACCGGGATAGAGAAAGTACCGAGGATGATCCAGGGGTGAGTTTCGAGTCGGGGCGCAAGCTTGGACTCAGCACCCTATTCCTGGGCACGCCGTTCGTGGTCGTCTTGGAAGCAGTAGAAAGAGTGCTCCGAGCCACAGAGCGAACAGAGCTCGCAGAAGAGGAAACTCGTTCGCGTTTTGTGGGGGTCTCTTGAAGTTGAGAGACCCTCCCCTTCCCAGCGCCCGTGCGCACGGAATGCATAGAACCGCTGTCAGGTTCTTCGAAGATAGTTCTCCTGTTGATGATCATTGATTTGTGTGGTGAGTGTTCTGGCATCTCGGGATTGAGCAGTTCGTCGATGGAAATGTCGATTTCTAAGGCCGTGTTAGGGTATTCCCAATAATGTAGAACAGGCAATGGCTTACCATGGCTCAACTCCTTCAATGACCAACCCTCGAGTTTGTCAAACCCACCCGCCTGCTTGACGTTGACACATCGCCGTCTTAACCACTTCACGACGTCAACACGGGCCTGCTCTGTCTGAATCCTCAAATGAGAGGTAGCGGAGAGCATCGTCCGTTCACTCTCTGTCGGATGTGGCCTCAGGAGGATGGATGAAACCAATGTCTACGATAGTTCGTGAGATCAAGTTTACCGAGGTTGGTCGAATCACTCACCTGATAGACAAGTGGAGCGTTTGTCTCGTTCAGCCCCCTCTTAACGGAGTCCATAACCCATTCGACCTTGTCGGCATCATCGAACCTAGCCCCATCCCCGGCCATGAACTCTACCCACTCCGGCTGTTCGAAGCATTCGTCCGCCTGGTTACATAACACCTCATCAATCGTCTTCCTTGCAGACATTACCAGCTCTCTAACGCCGTCTGACCATAAGTCCGAGATGTTACTGAGTTTCCTCAGAGCTTGATGTGTCGCGAAGAGGAGGGGGAAGATATTAATGGGAGTCGTACGCTTCGCCAAACCCTTGACAAGCTGGAGTTTAATCTTTTCGGGGAGTTTGGAGAACTCGGAGGTACACCACCCTTCACCGTAAATGCCGACTAGCGCCCGTCTCGCCCCCCTCTCGAGGTGTTGATTCTTCACATCGTCTGCGATGGCGAACTCTAACGCCCGCGGAGCTCGGCGAGCGCACTGCCGACACCTGCACCCACCCGAGCCCCATTTCCCCCCAGTGATGCGTTCGTATTCAGAAAATTCGAGAAACGCGTGGTATAACCCGTGCATCATCTCTTGCACGACCCTTGCCTGAATCTCGTCATATAATGACTGAATGGACAAGAACGTGGCAGACTTCATTATGTGGAATGCCGTGTCGAGGTCGTATGTCCTGTGGGAAAAAACCAACGTGCCGGTGTATATGTAACCCAACGTGAAGTGCAACGAGGCCGGGGTGAAGGGTGGGGAGGGCAAGGTGATGGTCAGCGGTTCTTCCTCCCCCGACCCAGAGGCCGATTTGGCGATCGCGTTCGCGGTCTTGCCCCAGCCCCTTAGGGAGGTGTGAAAGTACGGAGATCGCGTGACGAGCATGAATCGGTGAGAGGAGAAGATGGCGGTTGCGCTTTCGTGATTCGTGGAGGAGAAGCTGCCAGTCAGAGAAATCTTGATATCTGAGTAAAGGCGAGACCTCCACATGAAGACAAGGTCTTTCCGAAGCTTGTCCAGCCTGGTTTCATCTTCATCTCCCTCCCTCGATTCTGGTGACTGGTCGAAGAGGAATTCGAACGCTTGGCTGAGACCCCGGGCGGTATAGAGGTACTCGAGTTCGTTGGGAAAAATTACGGGGTTCGATATGGGTAGGCGCAGGAGGCCGTGGTGGTTAGCGGATGGGGAGTGCGATTGGCCGGGGAACGGAGAAGGGGATCGAGATTGGTTTGGATAGTCGACGCCGAGGCTCAAGTTGAGCGATAACGCGCCCTGAGCGCCCATAATGCTGGGTGCTGCTGAGTAGGGAGTCGGAGAACCGATGGGTGGGGGACGAAATTGGAAGTATTTCGCTTGCCATGACGGAGGAGCACGAGCATACACGATAGCTTGTAGGACACAGTAAAAACCCACGTTTTAGATGAAGATATAAGGCACCTCAGACGTACCCTTGTGCCCCCAAACCTCCGCCGGGCCTTTTGTATCATCATCGTCCTCATCCCGCTCCCAGAGGATATCGGGAAAACGATCCTTGGCCTGTTCGAAGAGGGCATGAAGATCGCTCTGCCACGTCTCCTCCGAAAGTTGTACGGCGGCGAGGAGGGCCGGCGGGGTCGACAGCGTGCTCATTAGGGCTGGTGTCGGACCCGGCACGGATAGACGGTGAGCGGTGGTGACGACAATGTGTCTTTTCGCAGAGAGATGACAAGAGGCGGAGTTTGAACACGCTTGACCTCGAACGGTGCGGTAGACGCAATGCCTCCAGCGTAATAGTTCATTTAATTTCGCGTCCTTGTGAAACAACGAAGATCTCTGACTACGGATTGTACACAGGAGGGAGAAGATAACCGTTCATTCAAAGTCGATTACCTGTGCAGATGTCGAGCTGCGGGGCGAGGTCACGATCGGTCAAGGTGAGAGAAGCGATGAATTGCGTTTACGATTAGGATGTTTGTTTGACCGGCGCAGGCACTGTTGTCCATCCAAAGGTTGTCATCTTCGGACACACGGGGCCAGTCGTGATAGGGAGCAACTGCATCATCGAAGAGGGAACGGTCATAATCAACCGGTAGCGATCCGACTCGTGTACACACGAACCTGCAACCCTTCTGATCACTGAACGCTGATGCAGACGCAAAGAGGTTATGCGCATTGGGGATAACAACTTATTCGAGATTGGCTGCCGTGAGTGTCGGCGTTCCCGGGTTTCCACGGGCCATTACCGACGGAGTGGCTGTCCAAATTTATAGGGGTTGAGTCGCCTAGCATTGGGGACTGGAACACGATTGGCGTGAGGGCCCGAGTCCACCATACGCTGCGGATATCGTCCCATTGTGTGATCGGGGCTGGGTGCGTGGTTGCACCGGTTGAGGATGAAGTACTGGGTGAATACACCGTAGTATATGGGCCTGCGGGGGAGAGACGGACCTGGAGCGGGCGGGGACGCGTGCAAGAGGATGACTTGAGACGGAAACACTGGGAGTATTTGAAGGAGATGATCCCAAAGTTTAACAGAATGCACGACGATGTCAAACTATAACAGTCCTCCTCATTTTGACGACCCGCTTATTGCCCCCAGACCACACAAGCTCATCCCGGACTTGCCGGCCAATGTATGCCCTATATAAAGCTAGAAAACTAATTCTCATCTCTAATTCAAACTTACAACAGATGGCACAGAATCTGGACGATTACGCCGCTCACTATGGCTCCCCGCAACAGTACCAACCAGCTGAACCAGGCTTCATGGTCCCTGGCACAGTCCCTAACGTGACTGTTAACAGACCGGGGTCTGCCCACCTCTCACCAACGGGCCCAGATTGGTCCCCTTGGACTCCGATGCTCCAGCCAGCGCACAGTTTCAACTCATCATACCCTTCGCTTCCATCTCTATCCACCAATTTGCCCTACCAGCCCCCGCAAAACCTCCGCGACCTATCACCTACTAATGCATCCCTCACCGCGCCGTTACCCACCATCCAAACGTTGACGGGCGCTATCCCGTCGATGCAAGACCCATCATTCGATCCCACCAGAAAGGTTGTTTGGTGTAGAGATATCTTTTTCCTGGTAGATCGTCTCAATCAATCCGCCCCCGAATCTCCTACCGGTCCAGTACACATCGAAGACCCTCAATTACTGAGGTTGACGCAAATCGCGGTCCCTACAATTCTCGCCATCGCCTCCCCTCAGCCTCCGCAAAATCCGACCCCGCCACATGTCGCCGAGGCTATCTACCTCCGCGCAACTTTGGAGTCATCCGGCGCTTTCCCTGAAGACATCCCGTTTAACCCTCGTGTCGCCTTCAGGGACTACGAGCAAGCGGCCAGGGCTGGGTACGCTCAGGCTTGGTTCAGGCTTGGCCGCGATTACGAGGGCTTCGGGGATGATAAACACGCTCGGACATGTTTTGAGCGCGGGGTGAAGGCAGGAGTTGAGAGCTGCCTCTATGTACGCGTTTTACATTCCCATGCCATCAGGTTACTCACGAACAACCTGACAGAGGATGGGCATGGCGCACCTGCTGGGTCAACTAGGATTGCCGCCTCGACCAGATATTGCACTTCCGCTCCTACAACGCGCAGCTACTCTGGCTACGATCCAAGTGGCTCAGCCCGCCTATGTATATGGTCTCTTGCTTCTCGGCGAGTTCTCACAAGCGGTTATTCCCCCACATTTCTTTGCCGCCGTTCTCCCTCCCGGAGTTTCTCCTCAGCTCGAGGCTCGCAAACACCTCGAACGTGCAGCCTATCTGAATTTCTCTCCTGCCCAATACAAACTCGGCCATGCTTACGAATTTGCCGAGTCTCCGTTCCCCTTTGATGCTTTGCTCAGCGTTCAATATTATTCGCTGGCAAGCCAGCAGGGAGAGATCGAAGCCGACATGGCGCTGAGCAAGTGGTTCCTGTGTGGTGCTGAAGGCGCATTTGATAAAGACGAGTCCCTTGCATATACCTTTGCGGAAAAGGCTGCACGGAAGGGCCTGGCCAGTGCAGAATTTGCATTGGGGTACTATTGCGAAGTCGGAGTCGGGGGGCCGAAGGACATTGATGCCGCCCGGAGGTGGTACCAAAGGGTAACCTTAATCACGCTCCTTAATTGGCCGATGCTTAAATAATTGTTTCGATTAGGCCATGCAACACGGAAACCCTGACGCGCAAGAAAGGCTCACAGTCCTCTCGCAGCCGGATCCTAATTCCTTGTCACGACAACAGCACGAAGTCCTGGCTGAGACGACGTTGGTTCGGAAGCGTACGCAGGCTAAACAACGTTCCGACGCAACTGGACAACGTCCCGCTGGTCGGCCTGACGGGAACAAAATCATGGAGAACGTTAGGAAGGGTTCACTGATGATGCCTGCCGCGCCAGGGAACCACCATCCTCCACCAATGCCTTCTATGCCTTCTATGCCTTCCATGCCTTCCATGCCTCCCATGCCGCAATCACAACAACCCCAACAACAACAACAACAGCAGCAGCAGCAGCAGCAGCAGCAGCAGCAACAGCAACCCCCTCAACCACAGCAACAGCAACATCCCTCTCAACAACAACAACCCAAGCCCCAGAAGCGTCAAAGTACAGCACCCACGCCCCAGCCGGTCTCACAATCTCCGCCACAATCCGCGTATCCACCAGGCCAACGCCCGTTGCCGGGTGGTTTCAAGCCATTTGGGAGCGGTCCAAGGTACACTCTGACGGATCCTGGCGCGCGGCCGAACTCTGCTGGTGGACCAAGTTCGGTGCCACCTAAGAAGGTGGAATCTCCGGAACCTGGAAGGAAGCCCACGCTCCAGCAGAACAAACCTCCTGTTCAACAACCAAGCCAACAAAGTCCCGAACAGGGATCCTCACCTAAACCACAACCATCATATAGTCCCCAACCGATCATCAGTACACTACCTCCGCCTGGGACTGGGTTCGACCAGGGTCCGCACAATCAGAAGCCGTACAAGGGTGCGCAGACTTTCCAGGAGATGGGAATTGCAACTGCCAAGGTAGAGGATAAGGATTGTGTGATTATGTGAGGGATGTATCCACGGAGCCACTCTCGTTTATACTAGAAGTTTTCATCTTACGCTAGGGAAACAGCAGTCTCCGGTGCCTTGTGTATCTCCGCCTCTTGGACCCGTTGATTTATTCCAATTTGACTACATTATCCTCCCTTCTTTGTGGTAAAGCGTGAACACGTCATGATAAGACTAGATATCTGAAGCGCCGGATTGATTTCACCGCCCTTGTTACTTTGGAACACGCCCCTCCGTTCGAACGACCACCGATTTGAACGAGGCTCTGGTTTAGATGACCGGATTGAAGCAACAGGAGTTCCCGAAGACGCACCGGGCGGTGAGATGGCACCCTCCTAGCTACGATGTCCGGGTGGAGGATGTCCCGTTTCCAAAGTAGGCGATTCCCACTGGGTATCCCAAAACGATCACGGAACTCACTCCTCTTTGAACCCCGCAGGATTGAGCACCCCGACGATGCGATTGTGAAGATTACAGTGCGTTTTTCCTCCGGGATGTTCTCTGCTGACGGTGAATGATATCTGGTGTGCGTCGAAACTAGCTTGCGGGGTTGTGCGGAAGTGATCTCCACATTTACAGAGGACACGACGTTGTCACAAAAGTGTACGTCTCAATCTGATTAGGGATATTGGAAGCGTACCAATGGCGGTATTGTACTTTGATAGGCACACATCCGGGCATGAGTTTGTTGGTGAAGTTGTCATTCTCGGCTCAAGTTTCCTCTCTGTGAATGGGGACGAAGCTCCGTTGGCCGGCCGACCCATGCTATACTCGACCCTCAAAGTAGGGGACAGAGTCGTTTCACCCTTCACGGTTTCGTGTGGGGAGTGTCGGTACGTCCTCGCCTTCGCGCCTCCAAACCGTCTCTAACGCCTGGTCTCACTAGGCCTTGCCGACAGGGGTTTAGCTCTCGTTGTGCCCGCTCCCTCCTGTTTGGTTCCCCCGCTTTGGAAGGTGGACAAGCTCAATACATTCGAGTGCCCTACGCTGGTGGAACCCTCTTCCGCTTGGATGATATCGAGTTAGACCCTACCACCGGTTCCGGTCTCACGGCTCTTGCTGATAGCTCCCTTCTCCTCCTTGCGGATATTCTACCCACCGGGTATTTCGCTGCCCTCCAGCTCTTACAGCACCCAAAACTGTTGCCATTATTGAGCGGGAATCCGTACCCTTGCCCAACCCTCGCACCTAATCCAGCTGGAGAGTCGAGAACCGTGCCAAGTGATCCGTTGACCATCGCGTTGATTGGCTTGGGTCCTGTGGGGATCGTAAGTGTTACCTTCCCTTATGTATCCCAAAAATGATTCACCGAATTCTGATTCCATATCACAGTGCGCTTCCGTTAGTCTCTTGGACATCCTCTGGAAGAACGGAATCACATACAACATCATCGCCGTCGATCCGCATGAACAGAGGCGGGAACTTATCAAGGCGATCTACACCAAACTTCTCGAAGCCACACCTACATTTAGTAGTGCTCGATCGACCTTCAGCGCCGTTGATATCGAGAGGGCAAAGAAGGAAACGTTCTCAGCCGATAATGTTGGCTTTGATGGCGTCATAGAGGTGAGTTGAATTCTGCGCAAGCACTGGTTGGGACCACCCTTGGTAAATCACGTTACAGGCTGTGGGGAACTCTTCCGCGATTTCGCTCGCTTTTGATCTCGTGCGCCCGTTCGGTGTCATAACATCCGTCGGGGTGCACCAAGACCACCCTCTTCCTATGTCCGGTCGAGCGTTATACGGAAAGAACGTATCGATTGACTTTGGACGTTGCCCCGTTCGGTCATTCTTTCCCCTCGTACTCAATTTACTGGTCAGACGACAAGACGTCTTCGGCGAAGTAGGCACGGAGACGAGTCTTGTTGATAGGATTGTCGGGTTCGATGAGGCTAAAACGTCTTACGACCTGTTCGATAAAGCGAAGTGCGGAAAGGTGCTGTTCGACCCGTGGAAGTGATCCCGCAACGCCAAGAATCGAGATGGGGGAAAAGTATCACGCTTCAGTTTTGTAACACACGTATATATTCTATATACAAAAAGGAAGAATGGTCATGGTGGCTACTCATGTGCATGGATTGGCCGACACGCGGATATCTTGCTACAACACAACAAAAAGAGAAAATAAGATTCTGGAGCATGGATATTGCTTTTAGGTGCAGATATGAGGGGTGGAAAAAAATCTGGCCCAAAATCCTTTGAATCGACAATGCAGTGGCCCGATGTCGCGAATTTGCGCCAAGGACCGCTCGGTCACTGTAATGAAGAATCTGCAAGACCCCGTTGAGGCCACGTTGAGAATGAAAAATGGGTGTCGTCGACCTCCCTCTGCGGAGTCACGCTAGATACCCGAAAACCGTGTTAGAACGACAGTTGTGCTCGACACATTTGACTCTGTATGGCACATAGCTAAATGTTACGACTAGCTACTGTATTCGTCTTGGGTTTTTAGGGGTACTGTGTTGTCCGGTGGATGAGTTTGTGGGACCTTTACATGTGCCGTTACACAATAGTATCACTAAATCTCCACTAGGAAAAAATGGCTGCGGTAAATAGGATCGTAACGGCGCAGGGCGCCGGTCCCCGACTCCGCCTGCGTCGCGGTTTTTGAATAGTTTATCACAAACTGACACAATCAATTGACACAAGCTAGTATTGTACTGACAATGTACATTGTTCCGGACGCGAGCAAACACTTATCACTTATGGAAAAAACCCAGAGGTCGTCATTGATATCGCCCTTGAAAGCAACTCGCTTGGACGAGAGCTTGGGCGAAGTTGACCTGCCAAGGGAATAAAAACGTTTCACGGCCTTTGTAAGGTCCACCTAGTCGATATCATCATCAACGACCTGGACGCGATCGAATATGAATAGCAAGGATGACACCCGAAGCATCGTACGTTCCTCGGAGATTTCCAATCCATCGGGATCCAGTATAAGCCCGTTCAAAAGTGCGAACCCGTGAGCTGAAACTCGTCGTCAGAAAATGGGGAGTCACAGTCATTGTGGAGAATTGACAGATAGGCCGGGATGCCTTCATTCACATTCAGTACAACGTCGTGCATCTCGACGGCATGTCGCCGTGTTGAACACACACAACAAACTTGGGCCATTGTCCATTAACATTGGCTACCCTCATAGTATGCATTTAGGCACTCACATACAACGTCTTTTGGAACTGCTTGGGCCAAGACCGAATAGA
>Ga0307515_10004035_pt1 | contig 30644 bp, 25 predicted proteins | sample 17_EM_MG_FD_194513 | JGI IMG/M metagenome (GOLD analysis project Ga0307515, IMG submission 194513) | Populus trichocarpa ectomycorrhiza microbial communities from riparian zone in the Pacific Northwest, United States - 17_EM | ecosystem: Host-associated > Plants > Roots > Unclassified | place...
CTCTATTGCAAAGCCGAGAAGTGTCAATTCGGAGTTTCGGAAGTCGGCTTCCTGGGGTTTGTTATCACTCCCGATGGAGTCGGCATGGAATCGGACCGGATCTCCACAATCGAGGACTGGCCGACACGGAAGTCAGTTAGAGATGTTCAGGTGCTTCTCGGATTCACAAACTTCTACCGAAGATTCATCCGGAAATATGCCAAGGTGACCCTTCCACTGACGGAATTACTAAAGAAGACAGAGGCAAGTCCGAGAGGCAAGAAAGGGGCACATACAGCCAAATGGGAATGGACGCGGCAAGCCGAATTGGCGTTCCGGAAGCTGAAAAGGACCTTCACCGAGGCACCGATCCTCCAACATTTCGATCCGGCCAAGCCGATCATTCTCCAAATGGACGCGAGTGGATTCGCGATTGCGGGCATTCTCAATCCGTACGATGGTTTCGGGGTTCTCAGGCCGGTCAATTTCTACTCCCGGAAGTGCTCTTCAGCCGAACAGAATTACGACACTTATGATTGTGAGCTATTGGCCATCGTGGAAACACTAAAACAGTGGCGACACTACCTCGAGGGTGCCAATCACAAGGTTTTAATTCGGTGTGACCACAAGAATCTCGAATACTTCCAGACATCCAAAGTGCTCTCCAGAAGACAAGCCAGGTGGTCGGAAACTCTCTCGGCTTACGACTTTGTCATCGAGCACCTGCAAGGTAGCAAGAACCCGGCCGATGGTCTGTCCAGACGGCCCGACTACGAGATCGGCTACGAAAGGCCTGTGGCACGACTATTGGCAACCGTCTCAGTGGAACCATACGACGACCTCATGCCAGCAATCATCGCAGCCCAGGCTTCCGACCCTTTGGCTGCCGACGTCTCAGCGAAGCTAGCCGACAGGCCAGTTGCAGATGGCACAGACACTGCGGAAGAGGAAAGCCAATGGAAAGTCGTCGCGGGAGTCTTGACTTACGAATGGAGGATATACATTCCAGCGGTCGATTCTCTACGCGGAAAAGTGATAAGTCTATTTCATGACAACCCCGAGTCCGGTCATTTTGGAGCTCTTAAGACTACTGAGCTGGTATCTAGGGATTTCTATTGGCCAGTAATGGACTCGCATGTACGTAAGTATGTCAGCGGCTGCGAAGTATGCCACAGAATCAAAGCACCTCAGCACGCCAGGCACGGGATCAACATGCCCTTTGAGATACCATCACGGCCATGGGAAGGCGTCACGATGGACTTCATCACTGACTTGCCAGAGTCAACGGCATCAGGCTACACAGGGATTCTTGTTATCGTGGACCGACTGACAAAGATGGCCATGTACTTACCATGCCGGAAGGATATCAACTCGCCGGAATTTGCCCGGCTCTTCTTTGAACACGTCATTTGCAAGCGCAGCGTCCCGGACAACATAGTTACAGATTGCAGCACCCAGTTTACAAGCCGATTGTGGACCCGGGTATGTTCTCACTTGAGTACTGACCATCGGCTCTCGACAGCCTTCCATCCACAGCCTGATGGGCAGAAAGAGCGTCAAAATCAGACGATGGAGCAGTATCTCCGGGCTTTCTGCAACTACGAGCAGGACAATTGGGTCGAACTCTTACTGCTAGCCGAATTGGCTTACAATAACGCGATACACGCTTCTACGAGGATGACTCCATTCTGGGCAAATTACCACTACCATCCGGTGATGCAGTTTAAGGCCCCGAAGCAACCATCTAGCCTGAGATCCGAAATCCAAGCGGACACCTTTGCAGCTGGCTTGGAGGAGACTCACCAAACTCTCCGTAAGAACTTGCAAGAGGCTCAAGCCTGTCAGACGAAATTCGCTGGCGGCAAGGAGGTTGTTTTCGAGGTTGAAGATATGGTCTGGCTTTCAACGCGGCACATCCGGATGACAAGGCCATCGAAGAAGTTGGATTACAAACGGACAGGACCCTACATGGTAAGTCAGGTCATCAATAGGTATGCTGACAAATTTGACCTTCCGTATACGATCAGGAAGCACAACGTCTTCCACGTCTCGTTGCTCAACCACTATGTACCTCCTACGGCCGGCCAGCCGCCATCGGAACCACAGCCGACAATAGTCGATGACTCTGACGAATGGGAAGCCGACCAGATCCTCGACTGTATGCGGCGCTACTGGGACCCTCAATATCTCGTACAATGGGCGGGTTACAGTTACGTACGGACTAGCTGGGAACCTGCGGAGGATCTCGGGAATGCGCAGGAATTGGTTGATGAGTTTCACCGAGAGCATCTGAGGAAGCCTAGACGATGATTGGACTTGGAGGAGTGGGATTGGACGTTTTCTATGGGGTCTTACTTTTCTTATGGATCCCGGGCCGGTATCAATGGCGTCAGCACGGGCTTTTACCACCTCCCACTGGAGGTGGAGTTTCGCCGTGCACCAATTCCGCCGTGAGGCCGCTCATAGAGCACTGATCGGTTGTGGGACTTATTAAGTCGTGCGGAGGCGTACGCATTGGTTGTGTTTCTTTTCGTATGAGGTTTCTCTTGTTTATATACGTATGTGGCAGCCCAGGGGGTCTGCTGCTGAAGGGGAGGATGATGTAATGGCAGTCATGATTAGGTTCTCGGCAATGGCACGGACGTGTCAAGGGCCGGGTATCCGCAACCTTATATAGACGACTCGCAGTCTCTCTGAGATCGCCAGCGATAATCTTACCCATCTACTACTCTATTATATTACCACATCCACGTGTGCAACCGTATCCTTCCATATACTCACATACGCGGCCATATACGGATATACGGCCTTACACATCAGCTGCCATTCTCCTTCATGCGCATTATTCTGACTGTGTATTACTGGCACAACCAAATGTGGGAACACATCAATCACGTATGCTATAGCTAAATTGTAGGGGATGGATTAACTGCCCTGTCTAGGGTTAGCAAGAGTTCCAAATGGTTTCAACGGTTCCGAGTGAGGGTTTGAACCAGAACCAAACTGCTGCAACTGGTTTCACATGATGAACACCCGGACCGTTGCTTTTGGGCAGGTCTCAACCTGATACCACAGCTTCTACAAGCCTGGCAGTTTCGCTGCAATTATGTTTTTGAGTTCTGATTCAATTGTTACATGATCTACATTTGAATTATTCAGTTTTAGGACCGCTTTCACCTGTAGGTCTCTGATTCTGAATCTGAGCAATATTGGTTTCGTTGCTTTTGAAAACCCACGATGTGGGCATTATTTCAAGTGGTATTTCATTGCAACTTAACGAATATTGATCAGATTGCAAATTGGAGACTTGGGCACGAAATACTTTGTGAAACAGGATGACTTACATGTATACCATGTCATGATACAGTAAGTATTGAAAAACATGTTTGCTGCCACAATTGTAGGAACCACAAGATGGAACTGCGGTGATGTTCCAACCAAGCCAAAAACCACTGCTTTTCTGTCCGGTCCTGGTAACGACCTGGCACATGGTGCCCACCTCAGGTTTCTTGGTAGTTCCTGACCCATATCGGGGCGTCAGGTGCAGTGATAACTTTTGCCGCCACCGTGTAACCTGAAAACATCGCTATCACTATTCTTGCATAATTAGGTATCAGCATGTTGGTGGGTACCATCCATCACAACAGAAGAAAAACAGTATTCTAATTGCAAATTTGTCCCCTGAATAATTGTTTAGTTAGATCCGTATAATCGCAAACCTTCTTCATGTTGTACAAACTTATGCTAAGTTTTGTTAGAATTTCCATATTCACTGTTAAGGGGTCACAAGAAGGTTGAGTATATCAAGTAGCTAGTCTCTTGGATGTTGGTTTTGCCTGTGCTGGGTAACCTGGTCAGTACACTTCAGCTGAGCTGTTCAGAGCCACACCTTATGTATACATCTGAATCCGCCACAACTACCTCCCCTCTATGATAACCAGTACCAGCACCAAAATGTTGCATACAGAAAGAAACTATCGCAAAAATTCCACAATCCCACCTCGTGGGTTTCAACAGCTACATGATGTCCCAAAAGCTTGTTTCTTAAGCTTCCAATATCCATCTATAGATGAAGATACCCTTTATTCTTGCTAATGTCGCAGTAAATCTCTGCACCAACATGTCAAATTGGCCAACAGTTGCAAGGCGTGATTGGAGTGTCCAAGCTGCAGTATCAAATATTGCCTAATTTTGACGGAGGTGCCCTGACGCTGAAGGTTAGGTTCAATCCCAGACACTGGATGAACCACGGTCACTGTATGCAACAGTGGGTGTGGGGGATATCCTCGGCGATAATTTGAAACTAGTCCTTTCAGATGGGCGAGATTAAATTCAATGTGCATTGTCCAGTGAGCTGGGGTGTTCAATATGAGAGCATTGGTACTGATGGCTTTGGTAATGCAAACTGGTCCGCAAAATGGCAGTTGAAACTATCTGCAATTGAGATTTGCCAACAGTGAATGAGTAAAATTTGCACACCCAATTGGGAGGGGCCTGGTGTCAAGAAGAACTCAATTTGACATATTGAAATTGTGCGGGTCACCAGACTTATTTGCTTCCAAAATCATCCTTGTATTCACTTCTTCCAACAGCTCTCTCAGCATGCAGAGATCTGACATCATCTGTTCAGCAACTTAGTCTGCTTCCAAGCTACTTTTTGGCGGTCAGTTGGGACTGAGAGTCGGTAGCAGCAGACCAATAGGAATCATTGGCATAAATCCCATATCTTCCTCAAATGGAAAAATCTTGATATACTTGTGGTTCACTGCATTGTATGTGTATTCAACCTCAGGTTGCAGGTGGTCCAACTCATTTGGGCAAAGAGTGCTGTACACCTTCATAATACATTCGACAGCTGCATTGCGATTCTCAACATTCCCATCTCAATCTGGATCATAGGAAGTACTGTGATGCCATCCGAATCCCAGTTGGGCCATCAGGGAATGCTAGAGATGTGACATAAAGCATGTATCCCTATCAGAGATAATTTTTTCTGGAATTCCCTCCTTTTGAACCCATATTTTAGTACATGGTCTGACAAACCCATCTGCATTTAGATTCTTCTCCCAGGCTGCATTCCATCATACTCTGTTTGTTAGTAGATCGACAGTCTTAATTATTCAGTTGTAGCTGTCTCTGGCTGTCGCTTGTAATTCAGTTGGGAAGTCTATTGTAACCCCCAAAGTCCATGTCTCTGGTATTGGCAGCTGTTGCAGCCAGTCATATGGGAGTGTGTTTCAATACTTGACATAGTAGCAAATGTCACAACCTTGAATATATGGTTGAATGGACTGAGTTATATGATATACAGTCAATTATGATGCAATGGCCTCCACAATTTGTTCAACTCCTTGGTGTCCACTATAAAGAGGATAGTCATAAGCTTTCTAGATAGCATCACTTTGCAAGTTGAATGGATTGCAGTATACCCCAGCATCCCTGCGCAAAAGAACTCCTTAATCAAGTTGAAACAGTCTTGCTCACACCATGGTTTTCTAACTGTGCTTTTCTTTTAAATGCTGAGATGTCTGATTGCTCACCTTGTCTGTGGCTATGGCTGGCTTGCAAAGGATGTTTAAATTTGAACCGAAATCTGCATCTTCACCTGCGACATATTCCCCTGTGAGTTGGATTCCTCTGAACTGATAATTTAGAGTCGAATGGTATCACCCTAGGTGGATGCTACCGGGGTTGGCGAAACGAAACAGTAAATTCTGCTTGACGTATCCGGTACCACTTTGGCTGCGCCTGACACATTCTGACGTGAATAGTCAATCTGGTACAGTTTATTCAGATATTACTATTGTAAGTCAGATAGCTTGTGCTGGCTGATGATATACTTCAGCAATGGGTCCTCCATATATTCTGACATATGTCATTTGGTATGATTAGGCTCGCAGAGGAAAAGATTGTTATGGATGGTAAAAAACTCGCAGGTATACGCTGACTCATGAGTCTCAATGTCATCTAAGTTCAGACAACAGAATGCTAGTGGACATTCCACCAGGCAGCCCTCAGGTCCCCAGGGTTACATTTCAGCCAGAATGCCTCCAATCTCTACATCTGAAGCATGCATGTGCGTGATGCAGTCACACTCATAATTGAGTCATGCCAGAATCTGAACAGAAATCAAACACCTTTTAATATCGTTGAATTCCACATGATGCTTCAGATGCCCCCGAAAGCTGCGTTTGTTGGCTGCCAATCCAGTTAGCAGAGTGGTCCAGTGCTTGAAATTGTACATGAATTAGGTACTATAGCCTTCAAACCCCAAGAATGACTAAAGCTGGACTGTACGCACCAGAACCAGCAAGGCATCTGTTACTACAATCATCGTGACATCCATGAGGATTTCACTCATACTTACCTAGAAACATCTGAAAGACATTTTAGTAGCTCTAAAACTCCACTTGCATACCATCAACTTGAGATGCCCCGCCCCAATTGCCAGCATGATAGTGTTAAGATGCATTCTGTGTTTGGCCAAACTGCAAGAAAAAATCAGCTCAACTTCCAGCTATATGATGGCAAACTTCTTGTACTGGCCCAAAATGCAATATGTGGCATGTAAAACACTGATGACACATTTGGCAGGCCAAGTGGAACCCCCATCCACAAGTAGAAGCCATCCATAGCGGCAGATGCTGTCTTGTACCTGTCATTTGGGTGTACACACAACTGGTCGTCCCCACAGGCTCTGTCAAAAGTGTTAATCACTGTTGAACCCGGTTGCAGGGTGATGCGATCTTGTTTGTATGGATGTAGGCACCAGCTGATTGTGGTGCTTGCATTTTGGGCTTGGTAATTGATGTTCATCTGATGTCCAAAGTGATCCAGAGTTATAAGAAAAATCACTGGTTCTGCAAATAGAGTGTGGCAGTCAGTAACCCAATGACTAGCGAGTAACTCAGCAATCTGGGTTTTAAACTCCAAACACCACGAAACAGAAACCTGCTATGGCTGGTTATGTGGCAGAGTTGCTGTTGCCTGCCTGACTATGTAGATGGGGTGTAATGCACCGTGAGCGACTCCCATTGGTGATGTGAAGAGTTCCACTCATGTCTTGGTGACATGTAGCTGTGATTATTTGAGATCTGCAGGTGTATGTGCAGTCTTGTCCACAACCACATGACTTATCTGGTCAATACATTTCTGATTATTGATGGTGGAGATCGTTGATGGTAGTTACTTTGAAATGAAGAATGAGGACACAATATTGCTTGCTGATTTACGGCCTACTATGCTGCAATGGACCTGAACATTACATAATTAGGCTATTTGGGGTTGCCGACCCACAAAAGCTATTGTGATGATTATCGACCATTGGTAAATGTCTCGCTGTGAATTGGTTCAATCGTGGTGCAGCATATATAGAGATCTATTCTCATCGTCAGTCAATTACAGATTGGCTGCTACCCAAGCATTACCCACAATCGGGTTATAGATTCTGTCTCTGTGCAAAATAATATTCCATCTTGCCATGACGATTTGATTTGCAGTAACTGCTCTTATCATCGTATTTAGCCAAACTTGAAGTTTAGCCTGCTCTGCTTCCTCCTCTCCTGTGACAGAGACTGTTATGCATACACAAAGCCAATATTGAGAGCCCACAGAATTGGGATAGACATTATCCACATAATGATGGAATACCCCACAATCACCCCCAGAACATGCTACATGAATATTGTTATTCACGGTTGAATTGGGTGCATTAAAATATAGTCTGTCTAAATCAGGCGAACTTGGAGGAGCAGAAATCTCACTATCTGTCCAGCTGCTCAAGTACAATTTCACATGCTGTATATGTGCTTCATTACCTGCACTCAATTCCTTACTCTGTACTGTTGTCGCATTTCCTATAATATTCTTGGTGGTAGGACGTTCCAACCCTACTTCCAAATGCCATTTCGCTAGCCTTGTTCCTCATCCTGAACCTTCTACTCAATTGCTGAATTTTCCGCAATCATCATTTGTACTTGAGTCCTGGACAGTCGTAGCCAAGATGATATGTCTGCACCCAGCTGCAGATCTGCCACAAGATCCTTCACCACCACAACAAGTATCGATGCAATCATGTCAACACTCCCGTCTTCTGGGGTATCGATCCGTTATAGCACCGAGCGTGTGGCCCTGCCGCTGCATCACTGGAGTTGCACAGTTGTATGCCTCATGCACCAAACCGTTACAGTGGTAACACCTGGTGTTGGGCTTAGTATCAAGAAGATTCATTGCGTCCCAACCAATAGGCATTGAGAAACAAGCTCCATTTCGCAGGATGATATTCGCGTCATCGCTAACTGGCCTGGTCGTGATCATCAGAAGTGAAGCGGCACATTCATTGTATTTACCAACCGTCTGAATTGTATCAGCCAACGTAATTGGGGTTCCGGGCGGCCGCATCGTTTACATGCAGGCTGTGGAGATGATCTGATTCGTCATTGCAGCAGCCAGCTTCAACCTGCACTCATGATACTCAAATCCCTAGCATGTAGTTGTGGTCTCTTTTTGCAACATGTGCATAAGCTGGGAAAAGTACTTCCTAAAGCACGCAACTTGTCGAATCTCTCTGGAATAGCACAGTGTATGGATCTCGGTTCCAACAACAGTACAAGTGACCTCTGAAATGAATCAATCGTGTAATGTGGATTCCACAAGAAGCTACGTCTCTGGTACACAAGAGCCATCAACAGGAGGAATGACCATGACACCTTGCAGACAGAGCCTGTGTGCCAACCAAGTGTACTCTTAAGGATCAATAAATCGCCAGGCCGAATAGATGCACTTGTCATACTCCCTGGTATACATTGCCACTCCTCCTTGGCATACCTGGTACTCAACCTTGTCAAGGAACAGACTAACTTCAGTCTGCAACTTGAGGTCACAGGTAAACAGTGGATGCTGATGCTGTTTAAGGTGGGATGTTGAGCAGGGCCCTCCTCCACCACCATTGACGCCCATGCCAAGATGAGCTATCAATTGATAGACAATAACAAATCAGCTGTACGAATTTTCTGTCTCGACCAGCATGTTTTCTTACATGGTAATAAATGTGCCAAGCTGGGGCTCCAGTGACTGTACACAATTATTAAGAAGTAGAAGGTCATTGGTTTGGCTGGAGTTGTACTTGTAGATTGCTGCGTAGAAATCAGTAAGTCGTTGGTGGCTTATTGCCATAATATTGGCATCAGCACCATTCTAAGGTATGTAAGCCATGTGTTCATAATAATGAATGAGGCCGTTGTAATTGGACACTCCCAGGAGTATCCAGCCGAAAGATTCTTTCTCCACTCTGATCAGGCAACCTGTGAGTGGTAATTTAAAGGCGACACCCAACATGGCTGGAACACTGCGCTGGCCAGCCAGAATACTTAACATACAGCTTGTTGTTGTAGGATGTGAAGTCGAACTATTTGTCGCAGTAAGCGTGGGATTTAAATATAGTTTTGTATTTGCAGTTATATAGGCAGTATTGTTGTTGCATCAGCTGTCATCGTAAAACACCCTTCAAACTTTCTGGCCCACCTCTCCTAATCAAGTTGATGGGATTTGAGACCTGCAGAGTACCGTGTGACCGAATGAAACAAAAATTGAAAAGTTGCTATCAATTGCGGGGTTGCAAGAAGGCTAAGACTATTAAGTATATAGTTAAGCGGAGGTTAATTAGGGCAATGCCAGCAATCTGGGCGGTGCACTCCGGCACAGCCATATAGTGCCACATGTCATGTCCATGTTTGAATGTCCCAGAACTGTTTGAAGGATGGAAGATCCCACAAGCATAAGAATATTCCCCTCAAATGGTCAAGGGGGTCAAATTTAGTGTTCATCGATATCCTTTAGATTATCATTAGCAGGATCTGGTGAATGGTTAGCTACTTCTTTGACAGTTCCAAAATACTCATTGCAATGCAGTGTACAGTACTCTGATTCAAAGATAACTGTATTTGAAGAGAACAGCATTGCAATATTATAAAACCTGACTAACAGAATCCCTAGCAGACTTAGATAATGGGTAGATTTGGAAAGATACACCAGGAGATGTTCCTTTGGAACTTATGTTGACATCTATCCATTGGTGGGTGATGTAACATCCGTGAGTGAATAGGTTCTATATTGATTACTTTGTATAGTTGAATTGCTTTGAACGCATCAATGGTATCTGATAAATCCACACAATATCTTGCTGTATATATGCAATCTATGTCACCCTGCTGTCAATCAACACATCTGTCTGTATCACTTGGTTTATAACTCTGCATGTCCAAGTTGTATCTAAATGTGTCCGTTTCATATCTCCTTCCAAACCATCCACTTTGCTATGTGCAAACTGCAAAGTACCAATACATTGTAAACTACTGAAAACAAATGTGTTTCTTGAACCAAGAAGTCATGGTTCCTTGATGGACCTATTGTACATCCGATTTATCATTGTACTTCCCTCTCTTGATCGTATTTACCTCTGCTGCTACTGCCCACAGCGTTGGTACATTTTTTCTTACTATACATTCCATCACCTTGTGGTTAAACCTACCTCTATATAACCGTCTCCTATCGATGAAAGTATTCGCCTTCTCTTCTACCATTATCCTCTACCTTCCTGGTCTTAAATTGATTTAGGCTGGTCATGCAAACACTGCGATACTTTAGATGATAGCTGCAGCTGGATTCTCCGGGTGCCATGAACGTTGGAGTGCCATGGTGGATCCTATCTGGTCAGAGATTCCTGCCACCTTCTCCTCCCATCATTATCAAAACTGATAATCCTGTTTTTCATATAAGACAGTGCTTGTAGGAAGTTCCTCCACCAAGCCATTGAATGGAAAGAAAATCTTCACATCTTCTGACAGACCCATTTGGTAGATATTCTGCCGGGCCAAGTATTTCGTCTGAAAGATGCAAACAATGACTGCATACTTAGCATCGTACTGGATCAACGTGCAGGTCATTTGTTTCATCACACATTCTTTTCATTCTGTAGTGACTACTCAGTAGTTGTCCCAACAATCTGGACAGTCTCCGAGCCCTATAGTTGTGTGCCTACATATGTGTCACAGAATTAATTCCAATGCCGCTTCTCTCAAACAATTTGCAGATAAAGATTCTCTTTGATAGATAGTTAGTTACGCTCCCAGATTTGTAATATCGTACCACCTGATATTGTATACTCAATCTGCGCAACTAGGTAAGGTAAGACCCTAAAGAGTTCATGGTGTTAGACAATTTCAAGCCCGTATCTGAGGGGCTCTGAAGAGGTGCTCGTACCACTTGCGCTGCCAATGTCAACTCATTGGCTAACAGGGTGCAAATGTTACTGGATTTCCCTCACAAATCTGGTGTATCTTGCGTTATGTTTGGTAGTTCAACCTGGACATCTTGTAGGTTTCAATCTGAAATCAGGTTTTGCCCGATATGGTTCGGCCTGGATTGCAGCAGTGCGAATATCTCTTCCAATCTCGCCTACTCGCAATCAGGTGGTAAGAATTATTTCGCCTGCAGTTCCATCGTGTTCTTCTGTAGTTGAATTATCTGTCCATGATGTATACACATCTCCTGCACTTGAGCTGCTAATTTCCAGTGCTGCGCCACTTACATTGATTGCGCTTGGCACTGAGCGAATTGTTCTTCAATTACCCTATATGCAATGCTGCCATTTACGATCATTCCCAGATCTCAGATTGACTCAAGATCCTCCCCGGACCCCTGGGTCACCTGAACATGAGTATCCTGTAATTCTGACATTACAACAAATCATTCATACCTATGAAGACCAGCTGTTGTAGTCGATCTTCGAGGTATCCCAGTCAGTAGCATAACAACAATCAACAGTACTTCTTCCAGTTTTGGTGTTGTTGCCACTGCTGGTGCTTGTCCACCTGGCGAGGCAATTCCCACGCAATAATGTCCCTAACAATGACACAGTTCCTCGAGATAGCAGAAGGCAAATGAGTCAAACTTCAATCCAACTTCCATTTCTGATATTTTGCAACAATGTAATATATTATGCTAACATAGCCTTCTTTCAGTGAGGCTCCAGTTCAATCCACACTCCATCCAGAAGGAATACCACAGTATTTGCAAAATTTTAATTGGAGGAGTCTCTCAGAATTCGTGAGGATCACTTCAAAACAGTTCACTTATTTTAAAGTTACAAGTTCAGAAATTATATAATCCGCTCTGGCAAAATTTAACACAATTGTCCATGTGGTGCTGTGGTAAGTGCAACTTCGCATCCATGCATTTGGATGAATGACTGTACTGAGTGATATTATCTTGAGCAGTTTGTAATAATCTGTCAATGCAATAGTCCCAAATATGAATCTAACAGCAGGATGGTACTGGGTTAATCAAATATAACACAGTGTGAAGTGCTGAATACTTAATACACCAATATTGTCAGGACATGCACATTGAACATTCGGTATCTATCGAATTACACATGATCTAGCATGACCTGCATGTCAGATTTTGTTCATACCTATCACAGAGATGTAATTGCCGTTTAGATTCAATACCAAAAGTCAAACTGAAAAAGAAGACACAAGCATTGACATTGTTTCCAGAATTATTGATTACATTGCTTGTTAAGATCAGTGTTGCTAAGCAGCCCGGCCAGCCGCCCGGCTTTTTAGCGGCCTGCAGGCCCAGCCCAACCCGGCCCCAATTCTGACAGCCTGCGCTAAGCGCGGCCTGACCCGGGCTGGGCCAGAAGCCACCCAGCCGCCAGGAACAGCCGCCCAGCATCCAAGGACCAGCCTGCAGACTGGCCGCCCGGCCTGGTTATGAACTTATGATGGACGATGGCTGAGTTTACTGTGGTGGCGTTCTGAGTTTAAGACTTTAGGCATCAGCAATGGGTGTCATTTAAACAAAATATGTTTATGCTTGTTCGATTGAACTTATACATTGGCAAATAAAGCCTGCAGGCTGGACACCAAGAAAAAGCCTGCAGGCTCGGCCCTCATTTAAAAGCAGCCGCTATGGGCGGCCCGGCCTGGCCGCTTAGGATCACTGGATACGATTGTCCCCCAAGAGAGACAAAAATGACGTCATTTAACACCATGTACTTTGACTTTATATACAGTTTGTCTGCCACATTCCAACCATACAACAGGTTCCAATATACCTATCCAATAATCAACAATGATTGTATATTTTGCAACCCATACTCCAAATTTGCACATTGGACAACAGGTCAACCAATTTTCCAAATCGTCAAAATGGTAAATAGGTCGACATAAATACCAGCTGACCAAGGTGACAAGTAGGAGGCCGAGAGGAGGTTAGGAAGGTACAGTAAAGTACCATATTGTTTCAACTATTGAACTTCAACCTCACCTTACTTCTTGATTATTGTGTCTCTCCTACATCTGTATCTTTGTATCTCTTTTACCTTCACTGAATTTTCATTGCCAAAAATAATGACTACCTTTGACTTCAACTTGCACCCCAGTATTGATCCCCGGCATTCCAGATTTTTCTCAGATTAACGAACGCTATTCATATGGGATCAGTCAAAAGTTCAACTAAATATTTCTGTTTGCCAATTCCACTCCACACTGCAGCAGTGGCAGAATCAACCAGCAATTGAGTAACTGTACCTTGTAATTGCAAGTCTGTATGCACTGGTTACTGCTGTTGCAAGAAGAGCTAAGATGAGTGTTTAGTGTAATATCAAGCTGATGAGTATGATTGCGGAATTGTGTCTCTACTGATATATTACATCAGTAAATTGAACCTCAGATCCAGAGTAAGCTCAGTCAGCTGTCTGACTGAGTGGAAGATGACTAAGTGCAAGGAAGAGAACCAATACAACAGTTCAAGGACAAAATCCAGCAAGAGTGACATGGGGACGGCATGTGCAAGGGCAGGAGGACGAATAGATTTGGTAGTTAGTTGCCAATAGAATAACCCATACAGGAAATCTGCCGGTAGGCCAATACACTAACTTGTATACCAGAAGGTACACAGTGTTGCTAATCAATTGACCAGTTTGCCGATGTGAAACTTTCGTGTCTGGGTTGGTACATATTCAATACAGTCATTTTCCATATCAAAACATCCATACTGTGTTATCATATATTGTTGCACATCACTCCACTTCATTATCATATTACAAAATTGTGCCTCCTTTTCTTATCTATCTGACAACAACACTGTATTTTGTAACTTCAAATAACATTCCTCATTCCCACAATAGCTTCTTACCAATATTATTCTGCTGTCACTTGTAACCGTACACCATAGCAACCAGTGTGATATAATCAGATTTACAGTCAACACAGATGGTGTACCCTCGAAGAGTCTCGTTAAATTCGTATGTGGTTACATTTACCTTGCAACACTGAATTAGCTTGAAGATATTTATTGTTACTGACGGTTCCAACCCAATAGAACAGTTCCAGGGAAGGGTTGGAACCTGAACCGAAACGTTGCAACGGTTTTACCACATCGAAAACCAGGACCGTTGCATTTAGGCCGTTTTCCACCTTAAAACCCAGCCTACGCAACTGCAGATTTTTCGCTCCAATTAAGTATGTGAGTTCTGGTCGTATTGTGACATGATCAGTACGTAGATTGTGCAGTTTTAGCAGCTCTTGCGCATCCCACATTCACACTTGCGATCTGACAAATAAGCGTTCAGTCGTGATTGAAAACCCGTCAAATTCGCTTCAATTTTGCGTGTATTTCACCGCCGCTCAACCAATATCAGTCGGATTACAAATCTGAATACTGGAGGTGAAAGAGCTTCTCAAACTGCACAATCTATGTACTGATCGTGTTGCAATACAATCAGAACTCAAATGCCTCATTCGAGGCAACACTGTAGAAACCATAATGTTGAAACCACGGTCCAGTTTCTAGCCGGCCAAATACCCATTGTTCAATGTCCAGTCTGGGTAACAACCCAGCCCTAGGTTCCCAGTTTTGGTTCCTTGGCGGTTGCTGACCTGGACAGGGGCTTCAGTCCTGGTTCCAATCCGGACTGAAGCTGGGTAACCCGAAACTGTTGCTAACACTCAGCATATTGCAAGTGTATTTGCCAATTTTATTTTTAGCTTAAGAAGCTGGAATTTGCCCAATGGCTTGCACTGGTTCAGGCATCACTTTAGTGGGAAATTCCAGAAGAATCACAGCTAGTTGTATCAGTCAAAGGAAAACTTCATCTCAATCGTTATCAGCAAAATGCAATACAATCTGGAAGCCCTACGCAAACCTCCCAGACACTCCAGTAGCCGTCACCAGTGCATTCAAGTACTGCTAGATGCTCATAGCCCTACCTGGAGCATTGCACAGTGCTCTCAGACTGTACAAGAGCATTCTAAGGTGCTCTTGAAAGCACCTGCAGTGATGGTGGTGCAACAAGGATGCTACAACATTTGACTACTAAAATAGTCCAATATTGGAGGTGCTGATACCTCTTTGATGGTCTGCAAGATACCTTGAGAGCAGCTGAAACCTCTGTACAAGCTCTGCCGGAGACTTGGTGCCATATTCTCACACTCGTGGTACTTAGGGTTCTATAACCGTATGGTATTTCATCAATCATTTTGCTCTTCGTTACAGTCACAAGATTCGCTACATTATAGTATGGCATGAGTTATGTAAAGCTCGCTATGAACATACTTATCGAGATACAGGGAGTATGGAGTTGGACTCAGCGACAAGTAGTATATATTTGGGAGACCCTGGGGTAGATTGACATCATCTCATTGAACGAAATACACACTGTATCATTCCCTGCTCTTGGTTTCATGCACTCTCGCCAAGCTTTCGTACATCCACTCAGTTTGTGTGGATCCTCGTGCACGCTTGCAAAGCATTCATAGATCCATGCAATTTATGTTGTTCATCATGGCCGGGTGTCCATTCATCTCCTGTCACTCTCTGTCTATGTAACTGGAGCTGAACCCAGTTGTTCTCACTGATTCCGTTTGGATGCCATGCGAGGTGTTGTGGAGTATTGATGATTGACTGTCTGCGATCAAGCTCCACCGATTCACCAGGCTGTGATCAATCAACTGAGAGATGCAGTCCACGGGTGTGATCAAGTCAGTTGGAATGCCGCAATTGAGTAACTTTGGGGATACACTTCAAGGCTGTGATCAAGCAAGTTTGGAGATGCACTTGGAGACTGTGATCATATGAACTTGGGGAAAGCAACAGTGGATTATTCCAGATACCCATGGAGGGTGATATCAAGCAAGTTTGGAGATGCATCGGGAGTCCATGATCGAATGACTTTGCAGATGCACCAGAAGGCCATAATCCTGCAAACATGGAGGCCATAATCATGCTGGTTTAGAGATACACGTAAAGGGTAATATTGAGTAAGTTCCGAGATGCACTTCGAGCCCGTGATCGAGCGAGTTTGGCAATGCACTTGGAGGTTGTGATTGTGCTATCGTGAATGCCATTATTGTGCATGGTTGAAGATTGACTTCAAGGCTGTTATTGAGGGAGTTGGGAGATGGGCTTTGAGGTTATTATCGAGACAAGTTTGGAGGAGAGCTTGGAGGCGTTCATTCTGGAGGCCGTAGTTCTGAAGGGAGGCACGACAGAAGCTCAGGCGATATGCATTGGACAACTGGTAATTATTAGGATGGTTTGAATCGAGTACACCATGGTCTGCAGAGTAATGAGCAACCGGCTGGGAGCGAGCGACAGTTAATGTTAGCAACGGTTCCGGGTTACCCGGTTGCGGTCCGGGTTTGGAACGGGACCGGATGGTCCAGTCCAGGTTGTTACCCGGAAAACAGGGGTACCCGCCGGGTTCAGGGACGCGTTCGAACCAGACCGCGGTTCCATTTTACGGTTCCTACAACTTTGGCTCCAATTAAGTATTTGAGTTCTGATTGTATCATGACATGATCAGTACGTAAATTATGCAGCATTAGTCGCTCTTTCACCTCCCGCTTCCAGATTTGCGATCCGACTGATATTCGTTGAGTGGCAGTGAAATAAAGGCTGAATTTAAGCGAAATTGGCGGGTTTTCGATCGCGACTCAACGAATACTTGTCGGATCGCAAATCTGAAAGCGGGAGGTGAAACAGCGACTAAAACTGCACAATCTACGTATTGAACATGTTGTGATACGATCAGAACTCAAATACTTAATTGGAGTAAGAAATGTTGACTTTTGAGGAGCGGGTTTTGTGTGGAAACCCGTTGCAACTGTTCGGTTCCGGGATAGAACCGGACCCGGAACCGACCCGCGATTTTGGACCCGTTGCTAACACTAGCGACAGTAGATCTTGGGATGATGCTGTAAATTCTGTATACAGTACTCAGTGAGTGCTGTACTCGGTGTATGCTGTTCTTGGTGTCCACTTTTGACCATGGCATGGAGTGATCAAGAGTTATGACTTAACTTTGTGTCATTATGTGATGGTAGATTTGAGGACGTGAAAGACAGAGATGAAAGGTGATGGGGGAAATCATCAGGAGAAACTGTAACTTAGGAGAGTTTGGTGTGCCAGTGATTTTACCATCCCTGATACAGCCAGTACAAGTCCCAATCTGGCGTGTAATATCACTAATATGTAGTCTGCCCATCACAACCAGACAAGTCATACCCATAAGTTCGCATATCCACTCATATCCTCCACTTTGTTCTCATCATCATCCCCCATCTCTCTCTTTCTCATCCACAACTCTGTGGTCATCGCAAAACACAACATTATGTCGTCCCTGGGTTTCTCTCTATATCCTGATCATGAGGTGACACCGAGTTCAGTATACACCCAGTGCAGCATCCACCCATGATTGTTTGTCTTACATTCATTCTGATCATTATGAGTTGACCACCAATGATAGCATCAGCTTCCTCAGTATCTTCCTACACGATTGACCACCATCAGCAAGCTCTGCACAAAAGTTTACAGGTAATGTCATATTCCCATGGTTGTGAATTAACAAACTGAGGCAATGAGTCTCAGCACCCAACGGGCCATCCATCGACTGCCTCCAAGTACTCGTCCGAATACGCTCAATCATGGCCTCCCAGCTAGCCTGATCAGGGCATCCAAGTGCAGTTCAAAACTTGTACAATTACAGCCTTCAAACTTACTCAATTACAGCCTTGAAGTGTATCTCCAAGATTGCTCAATTACGACCTCTATGTGCACATTTCGATACTACCTCGATGATGGCCTCCAAGTGCATCTCCAAACTCCGTTAATCATGGCCTCCAAGGGTATCTCCATGTTTGCACCATCATAGCCTTGAAGTACATCTACACACTCACTGAATCACAATCCCCTAGTGCATCTCTAAGTTCACTCGATTACCAGTTCTATCTGTACCTCCAAATACGCTTGATTGCCACATCCAAGCGCATCTCCGAACTACCTCTATCACTGCCTCGGCCTAGATCTCTGTGTTCACTTGGCCATCATTTTCAGGTGCGCCTCCAATTACTGTCTAGCACTGCCTGTAGCCAGTCCAGACACACTGAGTTTAGATGGGTAACTATATAGCTGCATACATACAAATATGAGAATACAAACTGAATACATGAGTTATGAAAATCATTGAACGATAAATAGTAGATATGGTTTCCAGGGGCCCCAGGCACATTGTAGAAGATAGTGTTGTTTTTCTCAGACTGCTCTACTGTGATTCGAGGGGCTTCCAGGCATGTCACCAGCACTGCCAGGTGCTCCCAGGCTTATTGTCGGTGCTCTCAGGCCAGTTGCCTGCGATCCCAGGTTCTCCCAGGTGCACCCAAAGTTCTCTCCAAGGCTCCAAAGTATTCCCAAACTTAGCAGTCACTCCCTTGGTACTCCTGGACTAGTCATCAAAGATCCCAGATACTCTGAATGCCGGCAGAAATGCCCCCCTAGGGTCTGATTCTCTCCTGTCATTGACGCATCTAAGTTTAAACTCCATATCCTCTTAGACACTGCTGAAGACTTCTAGTGAATAAAATACATATTGCTGATATTGTTATGGACATACTCTGAATACTGGATGAACTAAATCTAATCCAGAACAGTGCGAGATTAAGTACTTATACATCAATCAAGGAACAATATTCAAACATCATCATATTTGATCATTAAGAGGTCCTTTAAATCTATATAAAGTTTCAATAGTACCTTGGTGCTGAATTGTTTTGGGAGAACCCAAATAGTATTTTCACCATGTGTTATTCAGGCAATACTCTTTTGGGAATTGTAATACAGCTCATCTTGTACTATTCAAGATAAATACATTCAGACTAATATATCACCATTTTACTTGGCCATTACTTGTTCATTTCAAGAAAGATGTTGTATATATATAAACTTAGCTATCAGCAAAGAGAACAATCATGTTCCCTTCCTCTTTCAACTTCTCCCTGTCCTTCTTGAAATATCAACTCATTGTTCAGAACATGTTCAGAATCACTTTCACGTTATAGTATCGAATGTTTGGATAGGTATATTCTGCTGCCCGGTCAGTTTCTGTAAATGATAACAGACTGTCATATATTTCATTACCCATTATAACACCCACATACAAGACAACCGAGGTGCACATGGTTCCACACAGTAGTCAATTCCTGTTTTACTTTGGTTCAAACACCGTATATGACCCAGTCAGTAGATTGTTATTTAATCTATGCTATACCATGACAAGAATGAGAGCTCAATAGTGCCAGAGAATACAGTATTGAATCAATGAATATTGTTACAGTGTTTAGCATGCCAATTGAAAACCGCAGAAGAGAGAATGGAATAAATGTGCTTAGTTGATATTTTGACCACTACCAAAGCAGTTGTTTGGAGATTGAATTGTCCTTTTAATAATCGATTAAAGAGCGCTCATTATCTAAGGTTAATTATTAGTGGGTAGGATTTTAGGAGTGGAATTTACAATATTTCGAGGTTTTTTTGAGGTAAGCGTATTCTTTCAATTTCTTCTTAGCCCATTTTTGGCACCACTCAGAGTCTGTTCTCATAGCACGCTGCCATATTATTTTTGCTACAAATTGATTTTGTTACCACCTTTCAATGTTGGGAATAGTGTTTATTACATGGCTACAGGGATGAACTATAGCTATTACAACAGTTTCGAAACAGTTTTTCACAGATTATTGTTATGTCCTATATATTGTAACAATTATGGGTATGATATGAGAATGTGACAGAAGTATTACTAGGTATAATAACAATTTTCAAAAGGAAGCATATTTCTCATACTGCATACACTTCTATCAACCCCCTCTTTTCAATTGTCACTATTTCCCATGTCTCTACTAGTATTACCATTATTACCACAATTACCATCATTATCACTCTTATCACCATCACCACCATCGACCCCATCACATGTTGAATCAAGAAACAGCAATTCAACATGCATTATTATATTGTATGTCATCTTCATGTGCTTTGTTCAAAGAACTTTGGCAGATCACTTCCACCGATCTTTGCTAAATCAATTTCATATATCTTTTACAAAGCTTTATTGACTCACCCCCAACCAAATATACTCTATTATCAGCCACCAGCAGTGATGCAGCTTTGCTCAATTGCAACCAGCCAGCTTTGCTTAATCAACAGGCACCAACTCCTACCCAGCTTTACTGGATTACCACCAGCTCTAATTGTTTAATTAACTGCTGCCATGTACCAAGATTTGTTCAATCACCACCAGCCAGCTTAGCTCAATCAACAGCTGTCATCCCATACCCAACTTAGCTTAATTCCCTCCTGCCAGCTTTCCTCAACCCACAGCTGCAAGCTCCTACCTAGCTTTACTCAATTATACCCTTTCATCTCAGCTTTCTGAACAGTTACTAGCTTTGTCCCATCTTGACTCAATCACTACCAGTGATTTTCACTCAATCTACAGCCACCCTTACTTCAGCAGCGTTGCGCTATCTTCTCCAACCCGCTTTCCTCAATCAACTTCTGCCAGTTTCTATTCTACATTCCTCCATTACAGCCTGCCATCTCTGCATCAACAGTCACCTGCTTCTATAGAGCTTTACTCAATCATCACTAACATTCTTGAGCTGATATTCAGCGAGCATCACCTATCCAGCTTTACTCAACCCCCTGCAATCAGTATTGCTATATCGGCAGCTGCAAGCTCCTACCAAGCTTCGCCCAATCACCACTAGGCAGCTTTGTATAATCATTGGCTGCTATCACCTACCCAACTTCCCTCAATCTCCTTCCACCAGTGGTGATCAGTCAGCATCCTCCAGCTCATTGACAGCTGTGCTTAATCACCAAGGTCTGTTATTGCTCAAACAACAGCTTCCAGTTTCCATATCCCATTACTCAGTCATTACTAGAAATCTCCATGTGGTGATCACCTTCCTGGTTTATTTAGCTTTTGTCAATCATCACTAAGTAAAATGAATCTGCTTTACTCAATTATCTCGCTGTCAGGTTAACAATATTCTCAACTGCCAACACGATTCAGTCATCGCTCATTCGGTCTACATCTGTTCCACTTTACTAACTCCAATACCATCTCACAGTCTACTTCAAATCATCATTATCCAACTCCAAGTATACTACACCTAATCATCTCACCTTGAAAACCTCTGTATTTGATTAACTCCAGTCAGCTCCAAACTTCCATCACTTGATGATGACTAGCCAGCTTTATTTGATCCACACCGGCCCTTACGAGGAGTATTAGCAATGGGTTGGGGTAATTCAGAAGCTGTCTGGGTTCAGACAGCTAAAACAGTTCAGTTCAGTTCAAAACCTGACCAAAAACCCAAACCCACAGCCACCTGGTCAGCCAAACCCATGCCAATACCCATCATCCTGTGGCATTAGCCAAGTACGGCAACACCCGTTGGTTCCAATTTCCAGCTTTGCCTGTCGGGTTGTTTAATTAGCGGTCGTATGCAGATATACCATCATGAGTCAAAATATATTAACAATGGTATGTCCTTTTCCTTTTTGGATGCATTGGCTGCTTTTATAATCAAAATAAAGGAGAGACATGCTCCCTGCCCTATCCTGAAAGTTAGTGTCAATGGAGGGTCAACGATTTGGGGTTTGGTATCGTGTGTAACCTGAGTGGCGATTGGTTGACAATATTGATTAATGAGGTATTGGCCTCCTTTATAGGCAAAAGATGAAGCGACATGCTCCCTACCACATCTTGAAAATGAATGTCCCTTGAATGTCAATGATTTTTGGTCTTGCATCATGTTTATTCCAAGTGGCACTTGATAGCAGATATGTATTAAACAAGGTGGCAGCCTTGATTAGCAGCAAAGCAGGAGATCTTCCCATGACAGCCTCCCGGACATTACCAACTTATTTCATTTGCATTACTGCACCGGAGAGTTCATCTGCATAATAGCCTATGACAATATTCTAACCTTCGTATAGTATCAATTACAGCTGCGGTGGAATTGGATTGCCCATGATGACTAGCCAAAAATCGTTGACCCTCGGTTGATGCTCATTTTTCAGTTGCAGCAGAGAGTGTATCTCTATCACTTGTGTCCATAAAGGAGGCCAATACATTGATTATGTATAGCAACGACCAAATGACTTTTTAATTGCATGACTTACAAGCGAAAACATTGTTGACCCTCTGTTCATGCTGATTTGCAGTATTGGGTAGAGACCACCTCAATGTCACTTTTGCCTATAGAGGTGACCAATTCCTTATTTATAAATGGCCGCAACCCATCGCCACTCAGAATACCCATGATCCAAGACCAGACCTCAATGACATTCAGTTGACACTCATTTTGCGACAGGTGTATCCACAATGTGCAATCATTAAATCTGGCAAGGAATATCATTAATGGTGTTTTGGCAGCCTTTCTATCGTCTTCATGTATTTTCTCCTTCATCACTACATTTTTCTTTAAATGTACATAGAAATATATCCTTTCAAATATGCTTTAAAGTGTCCTCTGATTGTAGATAACAATACACTCAACAATCCCATTTTTTTCTATCGATGCTCATCTTCACTTGTAGGCTTGCCCAATAGGCTGCTGTCATCTGCAAAATAGATGTCAGCTGTTTTACCATATAGTAGATAGTGTACTAACCAGTAGATGTTTTTTCATCAGTTAGCAACTCTGGAATCATATCTTTATCATGCTGGCGATTCTGGGAAAATGCATCAAGATTGAAACATTCAGGGCTGAGAAGGGAAGTAGGTACATAAACATATCCGTGTGGCACAACATCGTTCTGCAAAGCGGGAGTGCCTAAATTGCCACAAGGTGGCGCAGGAGGGTTTCTGGACGGAACTGGTATCGGTTCTAGTGTCGGCTGTCAGAGTCAATCTGGTGGAGGTGCACATGGTCATTTGCGCCTCCATGATGTCAGTGGATTCAGTGATGTGCCATTTTGGTAAGACAGAAAGCTGTCTGTGTGATTTGCCTGAACCATAGCCGAGTGTCTTTTTATCACGGCTTTCACATTTCCATGCCCAGGAATGTTAACTCCTGACTCATTCTCTTCTCGGTATTGGGCACTGTGTATTTCTATCCTGGATTGCATGGTCTCTATTGTAGAGCACGAAATGCCACATTTGACCATTTTGGCCATATTCAACGCAAGGCACATGATGGATGGTTCGAGCTGTACCCGACCTCCTTACCCTGCCATTGTAGCTGAGATGTTGAATACCCACAAGAAATTAGTTCCTGCTTCTACATATGGGATTCGGCTATTACCTCTACAATCTATGCTTCCGTAGCAACCTCTAAGATGTTCAAAGCCTGTTTCATACACTTTGGGTGCCACTTATCACCAAACTTCTCTGTGAAAATCCAAAGCAAGCAACATCATAATGTTCAGTGTCCTGGACTGTGTGAGTAAATACCTTGGTCCACCATTGAGGGTTCCCATTACAGGAAGCTATAATTTGGTCACATCGCTCTGTATGTACACCAGATATATGTTTCAACGTTAGTTGACGGCCATCATCATCGATATAAATGAACTCACATCCTATAATGTACAACTTGTTATTCTTGCTGATGTCAGTTTTTACAGACAATTTTGAAATTTGCATCCTGCATCATATTTTCAGGGGCTGCAGTGGCCGTGTCACAGTGGACCAACTGGTGTCTGCATTATAGCTGTGTCTCAGCGGTTGGCATATTGGTTAAAGCACCCATCATTTGGCTCAATTCCGATCCACTAGCATCTTGCTGAGAAATCAGTGGGGCCATGATATGCGGTTGTGGGAAATGAAAGGAAGATGATAACCAAATGAAGTGGGAAGTTCCGAGCAATATATAGTTAGCACCAAGTCAATATGGAATGAGTGACAGCCACCTTGCACAGTCTACTTAAGATGTATCCTACTGCTGATAGCTGCAGGTTGCACGGATTTCCAACCCTCCAGCAATTTGCACCACGTCTGTCTATTGTTGTGTGTCATAGTACAGAGATGACTAGAGGTGAACAATAGCTGAAATCCCATCTTTCCAAGATATTAAATTCTCATTCTTCAACAGCAAGGACGTCTGGTGACATTTGTCTCGAGAAATCGGTGAGATAATACATGAAAGAGACATTAAGCATCGTGGAATGTTGTACAGTTAACATTACTATTCTGAATATTGTAATGGTCACAATACAGATTTTGCTTCATTCCAGTTAATCAAGCATACCAACTTTAACATAATTGACGCAGCTTGCCTCCATCTGGTCCATATGTTGCAACATCCAACATCTCACCCATCAACAAAGTCAACACAAAATACAATGCTCCATGCTTGGAAAATGATCCTGTCGCCATTTCTGCCAGGCAAATATCGCCCATCCACAAAGTGCTCCCCACAATAACATAATCAAGTGAATGAAGGCAAGAGTCCCTTTGAAGGATAAATTGTCCAAGCCCTAGCACCTTTGCACAGCTTACAATGAAACCAGAAACTTGTGGAGTGGCAACAACGAGAAACCCACTAGGTATGCAAGAAAGAGAAATAGAAATGGAACAAGGATTATGCGACTAGTGAGACCTCTGTGGCCACGATCTGAGTTGAAGACGCAGAGACCATGATTGAACAGGAGCAGGAAGATTGGAAGAATGCTGAAAAGGCACAATTGATAATCAGAAAGTCTGACAACGCATTTCAGGAAGTGTTAGATGCCATTTGAGATAGTATGAATGATCTTCGAAGTTCTGAAAATGAGGAGGATGTGGAAAACACGGAAGATATTGCAGAAGATATAGAGCTGGCCAATCTCAGTGAAGATGACAAACCCGGCTGGGTGATCGGCACCATCTCCAAAACAGTACAGCATCAGATGCGGAGTTATCAAAAAAGTTGAAAAAATTTGATGAATTGTTGCAACCAGGATAGGGAGATGCGGGTGACTTCTTCCGTGAGAGAGATTTAAACTATGGCTCAGCGGAATGGAATATTCAGGCAGTCGTTCAGCTGCAAACGGAAGATGATGTAGCTGCTTCTGCACTGACAACATTGGGTCATTGTATGGAGACTCTTGATATCATTCCTGGAACATCCCATATCCCTCAAGGGACTTCTTCTCCAGGAAGTAGTCAATTGAAACTAGGTTCCCGGAAACCACAGTCACCCAAACACATTGTGTGTCTCCAGACTGTTGCAACACCTCATTTGTCACTGGTGAGGATATCGAAGCCTGTTGAACCCGGAAGCTTTTACTCCTACATATAGCCTCCTAGGCTAATCACTATGTACAATTTGAATTCAGATGTAGACACGTTGACGGCTCCTGCATTGCCGGAGGAGTAAATAGACATATTACTACTTTTGATCATATACCATTCAGAAAAGCAAATGGTGACCGATTTTGCCATGTGCCAGCTGTTGCTTGATTTCGGTGATCAAAATGTCCGACATGATCATTCATCTGTGCATGTGGAAGCGTGGCATGGGACATGCCGAAATCCTAGACTCCAAATATTGTTGATTGACACCCAATGAACTGATTATAACCCAGCCTGTTACTGTTAGGTCAGAAAGCTAAAACTGAATTAGAGACAAAATTTACTAACAAAATTTAAGTCACTGATTGGATACAAGTCATAGATGCATCAGCAAAAACTAAATCTCCTTTATTAAATTGATTCAGTTTATTGTACCCACAAACTCAAAAAAATAAAATCAAGGTTTCCCTGAAATATGGGATTGCTTGACTGTTCCAGAGTGTTCTTTGAGTCATCACTATGGTGTTTTCAAGTGTCATGAGCAGTGTACCCACTTTTGCAAATGTGCCAACAAGTACTTGACGAACGGTTAATGCTTCCTTTGCCAATATCACCAATTATCTCTCAGCATACTCCTACATCATCCAATTCGATTTGTCCTTGCGATGATGATAGTACTCGCTCCATACATTCAATGAAGTGTGTTGTTCTTGTTTTTACAGACCCTCATGGCTTAATTTGACCAATGACAGCTAACATGCAGAAGTGGTTCACAATATTTAAATATGTTGATACAAGATTGTCAGTACCTTGCAGTTCGACCGTCGCGGGAGGGTTATGCATCATTGCGATTATGATTTCACGCGTTTGTGATCAGACTTCAGTTAAGCATCAGTTCAATTACATGTACTACCGTTGTGATATATCGAACAAATCTAGTAGATAATCGCACACAAAGGAAATCCTAAATCTGATCACAGACACCATTCCTTACCTCCAAGCAACATCGCACCATCCACAATTATACTTCCATCCACTGATCCCATATTCTGAATGCTGGTCATGTTGGTGATGTTGGTGATGTCATTGCTGTTGCTGTTGCTGTTGCTGCAGGAGACAGGGTGGCTGCTGCTGGTGATGGCAGACTCACCCATAAGTAGAACAGCTGAGAATCGCATGCTAGCATCAGTAGCAGAAAGAAAGTTGCTGAGATGATGAAAAGAACTGTCAGGCTGCTGTATCAGCTCCTCCGGAACACAATCAAGGAAGTCCTCGTCAAAGCTGCCCTGATCATTGTGAGGTTGTGTCATCGCTGCGTCCGTACCAGTAGAGTAGATCCTTGAGACAATCATGCTATGGATAATGTCTACCGTTCTGGCTTAAACCCCTGGTGACGAAGATTCAAAATCCGAGTCAAGATGACAAGATACATCTTTGCATACATGACTAACCGCGTGATTAATGTTTCTTGTATCACACTTACATTGTGCTCCACCTCCTGGACCAAACTCTGGCGGGACTCTAAACTCACCTGTTTTCCAGGCCGACAGACAATGGTGGATGGCAGTAGCGGTGGGGACAGTGAATGTTGGAGTGATTTTGTCAATCAATGATCTATCTTTCATTCTCATTTGTCCGATGCCATAGAGGTGTGTCCTGTGAATATGATCCACAATTTTAGTCGCCGCAAATCAAAACTTGCACTGCTAAGTTGATCCTCAAGACAATGATTTAACAAGGAGGATACTTTGAACTAGGCTGGCGACCGTTTGTGGGGCATCTAAACCTGTCCTTGGCGAATAACCAGTCTACCATTTGCCGGATCTCTGTAGGCGACTATGTTCAAAATCAGTAAATATAGTTGATTGACGTCTCGCAGCGGTATACATTTCCTACACCCGAACAAGTAATCTTCACGAGAGCCTGATGCACAATGTTAGTGTTGAGAACAAATGTTGGGATGATTCATTTACCACTGAAATGTAGGCACATGGATTGTTTGCAGTTCTCAGGGCTGGATCAATCCTGGCGATTTCCTGCTACCACGAACTATGAATATGGGAGGTCTTCAATGTATTTGTGGCAAACGGATTCACAACCTTTGCATAAGTGATATTTCTAGGCTTCACACCTGCCGTGACCATCGCCAGAACGTCTGAAAGAGTTGCCTGGGTGTTGTATTCTGCGCCGAAGATGAGGCCTGTCACATCATCAACAAAGCACTTCTATCATCACAGATTTCCAGCTTTCCATGCCACCAATTGATCACCAGCTTCGTTTGAATCCTTCCTCGAGTAAATGTATACATTAGCCGGCGGATTCAATCATTCAAAGACTTCATCCGATCCCATCCTAGAAGCCAGCAGCGCAAGCTAGTGTTAGCAACGGGTCCGGGTAACCCGCCAGCGGTCCGGGTTTGGACCGGAAAAACGGTTCGGTTCAGTTCCAAAACCCTCCAAAAACCCAACCAGCAGACTCTTGGCGGGCCAAACCCGGACGCGTACCTGTCAACCCGCGGGTTTCGCCGGGTTTCGCTAGACCCGTCGGTTCCAATCTCCGGTTCTGCGTTTCGGGTTTCACATTTATGGTCGCATTCAGATATGCGACTGTTAATCGTAAAATATTGACCATGGTATGTCAAGGTTCGTTTTCGACGTATTAGCCGCCTTGATGTGCAAAACAAGCATACTCAAGCGCCGAACTACAACCTGAAAATGAGCGTCAACAGAGCGTCAATGATATTTGGTCTTGCATCTTCGGTAATATGAATGGTGCGTGATCACAGACATCCATATAGAAGGATATGACAGCCTTTATAGGCATATATGTACAGGATATTCTAGCCACATCTTCCGGGACAGTAACAACTTATTTCATTTACAGAGCTACCACTAAGTATTCTTGAGCCTTTTAGAGTATAATAACAGTCAAAACTGTATATATAGACAATAACCGCCACATCGCGCTGTGATTAACCATGATGGAAGGCCAACAATCGTTCACACTCTGTTGACGCTCATTTTGAGGATGGGGCAGGAAGCGTTTCACTTTCACCTTTGCCTATAAAGGCAGTCAATAATCAGTTTATGACAATGTGCAACCTGTCGCCCCCCAGATTACCCATGAGACATGACCAACAATCGTTGACGCTCCGTTGACGCTGATTTTCATGATGGGGCATGGAGGGGATTGCAATCTGTTTTGCCTATAATGACAGCTAAAAATTCCTTTATGACTCAATACACCCTATCGGAGGTGTCGTTTCCCAGGACGCATGACTAAAAATCTTTGACGCTCCGTTGACGCTCATTTTTACGACCGGGCAGGGAGGGTATTGCTATTTGATTTGCCTATGAAGGCAGCCAAAACTTCTTTTATGACTGAGTACAACCTATCGGAGGTGTGATTTCCCAGGACACATGACTGAAAATCGTTGACGCTCTGTTGACGCTCATTTTCATGATGGGGCAAGGAGGGTGTTGCTGTCTGTTTTGCCTATAAAGGCGGCCAAGAATTCCTTTGTGACTGACTACAACCTATCGGAGGTGTTATTTCCCACGACGCATGACCAAAAATCGCTGACGCTCAGTTGACGCTCATTTTGCCATGGCTGTATCTACAATATGCAATCATTCATTTTGGCACAGTCCATCATTCACTTTGTTTTGGCTGCCGTTCTGGCATTTTAATATACTTTCTTCTTGATCACTACGTTGTTCTTTAATAATTCATAGATATATATAATAATAATCTCCGAAATCCTGTGTCTTTCGGTCAATGCTCGTCATCAGTAGCAGGATCGCTCAAGCCGCTGCTTTTGTCTTCAAAATGAATGTTAGACGCATTACCACACAACAGATAGTGTACTAACCATCATCAGTCAGCATAGCTGGATCAAAATCGGTATCGTGCTTGGTATCCTCATCATCTTCGAAAAATTCTGCGCAGGGAAGCGCTGTAAGCGAATAAGTATATCCGGCCGGCAAATTGACGATTTCAGACGGTTTAGCTCCGGAGGTGATACCGGTTGGGGCGGGTGGCATGCCGGGCGAAAGTGGAGTCGGCTCTGGAGTCCGCACCCTGCGTCGGGCGGGGGGAGCTGCACCTGTTCGTTTGCGTCTCCAGCGTGTCTGCAGATTCTTTGCGGTGCCATTTTGGCAAGGAAGGCAGCCGGGCGTTTGGTTATGACGAAGCATTTCCGGGTGTCTTTGTATTGCAGCCTTCACCTTTTTATGCCCAGGAAACTCAACACCCCGCGTCTTCTCTTCTCGGACCTCGGCGCGTGGTTTCTTAATGAGAGATTTTTGTTTCCTTCATTGCGGCGCGCGAAAAGCCTTCTTTGGCCATTTTGGCCATATTCAACGCCAGGCCCATGTCGGACTGTTCCAGCTGTACCCGACCTCCTTGCCTTGCCATAGTTGCAGACATTTTGAAAACCTAAAAGACATTAGTTGATGCTTCTAACAATGAAATTCGGCTGTTACCTCTACCATACACGCTACTGTAGCCTCGTCGAAAGTGATTAAAGCATGTTTCGTCCACTCACGGGGACACTTATCAGGACATTCATCTGCGAAAATCCCAGACCTCACAACATCATGATGTTCGATTTTGCGGATTGTGCGGACAAATGCCTTTCTCGATCGTGGAGGTTTCCCGTTACGGGCAGCGATGAATTCCTTACGTAGCTCTCTACGGACACCCGGTGTACGTGTTTCAGTTAATTGACCGCCGTTTGCCACGATAAGGATATACTTACAGCCAACTGCATGCTGCTTCTTGTTTTTGCTGCTGCCAGTCTTGCGGACGATCTTTAAATGTGCATCCTGGGTCATAGGTTTGGTGGCTACATTGGCAGTATCACGGTGAACTAACTTGTGTCTGCGCTGTTGTTGTGTGCCAAGAAGTACTGTGTTGGATGTAGCGCCCGCCAATCTGCCGGTATTTGATCCGCTCTCACCTGCCGGAGGTGGTTGTGTATCCATAATGTGCTGATGTGGAATAGGAGAGGAAGATGATAACGAGAGGAAGTGGGAAGCCC